>Ga0326727_10012221_pt1 | contig 19629 bp, 17 predicted proteins | sample MB2enrmetagenome_FD_207643 | JGI IMG/M metagenome (GOLD analysis project Ga0326727, IMG submission 207643) | Lab enriched peat soil microbial communities from McLean, Ithaca, NY, United States - MB29MY | ecosystem: Environmental > Terrestrial > Soil > Wetlands > Peat | place: USA: New York...
GGGCCGAGGCGACGTTGGTCTCCAGGCACTCGGCGGTCACCCTCCGCACCCCCGGCTGGTCGAGCGCCCAGGCGGCGAGTGCCGTGGCCATCTCGGTGGCGTAGCCGAGGCCGCGCACGGAGGCGTTGACGGCGTAGCCGATCTCGACCGTGCCGGTGGCGTCGGGCGGCGACTTGAAGCCCATGCTCGCCACCGCCAGGCTGTCCTGGCGGCGCACGGCGACGCCGCCACACCAGGGTCCCGGGTCGGGCGACCGCTCCGCCCGCGCGATCCAGATCGGAAGCACGCCCCGGGCGTCCTCCCCCGGCCACTCCTCGGGAAAGCGGACCCGCAGGCAGCCGCCCCCGGGGTGGGACGGGCTGGAACCGAGGGGCAGGTCGGCGAGGAAGTCGGAGCGCAGCAGGCGCTCGCGCATCACCGCGATCGGAGTCGGCGCGTAGAGCAGTCGCTCGGTCTCCAGGGTCAGCACGCGGGCAACTGTAAGCCCCGACGCCGGCGCGGCGGCCGGCGGGGTGCGCTGGACTCCGCGGCTAGCTCAGAAGTCCATGTCGTCGTCGTCGCCGCCGAAGCCGCCCCCACCGCCGAATCCGCCGCCACCACCGCCATGGGAGTGGCCGTTGCCCTCGCTGGTGTCCTCGGGCTCGGGGGCGTCGGCGACCAGGGCCTCGGTGGTCATGATCATGGTCGCGATCGAGACCGCCGAGGTGAGGGCGGTGATCACGACCTTGGTCGGGTCGATGATGCCGCGCTCGACCAGGTTGCCGTACTCCTCGGTGACCACGTCGAAGCCCTCGTCACCGGTCAGCTCGGCCACCTTGTTGACGACCACCGCGCCCTCCAGGCCGGCGTTCGAGGCCAGCACCTTGAGCGGAGCGGCGAGCGCCTGGCGGACCACCCGCGCCCCGGCGAGGGCGTCCCCCTCCAGGGTGAGGGCGTCGACCGCCGCGCGGGCGCGGACCAGGGCGACCCCGCCGCCGGCCACGCAGCCCTCCTCGAGGGCGGCACGGGTGGCGTGAAGGGCGTCCTCGACGCGCGCTTTGCGTTCCTTCATGGCGACCTCGGTGGGAGCGCCCACCTTGATCAGCGCGACCCCGCCGACCAGCCGGGCGAGCCGCTCCTGGAGCTTCTCGCGGTCCCAGTCGGAGTCCGTCTCCTCCACCTGCTGGCGGATCTCCTCACAGCGGGCGTCGATCGCCTTGCGGTCGCCACCCCCGCCCACGATGGTGGTGTCGTCCTTGGTGACCGTCACCCGGTCGGCGCTGCCGAGATGGCGGGCGGTCACGCCGTCGAGGCGCAGGCCCACCTCCTCGCTGACCACGGTGGCGCCGGTGAGGATGGCGAGGTCCTGGAGCATCGCCTTGCGGCGGTCGCCGAACCCCGGGGCCTTGACCGCCACCGCGGTGAGCGTTCCCCGCATCCGGTTGACCACCAGGGTGGCCAGGGCCTCGGCGGTCACGTCCTCGGCGACGATGAGCAGGGGCCGCTTGGAGGCGGCGACCAGCTCGAGCGCCGGGAGCAGGTCCCGGACCGCGCTGATCTTGGTGTCGGTGATGAGGATCGCCGGCTTGGGGAGCTCGGCGACCATCTCCTTCTGGTCGGTGACCAGGTAGGCGGAGACGTAGCCGCGGTCGAGCTGCATCCCCTCCACCACCTCGACCGTGGTCTCGATGCCGTCGGCGGACTCGACCGAGACGACCCCCTCCTTGCCCACCTTGGCGAAGGCGTCGGCGAGCATCTCGCCGATCTCCGGGTCGCCGGCGCTGATGGTGGCGATGCGGCGGATGTCCTCGTTGGTGTCGACCGGGTGGGAGCGCTGCCGGACCGAGTCGGCGGCGGCCGCCGCGGCGGCCAGCATCCCCTGGCGGAGCTCCACCGGGAAGGCGCCGGCGCTGAGCAGGCGCAGCCCCTCGACGATCATCGACCGGCTGAGCACGGTGGCGGTGGTGGTGCCGTCGCCGGCGATGTCGTTGGTCTTGACCGCCACCTCGCGGAGCAGCTGGGCACCCATGTTCTCGAAGTGGTCCTTGAAGTCCAGCTCGCGGGCGATGGTGACCCCGTCGCTGGTGACCAGCGGGGCCCCGAACTTCTTGTCCAGGACCACCGACCGGCCCCGCGGCCCCAGGGTCACCGCCACCGCGTCGGCGACCGCGTCCACCCCCCGGCGGAGCAGCTGCCTCGCCTCGGTGTCGAATCGAAGTTGCTTAGCAGGCATGCTCTCTCAGCTCCTCTGACGGCGAACGGCGGCGCGCCCGTCGAGCGGGTCGCGCCGCCATCACAGCGCGCGACGTGACGATGACCGGCTCAGGCCTTGCCGTTGCTCTGGACGACGGCGAGGATGTCCTTCTCGGACAGGATGAGGTAGTCGACGTCGTCGATCTTCACCTCGCTGCCGGCGTACTTGGCGTACATGACCCGGTCGCCGACGGCGACGTCCAGCTTGATCCGCTCACCGGTGCGCTCGTTGTAGCGGCCGTTGCCCACCGCCTCGATGATCCCCTCCTGGGGCTTCTCCTTGGCGGTGTCGGGCAGGACGATGCCGCTCTTGGTGACCTCCTCGCGCTCGACAGGCTTGATGACGACGCGATCGGCCAGGGGACGAAGCTTCAAGGCCACGGTGCGACCTCCACTCTTTAGCACTCGGGACGGGTGACTGCTAACACTCTAGCGAATGGAGTGCCAGGACCGCAACTGGCCGGGCCGGGCTCAGGCTCCCCCGGCGGTGACCACCATGTCGGTGATGAAGCCGGCGAGGAGCCCGATGAGGACCCCCCAGAACATCAGGTCGCGGCGGGGCGACTTGTGGGCCACCCCGAGCAGCTGGACGACCACGTAGAGGATCGAGCCGGCCGCCAGGGTCAGGAAGACCACGCTGACCGGCTGGCTGGTGAACTGGCGGCCCACCGCGGTCCCCACGAAGGTGGGGCCGCCGCCGATGAGGCCCATGAGCAGGAGGAACCCCCAGGAGGGCCGGTCGTTCTCGGCCGCCAGCGGGGCCACGATGCCGAAGCCTTCGGTGGCGTTGTGGAGCGCGAAGCCGATCACCAGCACGGTGGCCAGTCCGATCGCTCCGACCGCGGCGCTGTTGCCGATCGCCAGACCCTCGCCGAAGTTGTGGAGGCCGATCCCGACGGCGATCAGCAGCGACAGCCGCCGCGCCGCCGACCAGCCCGCGATCCCCGACCGGGCGGCGACCAGCTCCCCCGGTGCCATCGCCCCGGGGCCGTGCCGGACCGGGCGGGCGCGCCGGCTGAGCCATCTCTCGTAGTAGACGAGGCTGAGCAACCCCACCGCGATCCCGCCCAGGTAGAGCCCGCCGAAGCCGAACACCGGGCCGATACCGCCCGTCCCGCGATGGAGGGCGCTGAGGGCGTCGTCCACCGGGCCGTAGGCGTTGGTCAGGACGTCCCAGATGATGAAGAGGAGGATCCCGGCCGCCAGCGCGTTGAGGAACTGGCGGAGCCCCGGGCGCGGGGAGCGCATCCTGCCGATCGGCAGGCCGAGGACGATGGTGACCCCGGCGATGAATCCGAGCAGGAGTGTCTGGGCTTCGCTCATGAGGGTGATCTCCGGCGTGGGTGGGGGCTCTCGGTGCCGAGGCCCAGCCTCCGGCGCCGCGGGTTAGCTTAGTCTAAGCTAACCGGCAGGCGCAACCCAGACCGCACGGGCCGCGCCCTGGTCCACCTCGACCAGCCGGCCCTCAACCTCCACCGCGAGCGTCGCCCCGGCGGTCCGGACGGTCAGGGTGCGACCCGGGGTCACCCCCAGCTCGTGGAGCAGGAGCAGGAGCTGGGGCGCCTCGTGCTCGGCGACCTCGGAGATGCGCACCACCGTGGCCGGCGCGCCGGGTGGCAGGAGGTCGAGGCGGACCAGCCCGGCGGGGACCACACCCCGGCCGGGGATGGGGTTGCCGTGAGGGCACGACCGGGGATGGCCGAGGTGGCGATCGAGGCGGTCCACGACCTCCTCGGAGATCCCGTGGACGAGGTGCGAGGCCTCGCGATCCCCGGCGGCCCAATTCAGGCCGAGGACGTCGACCAGCCAGCGCTCCAGGATGCGGTGGCGGCGCACCAGGTCGGAGGCGGCCGTCTCGCCGGTCGCGGTGAGGCTGATGCTGCGGTCGCCGGCGACATCGATCCAGCCGTCCCGGGCCAGGCGCTGCAGGGTGACGGTGACCGTCGGCCGGCTCACCCCCAGCCACTCGGCGAGGCCGCCCGGCCGGGCCACGTCGCCCTCGTGGGCGATGTAGTAGATCGCCTCCAGGTAGCGTCCGGCGGTCTCACTGAGATGGCCGGCATCGTGAGCGGACGTGAGCAGCATCGGTCCGACGATGGTGACATCCCCGCCCGTTCCGGTCGAGCCCGCTTCAGGCGTACTCGGCGAGACCGGGGTCGACGTCGAAGCCGCCGGCGTCGGGACCGCGGAGCCGCAGCCGGTGCCAGCCGGCGGCGCCGATCATGGCGGCGTTGTCGGTGCAGAGACGGAGCGGAGGCACCGAGACGTGCAGCCCGGCGAAGCGGCGCGTCACCCGGTCGGCGAGAGCGCGGTTGGCGGCGACCCCTCCCACCACGGCCACGGAGCGCGCGCCCGTCTCCTCGACGGCCGCCTCCAGCCCGTCCACCAGCTGGGTGACGGCGGCGTCCTGGAAGGCGGCGGCCAGCGAGTCGCGCACCTCGGCGCGGCGCGGGACGCCGTTCTCGTCGAGCTCGGTTGCGGGCAGGTCGCGAATCGCGTAGCGCACCGCCGTCTTCAGCCCGCTGAAGGAGAAGGCGCCCTCCAGGCGGGTGCGGGGCAGGGGGAAGGCGCGCGCGTCGCCCGTCAGGGCGGCCCTCTCCACCACCGGTCCGCCGGGGTAGGGAAGGCCGAGCATGCGGGCGACCTTGTCGAAGGCCTCCCCCACCGCGTCGTCGCGGGTGCTGGCCAGCCGCCGGGCCGCGCCGTGGCGGGAGAGCTCGATGGTGTCGGTGTGCCCGCCGCTCACCACCAGCGCCACGAAGGGAGGCTCCAGCTCCGCGTCCGCGAGCCAGGCCGAATAGACGTGGCCAGCGAGGTGGGACACCCCGGTGATGGGCAGGCCGCGGGCCCGGGCGGCGGCCTGCGCATAGGCGGCGCCGACCACCAGGCAGCCGGCCAGCCCCGGACCGCGGGTGACCGCGACCGCGTCGACCGCCTTCCAGCCGCCGTCCACGCCGGCCAGCGCCGCGTCGACCACGGGGGCGAGCATCTCCAGGTGGGCGCGTGCCGCCAGCTCCGGCACCACGCCGCCGTGGGGGGCGTGGAGGGCGATCTGCGACGACACCTCGCTGGAGACGATGCGGCGGCCGTCGCACACCACCGCCGCCGCCGTCTCGTCGCAGGAGGTCTCGATGGCGAGGATGTTCATCCTCGGAGGGTCCCCGTCACCCGGCCGCGCCCAGCCCTCACGCCCGCGGGTAGGCGGCCGGTGGCGGCGGCCCCAAGCCCATGATGTCGATGCCCTGGAGAATGGCGGCGAACCTGCGCTTGAAGGCGGGCGCGTGCAGCGAGTCGCTCCACATCACCACCGCATCCTCACCGTTGTCGGTGTAGTAGCCGCGGCGGCGGCCGATGGCCTTGAAGCCGAAGCGCTCGTAGAGCCGGATCGCGTGGTCGTTGCTGGCCCGCACCTCCAGCGTGATCCAGCGCGCCCCCAGCTCGTAGCTGCGCTGGACCAGGGCGGCGAACATGCCCGTGCCCAGCCCCTGGTGCTGGCTCCTGGCGCGCACCCCGATGGTGGTGATGTGGGCCTCGTCGGCGACCTTCCAGAGGCCGCCGTAGCCAATGATCGCGCCACCTTCGCGAAGCACGTAGTAATGCGCCTGCCGGTTCTGGGAGAGCTCCGACGCATAGGCGTTGCGAGGCCAGGGCGAGAGGAAGATCTCGCGCTCGATCTCCTGGACCGCGGGAATGTCGGAGTGGCGCATCCGCTCGATGAGGAGGCGCGGCGCGACCTTCATCTCCGTCGATCATACCCGGGGCCGGCGCGGCCCATGGCAACGGACTTCCGCGGACTTCAGTCCAGGTAGATGGCGGTCAGTCCGGCGAGCGGCAGCGGGGCCCGCTCGAGCGCCGTGGGGATGGCGGCCGCCAGCGCCCTCACCGGGTCGCCCCATCGCACCCCAGGAAGGTCGAGGGCGTCGAGGCTGACCGGCGGAGGATGCCCGGCGGCGAGCCCGGCGAGGCTGATGCGGCGCGGCTCTCCGATCAGCTCCAGCCGTCCCCCCTGGCGGGCGAATCGGCCGGCGTACGCCCCGCCCCGGCCCGCCTCCACCAGGGCCAGCGTCTCGGCCTCGCCGTCCGGGGCTCCCCACGCCGTCACCTCGAGGCTGCTCACCCCGTGGAGGCGGATGCCCAGCGCGTGGACCAGCCCCAGACCGACGGCCATCCCCGCCCGCAGGCCGGTGTAGGAGCCGGGGCCGGTGACCACCACCACCGCCTCGAGGCCCGACACCCCCAGCTCACCCAGGGCCCGGTCGAGCCAGGGGAGTGCCGCGCCGCCGTCGCCGGTCCGGGCGGCGACCAGCTCGCCACCGCGTCCGGCGCGGAGCACCACCAGGCGCCGCCGGGCGGCGGTGTCGATGGCGAGGACGCTCCCCGCGCCCGCCCCGGTCACGTCCCCGCCACCGCCGCCCGCCAGGCGGCCACCAGCCGGGCCGGCGCGCGTGCGGGCTCACGGGCCTCGAGGTGGCGCAGCTCGTCTCCGGCGATGTCGAGGAGGAGGTGGAGTGGGCGCCACGGTTCCAGGTCGGCGTAGCCGGCCCACTCCACGGCCGCCGGGGCGGTGTCGAGGAGGCTGTCCAGGTCGAGGAGCCCGATGCGGGCCCCGGGCCCGAGCCGGTAGAGGTCGAGGTGGTGGAGCCGGGGCGGCGATCCGTAGACGTGGTGGAGGACGAAGGTGGGGCTCTTCACCAGCCTCGCATCCACCCCCAGGCCGGCGGCGAGCCCCCGGACGAAGACCGTCTTGCCCGCTCCCAGCGGCCCGTCGAGGGCGATCAGGTCGCCGGGGCGCAGCCCCGCCCCCAGCCGCGCTGCCAGCGCCTCGGTGGTGGCGACCGAGCCGGTGGTCAGCTGGAGGCCGGCATCGCTCACGGCTGGCGGAAGTGCCGGGAGGCGACGCCGGGAAGCGGCAGCGGATCTCCGCCGCGGCGGTCCCGGAGGCGCAGCCCCGACCCGGTGTCGAGCCGGCCGACCACGTGGAGGGGCTCCAGCCCGGCCGGCCAGCCGGCGAGCAGGCCCTCGAGCCGGTCGGCGGCCACCGCGGCCACCAGCTCGAAGTCCTCGCCCCCGCCGAGGGCGGCGGCCACCCACCCCTGGCCGAGCAGGGATTCGATGCCGGGCTCGGCGGGGATGCTCTCCAGCCAGATCTCGGCGCCGCAGCCCGAGGCCTCGGTGATCCGGCCCACGTCGACGATCAGCCCGTCGCTCAGGTCGCCGGCGCATTCCACGCCCAGCTCGGCGAGAGCCCGGCCCTCGGCCAGCCGGGCGCGGGGCCGGAGCTGGCGGTCCAGCCAGCGCGCGGCGTCAGCTCCCGAGGCGTCCAGGCCCTGGAGGAGCAGGTGGAGCCCGGCCGCCGCCCCGCCCAGGCACCCGGTGACCACCAGCGCGTCCCCGGGGCGTCCCCGGTCGCGGCGGAGCGCGCGCTCCGGGTCCACCGTCCCCATCACCGCGACGTCGATCACCAGGGGCCCGGCGATGGCGCTGACGTCGCCGCCCGCGACCCGGCAGCCGGCGGCGACGGCGGCGGCGCAGATGCCCTCCTGGACGGCGAGCAGATCGGCCACCCGGGTCTCCCCGCGGGCGCAGAGCGTGACCAGGCAGAGGCGCGGCCGCGCCCCCATGGCAGCGATGTCGGAGAGGGCGACCGCCAGGGCGCGACCGCCCACGGTCCGCGGATCGGTCCAGGCCCGGAGAAAGTCCTCGCCCTCGACGATGGCGTCCTGGCTGAGGACGATCCCCGCCCCGGCGGGGGGACGCCAGACCGCCGCGTCGTCGCCACTGGCCACCGTGAGGCGGGGATCGCCGCCGTGGCGCAGGGCGAGGGCGGTGAGCCGGCGCAGCAGCTCCGCCTCCCCGACCTCGGCCAGGGACGGGCCGCCGGCGTCGAAGCCGTGGGGGGAGACGGACGCGGCGCTTTCCATGGCCCCCAACTCTAGCCAGCCTCGCCTGCCCGGCTTTCTGTCACGGTATCAGCCGACTCCGGTTCCGACCCAGATCGGAAGATGGCCCCGGTGCGGGCCAGGGCGACAATGCCGACGCCGACAGAACACATTTAGTGATAGCGTCGATATCACATGGAGTTGACCCGGAGCGTCCCTGCCGGGTACAGTCCCGCGAGTTTGGTCTCGTGGCCTGGCTCCAGGAGGGGGTCGCGGGACCGGCGAGACGCAAGGGGAGAGAATATTGCGGGTAATCCGCAGGGTGTTCCCTGCCGTCCTGGTCGTGCTGCTGGTCCTGGTCGGCCTGCCCAACGGCGCCGCACCGGTCCGCGCCGACACGACGGCCCAGCTGCAGGCCGAGCTCCAGTCTCTGCTTCAGCAGCTGGCCGCGCTCAACTCCCAGCAGAGCGCAGCCTCCAACCAGCTCGCCTCATCGGAGGCCAGCTACAACGAGACCGCGGCGTCGCTGATCGCCGAGCAGGCCGAGCTCAACGAGCTGAACACCGAGCTCGCCAACCTCGCCGCGGAGATCAGCGCCAACCAGCAGCAGGAGGCGTCGGCGCGCGACGCGCTGGCCACCCTCACCCGCGCCACCTACGAGAGCGTCTCGGGCGACACGGTGATGACCGCGGTGCTGAGCGCCAAGGACTTCACGGCGGCGATGCAGAGCCTCTCCGGGGCGGCCAGCGTCACCACCCAGATCGAGGGTCTGGAGAACACCCTCAACAAGGACCAGGCCAGCCTGACCGCTGAGCAGACCCAGCTCCAGGCCGACTTCTCCCAGGCCTCGGCGCTGGAGAACGAGCTATCCGACGAGTCCAACGAGATGCTCACGGTCGTCTACGAGCAGGATCAGATCGTGGCCACCCTGGACGGACCGGCCCGGCAGCTCGCGGCACAGATCGCCACCATCGAGAACGAGCTCGGTGACAACACCGTCGTGCCCACCAGCACGAGCTGCTCCAACAGCTTCGCCTTCGGCGACTGCACCTGGTACGTGGCCAGCCGGCGCTGCATCCCCTGGGGCGGCAACGCCGACGCCTGGTACTACAACGCCGCCAAGCTCGGCTACGAGGAGGGCAACGTCCCCGAGGTGGGGGCGGTGGCGGTCTGGTGGGCGGGGGGCGGCGGGGCCAGCTGGGTCGGCCACGTCGCCTACGTCGAGGCGGTGGGCCCCGGCCTGGCCGTGGGCACCCTGGCCGGCACCGCGCTCGTGCCCGGCCAGTTCGAGGTGTCGGAGATGAACTGGGACGCCTGGGACACGGTGGACTACCGGATCGTCGAGAACGACCCGACCACCTTCCAGGGCTTCATCTACGGGCCGAACTGATCCTCGCCGGTTCCGGCGGGGAGGCGCGGCACCCGGCCTGACACCGCGGCGAGCACCTCGTAGCTGATGGTGCCGGCCGCGGCTCCCACCTCGTCGGCGCCGAGCCAGGCATCGCCCTGGCGGCCGAAGATCACCGCCTCGTCGCCCGGGCGCACCCCCTCCACGGACGAGACGTCGGCGGTGAGCTGGTCCATGCTGACCCGGCCGATGATCGGGCAGCGCTGCCCCCCCACCAGCACCGACCCCCGGTTGGACTGGGCCCGCTGGACGCCATCGGCGTACCCCGCGGTGATCGCCGCCACCCGCGTCTCTCGCTCCGCCACCCAGGTGCGGCCGTAACCGACGCTCCGACCGCGGCGGAGCGTCTTGACCTGGCCCACCCGAGCCCGGAAGCTCATCGCCGGTCGCAGCTCGGCCGCCCCCTCCAGGTCGCGGGGAGCGTAGCCGTAGATGGCGATGCCGCAGCGGACCAGGTCGTGGCGGGTCTCGGGAACCCCGAGCGCCGCCGCGCTGTTGGCCGCGTGCAGGAGCAGCTCGGGCCAGCGGTGACGCATCTCCCCCGCCGCCACCAGGAAGACGGCGTCCTGGGTCAGGGTGAAGTCGTGATCGGCCTCGGCGTCGGCGAAGTGGGTGAACGCGCCGACCGGCTCCACCCTGTCGCCGGCTCGGGCCAGCGCCTCGACCAGATCGGGGACCGCAGCCGGGAGCGCCCCGAGGCGGCCCATGCCGCTGTCGATCTTGAGGTGGAGGCGCGCCGGGTCGCGGCCGGCGGCCGCCGCGGCTGCCGCCACCTGGTCGGGCTCCCAGACGGCGAGATCGACGCCGGCGGAGACGAGGGCCGGGAGCTGGCCGGGAGGGATCCAGCCGGAGACCAGCACGGGCACGTTGAAGCCCTCGGCGCGCAGCTGCAGGGCCTCCTCGGCGGACGCGACCCCGAGCCAGGTGGCGCCCCCGTCCAGGGCCGCCGCAGCCACCAGCGCGGAGCCGTGGCCGTAGCCGTTGGCCTTGACCATGGCCATGACCGCGACGCCCTCGCCGACCACCCGCCGGATCACCTCGACGTTGTGGCGAATTGCGCCGGCGTCGACGTCGGCCCACCGGGAGAGCTGCTGGCGCCGGCCGGCGTGGGGGGCGGCCGCCGCCCCGCTCAAGTCTGGCCCCGACGCTCGAGAGCGCGGCGCAGCCGCTCCTGGGCGGCGGGCAGCACCTCGACCACGTCGCCGGCAAGCGCCCCCGCCCTCCCCCGCTCCACCTCGACCAGGCAGCCCGCCTCGGCGTGGATGGTGACCGCGGCGACGGCGGCATCGAAGCCGTCCAGGCCGGCGGCCAGCATGGCCCCGCAGACGCCGCTCAACACGTCGCCGGTGCCGCCGGTGGCCAGGGCCACGGTCCGGTGCCGGTCCACGTGGAGGCGGCCGTCGGGGGCGGCGACGACCGTCTCGGCCCCCTTGAGGACGAGGGTGACGCCGTGCTCGGCGGCGAAGCGACCGGCCAGACCGGAGCGGTCGGCCTGCACCTCGGGCGTGGTGAGGCCGGCCAAGCGTCCCATCTCCGCCGGGTGCGGGGTCAGAACCAGCGGCGCCGGGCAGCTTCGCCAGTCGAACCCGCGGGCGGCGGCGATGTTGAGGGCGTCGGCGTCCACCACGGCGGGGACGGCGAGACCCGTGAGCAGCTCGATCAGGGCCGTCTCGGTGGCGGGGGCCCGCCCCAGGCCGGGCCCGATCACCGCGGCGTCGGCGACGGGGAGGTGGGTCTCACGCAGGGTGGCCACGCCGGCAGCGTCCAGCCCGGTGGCGCCGTCCGCCCCGAGGGGGTGGGCCATCAACTCCAGGCACTGGGCCGCGACCACCGGGTAGGCGCCGGCGGGGACGCAGACCCGGACCAGGCCGGCACCGGCACGGGCGGCCCCACGGGCGGCGAGGAGGGCGGCCCCGGCCGTGCCCACCGCGCCGGCGATCACCACCACCGTGCCGAACGTCCCCTTGTGAGCGCCGGCCGGGCGGGCGGGAAGGCGGAGCACCTCGGGCGGGGGCAGGGCGGGCGGGCCGAGCGCGACGTCGAGGGGGGCCGCCACCACCGCGATCGCGAGCCCGGCGTCGTGGGTCATGCTGACCGCGATCTCGGTGGCCTGGCCGGCCACCCGGATCGTCGGCGCGCCGCGAGGGCGGTTGACCACCTCGATGGAGCGGTAGGTGGGGATGCGCAGACCCGCCTCCCCGTACAGCTTCATGACCGCCTCCTTGGCGGCCCAGCGGGTGGCGAAGCGCTCCGGCCGGGAGCCAGCGCGGCGCCGCTCGGTCTCGGTGAAGATCCTCTCGGCGAAGCGCGGATGACGGCGTAGCACCCCCGCGATGCGATCGATGGAGGTCACGTCCACGCCGACGACGAGACGCTTCACGACGCCGCCCGCACCGCGCTCACTCGACGGTCACCGACTTGGCCAGGTTGCGCGGCTGGTCCACGTCGCAGCCGCGCTCGACCGCCACGTGGTAGGCGAAGAGCTGCAGGGGCACGACGTTGACGAGCGGCGAGATCAGCTCGCTGCAGGCGGGGACGCGGACCATGTCGCGGGCCAGCTCAGGATCGACCGCGTTGTCGCCCTCGGTCACCAGGGCGATCACCGGAGCATCCCGGGAGCGGACCTCGGCGATGCTGCTGAGCGTCTTGGCCAGGGTGGCGGAACGGGTGGCCACCGCGACCACCGGCGTCTCCGGGTCGAGGAGCGCGATCGGCCCGTGCTTGAGCTCGCCGGCCGCGTAGCCCTCAGCGTGGATGTAGGAGACCTCCTTCAACTTGAGGGCCCCCTCCAGGGCGGTGGCGACATTGATCCCCCGGGCGATGAAGATGGCATTGCGGACGTGGGAGTAGCGCTGGGCCATCTCGGCAAGCTGGGGCTCCAGCTCGAGGCAGCGACGGATCCGCGCCGGAACCTCGCGCAGCTCGCTGACCACAGCTCGGTGCCGCTCGGCGGACAGCACCCCGCGGCCCTGGCCGAGGGCAAGGGCGACCAGCAGGCCGCACACCATCTGGGCGATCAGCGTCTTGGTGGCGAGCACGCAGATCTCCGGACCGGACTGCATGAAGAGGACCGCGTCTGCCTCCAGCGAGAGGGCGCTGCCCACGACGTTGGTCACCGCGACCACGCGCGCGCGCCGGCGCTTGGCCTCGCGCACCGCGGCCAGGGTGTCGGCCGTCTCCCCGGACTGGGAGATGGCGATGACCAGGCTGTGCTCGTCGACCAGGGGATCGCCGTAGCGGAACTCGCTGGCGTTCTCCACGTCGCAGCGGAGCCGGGCCAGCTGGCGGACGGCGGTGGCGGTGTAGAGCCCGGCGATCCAGGCGGAGCCCATCCCGACGATGCGGACCTCGTCCAGCTCCGGGATGGCCACGGCGTCGAGGAAGCCGGCGAGAGAGACCTCGCCGCCAGCGTCGATGCGGCCGCGCAGGGCGTTCTCCACCGCCTCCGGCTGCTCGTTCATCTCCTTGAGCATGAAGTGGGGGAAGCCGCCCTTCTGGGCCTGCTCGACGTCCCAATCGACGTCGATCAGCCGGGGAGTCACCCGCTCGCCGCTCAGGGCGGTGACCACCAGGCCGCCGCTCGGCGTCCCCGACACCACCTCGTCCTCGCCAATCAGCGTGACCCGGCGGGTGTAGGGGATGAGGGCGGTGATGTCGCTGCTCAGGAACACCTCGCCGGGGGCGGCGGCCGCCACCAGGGGGGCGTTGCGCCGGGCCCCGACGATGGTGTCGGGCTGGTCGGCGGAGATCACCACCAGGGCGTAGGAACCCTCGACCCGGCGCAGGGCCGCGCGCGTCGCCTCGGCCAGGTCACCCGTGTTCAGCTCCTCGATGAGATGCGCCAGCACCTCGGTGTCGGTGTCGCTGCGCAGCCGGTGACCGCGGGCGACCAGCTCGGCGCGCAGCTCACGGTGGTTCTCGATGATGCCGTTGTGGATGAGCTGGATCCGGCCCTCGCAGTCCTGGTGGGGATGGGCGTTGACCACCGTGGGCCGGCCGTGGGTGGCCCAGCGTGTGTGGCCGATGCCGAGGTGTCCCACGGGCATGCCGTCCTGCTCGCAGCGGGCGACCAGGTCGGCCACCTTGCGATCGCTCTTGACCACGGTGTGGCGCCCACCATTGGCCCCGTCGAGGATCGCGATCCCCGCGGAGTCGTAGCCCCGATACTCGAGACCGCGGAGGCTGTCGAGGAGCACGCCCGCCGCCGGGCGCGAGCCGGAGTAGCCGATGATGCCGCACATCAGCGCGTCAGCCTCGGCGGCGAGATTCGCAGCGCGTGCCTCCCGGCCACGTCAGGTCGAACGGCGGCGGCTCCGTCAGGGTTACGGGCCATGGCTAAGGGCTCGGTGTGGGCGTCGGCGCCGTGGTGGGCGACGGCGTGGGGGTGGGGATCTGGGTCAGCGTGATGGTCACCGCCACCGTGTCCGAGGGGTTGACGCTGATCCCCGCCGGCACGTTGATGGTCAGATGGTAGGTGGCGGTCCCGGTCTGGCCGGCGACGTCCACGCCGCCGGTGCTCACGCTGGCCAGGCTGGGATCGTTGATGAGAGACTGGGAGCCGGTCAGCGTCACCGTCATGGGACTGTACGAGTCCACGCTCACCTCGTACCCGGCGGGCACCCCGGTCACCGGGCCGATCAGGACCGAGCTGGTCCGGCTGGTGTCGAGACCAACCACCGTGATGGCCACGTTGACCGAGGCCGGGGTGACGTTGACGTCGGTGAGCAGGCGCCCGTCGCGGTTGTAGGGGTAGAGGTCCACGGTGTCGTCGTAGTTGGCCAGCTGGTTGGAGAGGTCGATCGGCTGGGTCTCGATCTGGATGCCGACCAGCTCGTGCTCGGGACCGGTCGCGGTCACCGCCGCGGGCGTGGCCACCGTGCTGGCCACCTCATAGCCCGGCGGCGGGGGGTGGCTCACGGTGACCACCACCGACTCGTTGGCGGTTGCAGACGTGTCCACATCCGCCTCGACCGAGGTCGGCGGATTGTCGAGCTCGATGTTCGGATCCGAGTTGGTCACCGTCACCGGGACCGTCACCGTGGCCGGCACCCTGCTGCCCACCGATCTGATGGCGGCGTAGTCGACGTTGACCTGAAGGCTGCTGCGACTGAAGGTGTTGAGGTGGTCCTCGGTCCCGGTGATGGACACGGTGAGGTTGGGGATGGGCTGGGTCAGCACGTAGCCGGCGGGGATGCTGACCGTGGGCGACGGGGGCTGGGGCACCGGCACCGACACCGAGCGCGTCCCGGGGGGATTGGTGGCGAAGACCACCCCGGCCCAGGCGACGATCGCCAGCACCAGCGCCAGCAGCTTGAGCTTCCAGTTGCGGGTGACGAAGCCGGGCATCAGGGGTTGCGCCGTCCCAGCGCCCGCAGTGCCTCTCCACTGCGGACCAGAGGCCGGATGGCGGCTCCGGGCCGGCGGGTCACCGGCCGGAGCACGAGGTTGGTCAGCATCTCCTGGAGCTTGGCCTGCTCCAGGCCGCGGTAGAGCTTGCCCCCGTAGGCGAGGCTGATCAGTCCCGTCTCCTCGCTGACGATGAGGATGACGGCATCGGTCTGCAGGGTTAGCCCGAGCGCCGCGCGGTGGCGGGTGCCCATCCGGCCGACCCCGGGGAGGGCCTCGGCCAGGGGGAGCACGCAGCCGGCGGCGACCAGGCGGGTGTCGCGGATGATCACCGCCCCGTCGTGGAGCGGCGAGCCGATGTAGAAGATGGAGGTGAGGATCTCCGCGGTGACGTCGCCATTGATGCGCACCCCGCTCACCGCAACATTCTCCAGGCCGGTCTCACGCTCGAAGACGATCAGCGCCCCGGTCCTGCTCTCGCTGAGGGTGGCCGCGGCCCTCACCACCTCCTCCACGGTGCGCGCGACCGGCGAGGTGGGATGCCGGCCCATGATGAAGCCCACCGTGCCCAGGCGCCCCACCTGATCGAGGGCCCGGCGGAGCTCGGGCTGGAAGAGGACGATCACGCCGATCAGGATGGCCTGGCCGGCGTTGGCGAAGATGAACTGGAGGAGGCGAAGCTGGAAGGCCTGAGCCAGCAGCCCGATCACGAGCAGGATCGCCAGGCCGAACAGCAGCTGGACCGCCTGGGTGCCCCGGATCAGCTTGAAGAGCTGGTAGAGGAGGAAGGCCACGATGGCAACGTCGATGACGTCGCGGACGCCGATGGCACCGAGGAAGGCCGCCGCGCTGTGGAGGAACTCGGTCACGCCGCGGTGACCCCGGGAGCGCGCCGGCTCACGGCGCGACCGTTCTCCACCGCGCCGGCGAAGATCAGGCTGAGCAGCGCCTCCTGCGCCCACAGCCGGTTCTCGGCCTGGTCGAAGACCACCGAGTGGGGACCGTCGAGCACCGAGTCCGTGATCTCCTCGCCGCGGTGTGCGGGCAGGCAGTGCATGACCCGCGCCGTCGGCGGGGCCATCCGGAGCAGCCCGTCGTTGACCTGCAGATCGGCGAAGTCGTCGCGCCGCTGCTGCTGCTCCGCCTCCTGGCCCATGCTGGTCCAGACGTCCGTGTAGACGATCTGGGCGTCCTCGAGGCCGGCGGCGGCCTCGTGGAAGTGGCGCACCGGCGAGTGGCCGCCGGCGAGGGCGTCGGCCCGCTCCAGCACCTCGGCGTGCGGCTCGTACCCGGGCGGGCCGACGACGCGCAGGTCGATCCCCAGCAGCGTCGCCGCGTAGATCCACGAGGTGCAGACGTTGTTGCCGTCGCCCACGTAGCAGACCCGGACGCCGTCGAGATGGCCGAGCAGCTCGCGGATGGTCAGGCAGTCGGCGAGCACCTGGCAGGGGTGCTCGCGGTCGGTCATGGCGTTGACCACCGGCCCCCGGGCCGAGCGGGCCAGGGTGACCAGGTCGCGATGCGAGCTGAGCCGGGCGACGATGCCGTCGACGTAGCGGTCGAGGATCCGGCTGATGTCCGCGGTCGACTCCCGCTCGCCGATCTGGATCTCGCTGTTGAAGAGCGGGATGGGGTGGCCGCCGAGGTGGCGGATGGCCACCTCGAAGGAGACCCGGGTGCGGTTGCTGGGCCGCTGGAAGATCATCGCCAGGTTGCGTCCGGCCAGCGGCCGTCCGGGGTCCGCGCCCCCCTTCAGCGCGGACGCCACGTCGAGGACCTCACTGATCTCGGCTGCGGAGAGATCGGCGATCGAGATCAGGTCGCGTCCCACCAGGGAACCCATTTGGTCCGTATGTTCGCACCCGGCGGCGAGATCGGGGCGGGATGCCCCCTGCCCGCGAGCCCACCGGATGGCGCTAGGGTTACGCGGCGATGAGGGTGTTGGTGCTGGTCTGGGGGCGCCAGCTGGAGACACTGCAGGCCTCCCCGCTGCTGCGGACCATCGCCGCCGGGGCGTCGGAGGCGACGGTCACGCTCGCCTGCTCGCCGGCCGCGGCCCAGGCCGGCCGCGCCCTCGAGGGGGTGGGCGAGGTCCTCGTCCTCCGGGGGCTGGACCCTCGCGGGTCGCCGATCGACGGGCTGGTGGCGTGGGCCCGGCTGCGCCGGCGGCCCTACGAGTACGCGGTCATCTGCGGCACGGCGGCACGGGCCCGAATGATCGTCTACCTGGCCGGATTCGCGCGCCGGGTGGGCCCCGGCGGCGGGCTCACCACCGTGCTGCTCAGTGACCACGTGAAGCCGCGCCGGTGGGAGAACCAGGCCGCCACCTGGCTCCGGCTCATCCCCATCCTCGGCATCGCCACCGAGCGGCACCAGCCGCGCCTCGAGCCCGGACCGGCGGCGACCCAGCAGGCCCTCGTCCAGCTCCACAGCACCGCCATCGCCGACGGCAGGCTGCTGGTCGCGCTCGCCCCGGGGTACGGCCACACCGACCTCAACCGCTCCCACGCCTACATGAGCGCTTGGGAGCCGGAGCGCTGGGCCCACCTCGCCAACCAGCTCGCGGTCCGCCATGGGGCGGGAATCGTCTTCGTCGGAGCCGCGGAGGACCAGGCGGTGACGCAGGCGGCGTCGATCGACATCGCCGCCCCCCACGCCGACGTCACCGGCCAGCTCGACCTGCTGGGAACCGCCGCCCTGCTGAAGCAGTGCGACCTGCTGGTCAGCGGCGACTCCCCCCTCCTCCACCTCGCGGCCGCGGTGGGGACGCCGACCATCGGCCTCTTCGGGCCCACCGACGGGCGGCGGCGAGGCGCCTATGGCGACGAACATCGGGTCATCCAGGCGGTGACCTCCCGCCGTTACCGCCGCCTCCCCCGCCGCGGGGCGGACCTTCTCATGGCCCAGATTCGCGTGGAGGACGTGCTGGCCGCGATCGAGACCTCCTTGTGACGCTGTCTCGACGCCGGCTCCCCACGGCTGCGTGAGCACCACTCGCCTCACGGACGGCGACCCACCCCACCCCGACTCCGCGATCATGAGTGGGATGGCGTCCTCCCCGTCCCGCGACGACCTCCGCAACGTGGCGATCATCGCCCACGTCGACCACGGCAAGACGACCCTGGTCGACGGCCTGCTCAAGCAGTCGCGGGTGTTCGGCGCCCATGAGCAGGTGGGCGAATTGATCCTTGACACCAACGAGCTGGAGCGGGAGAAGGGCATCACCATCCTCGCCAAGGCCACCTCGATCCGCTACCACGGCGTCAAGCTCAACATCATCGACACCCCCGGCCACGCCGACTTCGGGGGCGAGGTCGAGCGGGTGCTGGGGATGGCGGAGGGGTGCCTGCTCCTCGTCGACGCCGTGGATGGGCCGATGCCGCAGACCCGCGTCGTCCTCCGCCAGGCGCTGCAGCTGGGGCTGCGCCCGATCATCGTCATCAACAAGATCGACCGGGTCAACGCGCGGCCGGCGGAGACGGTGGAGGCGACCCATGACCTCCTCCTCGAGCTGGCCCGCGACCCCGAGCAGCTCGACTGCCCGGTGCTCTACACCAACGCCCGCGCCGGGACCGCCACCGCCGACCTGCGCCGTGAGGGGACCACGCTGGAGCCGCTCCTCGACGCCATCGTCGAGCACATCGCGCCGCCCACCGGTGACCCGGATGGACCTCTTCAGCTCATGGTCAGCAACCTCGATCACGACAACTGGAGCGGGCGCCTGGCGATGGGGCGGATCGCCCGGGGGCGGATCGCCCCCGGTGACGGCGTGGTCGTCTGCACCGCGTCCGGGACCGGGCCCCGGCAGCGGATCGCCTCGGTGCTCTCCGTCGAGGCCCTGCAGCGGCTCCCCGTGCAGGAGGCGGCCGCCGGTGACATCGTCTACGTGACCGGCCTGCCCGACGTGGCCATCGGCGACACCATCGCCGACCCCGAGCAGCCGGAGGCCCTCCCCCGGCTCTCGGTCGGGGAGCCCACCCTGCGCATGCAGTTCTCGGTCAACCAGTCCCCCTTCGCCGGCCAGGAGGGGACCCTGAGCAGCACCTCGCGGCAGCTGCGCACCCGGCTCGAGCGTGAGCTGCTCACCAACGTCGCGCTCCGCGTCGAGGACGGCCCCACCGCCGACATCTTCAACGTCAGCGGGCGCGGCGAGCTGCACCTCGCCATCCTGGTGGAGACGATGCGGCGCGAGGGGTACGAGTTCGAGGTCTCCCGACCCGCGGTCATCACCCGCGAGATCGACGGGCATCGCTGCGAACCGGTGGAGGAATGCGTCATCGACTGCGACACCGACGCGGTCGGGGCGGTCACCGAATCGCTCGGAGCCAGGGGGGCGACGCTCCAGCAGATGCGCACCGACGCGGGCCGCGGGGCGCGGCTCATCTACCACGCCCCGACCCGCTCGCTGATCGGGCTGCGCAGCCAGATCCTCACCCTCACCCGCGGCACCGGCGTGATGGCCTCCCGCGTCGTGGGCTGGGAGCCGTGGCGCCAGCTGCCCGCGGCCACCCGCAACGGGGTGGTCGCCGCCAGCCAGAGCGGCATGGCGGTGGCCTACGGGCTGCTGGCCTTGCAGGAGCGTGGTCAGCCCTTCATCGGCCCGGGGATGGCCGTGTACGAGGGGATGATCGTGGGCCTCAACCGGCGCCCCGGGGACATCCACGTCAACGTCACCAAGCAGAAGCAGAAGACCAACATCCGCTCCTCCACCGAGGACTTCACGATCAAGCTCACCCCGCCACGGCAGATGTCGCTCGAGGAGTG
>Ga0326727_10012222_pt1 | contig 19624 bp, 18 predicted proteins | sample MB2enrmetagenome_FD_207643 | JGI IMG/M metagenome (GOLD analysis project Ga0326727, IMG submission 207643) | Lab enriched peat soil microbial communities from McLean, Ithaca, NY, United States - MB29MY | ecosystem: Environmental > Terrestrial > Soil > Wetlands > Peat | place: USA: New York...
CCTGTTTATACTTCTGGTGTGAACTCGCTTCGAAATCCTTATTCCCCGGGTGCTGGATCGGCGCCCCCACAACTCGCGGGGCGGGATGGATTGCGGGAGCAGGTGGAGCTTGCGGTAGGACGCCTTCGTCTAGGCAGATCGGCGAAGAGCGTACTGATGGTGGGGCTGCGTGGGGTGGGGAAGACGGTCCTGCTCGACCTGATGCGAGACGAAGCCGAAGCTTCGGGCGTGGTCGCGATACGCGCGGAGGTCCCGGAAGGCCGGTCTCTCCCGGCCTTGCTTGCCCCGCAGTTGCGGTCTGCCCTGTTGAAGCTCAGTCGCAGCGCGGCGGCGAAGGAGCTCGCCATTCGGGGGCTTCGTGCCCTGGCGGGGTTTGCCAAGGGTCTCAAGGTTAAGTATCACGACATCGAGGTGGGCCTCGACTTCGATCCCGAGCCGGGCCTCGCGGACAATGGCGATCTGGAAGGCGATCTCTCCGAGCTTCTAGAACAGGCAGGCCATGCCGCGAAGGGCGCTGGCACCGCTATTGTCCTGTTCCTTGACGAACTGCAATACCTTCCTCAGGACCAGTTCGCCGCACTGATCTCTGCCCTGCACCGCTGCGCCCAGCGGCGTCTTCCGCTCACCGTCGTTGGGGCGGGACTGCCGCAGCTCAGGGGGCTCGCAGGCGACGCCAAGTCTTATGCTGAACGTCTCTTCGACTTCCCGACCATCGGAGCGCTCTCTCCGGCGGAAGCCACGCTTGCGATTCAGAAGCCGGCGCTCGAGGAAGGAGTTGAGTTCAGCTCCGAGGCTATTCTCGAAATTCTCCGCCAGACCCGCGGCTATCCTTATTTTCTGCAAGAGTGGGGCAAGCACGCCTGGGAGGTTGCCACGCAAAGTCCAATCCTGTTGGACGATGTGATCGCGGCCTCAGCGCAGGCTGTTGCGGCCCTGGATGAGAGCTTCTTCCGAGTCCGGTTCGATCGTCTTACACCCTCGGAAAAGCGGTATCTTCGTGGAATGGCCGAGTTGGGCGCCGGGCCTCACCGCTCCGGCGACATTGCAGCCACCTTGGCCAAATCCGTCCACCAAATTGCGATGTTGCGCCAGAGCCTGATCCTGAAGGGCATGATCTGGAGTCCAAGCCATGGCGACACCGCCTTTACCGTTCCCCTGTTCGATGACTTCATGAAGCGCATTATGCCCGGCAACGATTGGAAGCAGGAATAGACACGGAGTTCCGACAAATAAATGAACATTCTGACCAAGTGGATTCGCTCCTATGTCCCGGGCATCGCAGTTGACGACCGGCAATTGGCCGACGACCTTACCCTGCGCGGCATTGCCGTGGAAGGCGTTCATGACCTCGGGCTGGGCAATGGGCATCTGTTCGAGATGGACATCACCACCAACCGCGTAGATGCGATGAACCATTACGGCATTGCGCGCGAGGCGGCGGCGATCTATGACCTGCCTTTGCCGCCGCTGGATACCTCGCTGACTGCGGTGACGCCCAATGCGAAGCCGTTTTCGGTTGCGATTGAGGCAACGGAGCTCTGCGGGCGGTTCACGGCGCAGGTGCTGCGTGGGGTGACCATTGGGCCGTCGACGGGACGGGTTGCAGAGTACTTCGGGCTGCTGGGGCTGAAGTCGATTTCGAATGCGGTGGACGCGACCAACTTCGTGCTGCAGGGCATGGGGCATCCCAACCATGCGTTTGACCTGGACAAGATTGAGGGCGGGATCACCGTGCGGCTGGCGCGCAAGGGCGAGCGGCTGAAGCTGCTGGATGGGACCGAGCGCGTGCTCGAGCCCGACGACCTGGTGGTGGCGGACCATGCGAAGGCGCAGGGGCTGGCCGGAGTGATGGGCGGCTGGGATTCGATGATTACGGCGGAGACGAAGAACATTCTGGTGGAGGCGGCGTGGTTCGATCCGGCCACGGTGCGGCGCAGCGCGCGGCGGCATGGGTTGCATACGGACGCGTCGCACCGTTTTGAGCGCGGCGCGGACTTCAACGCATGCGCGACCGCCAATGCGCTGGTGGCGAAGCTGATCCTGGAGGCTGGTGGCGTGGCTGAGGGCGATCTGGTGGACGTGGTGGTGCCGGCCATTGCGGCGCGGACCGCGGACCGGCCGCGGATTGCGCTTTCGGTGCAGCAGGTGCAAAGGCATCTGGGGTCGACGCTGGATGATGGGCCGGGTGAGTCTGCGTTGACGCCGGAGCTGGTGCGGCAGTATCTGACGGCGCTGGGATGCGAGTTGACCGAGACTGGCGACGACGGCTTCGCAGTCAAGCTGCCGAGTTGGCGGCTGGATCTTGAACGTGAGATTGACCTGGTGGAAGAGGTTGCGCGCGTCTATGGATACAACCGCTTCGCCAATACGCTGCCCACGGCGCTGCCGGTGGTCGCGCACCCGCTGGCAGCGACGGAGGCGGCAGTGCGGGTGCGCCTGCTGGCGCTGGGCTACTCGGAGGCGGTCTCCAGTTCGTTCGCGTCGGAGGCGGACGCCGAGGTCTTTGCGGACAAGCAGCGCGGGAGTGTTGCGCTGGAGAATCCGCTGTCGGAGGAGGCGCGGCTGCTGCGGCCGTCGCTGATGCCGGGAATGATTGCGATGCTTGCGCATAACCTGAACCGAGACGTGCGCGAGGTGCGGCTGTTTGAGCAGGGAGCGGTGTTCATGGGATCGGCGGAAGCGGTGGTTGAGCCGGCCGGCCTGTCGCTGGGGCTGACGGGTGAGCCGGCGGCGACTCGGCTGCATAGTGCGAAAGACGCTGGCGTGTTTGAGCTGAAGGGCGTGGTGGAGTCGCTGCTGTCTTTGTTCGCGACTTCGGCGGACGCGCTGAGCACGAGCGCAGCGGAAGGGGTGACCTTTTCGTCGGATGTGCCTGCCTGGATCGAGCCTGGGCGAGGGGCTACGGCGCTGCTGGACGGCAAGCCGATTGCCCACTTCGGCGAGTTGGCGGTGACGGAGCGGGAGGCGCGGAAGCTGCGCCAGCCGGTCTATCTGGCCGAGGTCGATCTGGAGGCGCTGTACAAGCTGCCGCTGCGGCGGGCGACGGCACATGAGATTTCGCGCTTCCAGGCGGTGGAGCGCGACTACTCCTTCACCTTCGCGGATGCGGTGCTATGGAAGACGGTCGCAGAGGCGGTTGAGGCGCTGGCCATTCCGGAGCTTAGGCGGCTGACGCCGGTCGAGGTCTTCCGCGACCCCAAGGGCGAACCGGGACGCTACGCGCTGCTGCTGCGTTGCGTCTTTCAATCGAAGGAGCGAACCCTGCGCGAGGATGAGCTGACGGAGTGGTCGGCGCGGCTGATCGCGGCGCTAACGGCGCTGGGCGGGGTGCTGCGGAGCTAGCGGCCGCAGCCTGGCTGAATTCGGTCGCATCTAGGCGGGTTCATTGCGGACTGCATTGGAAAATATCCACCCGCGACGCGGCTATACTGGGCGACATGAGTTCCGGTGTGAGTGTGGATGAGTTTCAGGCGCTTGAGCAGAAGGTGCTGCGGGCGGTGGAGATTGTAAAGCGGGAGCGCGAGGCTCGTGCTGCCGCCGAGGTCGAGGCCGCTGGGTTGCGCGAACAGCTTGCCGCGGAGACGGAGAAGGCCCGTGCTCAGATTGAAGCCGCCGAGGGTCGCGTCCAGACGGCGCAACGCGAAAAAGAGGCTGCCGAGAGCCAGGTTGCCGCGTTGAGCCAGGAGCGCGAGGGTGTTCGGCAGCGCGTGGAGAAGATGCTGCAGCAGATGGACGAGCTGGTTTAGAGGCAGCGAGCCAGGTGTACGCATGAGGTTGGCATGGCGGAGACGGGCGAGAGACGTGAGGCGGAGGGCGCGGCCGAGGGAAGCGGCGCGGTGAGCGTCGATATCTACGATCAGGTCTACCACCTGCGCGGCACCGACGCCGAGTACATTGAGCAGCTGGCCGGCCTGGTGGACGCGAAGATGCGCGCGGTCGCGGCGCACAGCGGCACCGTGGATTCGCTGCGGGTCGCGGTGCTGGCGGCGCTGAACATTGCAGATGAGCTGCTGGCGCTGCGCAAACGCTACGACGCGCTGGCGGGCAGCGCGGGACGCACCGAGAACTCCATGCGCTCGCGCGCGGGGACGCTGGCGGGCATGCTGGACGAGGTACTGGAAGACCGCCGCGCGGGTTGAGCGGCCGGTAGTGGGTCAGTTTGAACAAAGCCTGACCTCAGGGGCTAAAGCCCAGACATGGAATTGGCAGCTTCCGGCACGGCTGAAGCCGTGCCCTTAACGAGACGAATCAAGCTGACCCATTACGGCGCTGCCTCTACGCTTGACGGCTTGCGGTGGATCGGCGTACTGTCTGCGAACGCAGTTAAATCCAAGTATTCCGCGGACGTTAGGGCGGCGGAGGAGCGTTCCATGCGCATGATCTTGCAGGCTTTCCTTCCGGTTGAAACATTCAACGCGGCGGTCAAGAATGGGTCGGTGGGTGCGAAGATTCAGCGCATCCTGGAGCACACCAAGCCGGAGGCGGTGTACTTTACGGACTACCATGGGCAGCGGTCGGCGCTCCTGGTGGTGGATGTGAAGGAGGCGTCTCAGATTCCGGCGTTCGCCGAGCCATGGTTCCTGCTGTTCGACGCGAAGATCGAGCTGCATCCGGTGATGACGCCGCAGGACCTGGGGGCCGCGGGCTTGGATGTGCTCGGCAAAGAGTGGACCTAGGGATACGCAGACCTGGGATGTACGCGGGCGGGGGAAAGATAAAGGTTGACAGGCCCTGCCGGTTACTACTACAATGTAGTTCATATGAATCCCGAACGCTCACTCGGCGAATTCGAACAGATTGTTCTGTTGGCTGCGCTGCGGCTTGGCGATGACGCCTACGGCGTCACCATTCTGGCGGAGATTGCCGCGAAGACTGGGCGCAACCCTTCGCCGGGCGCGCTTTACACCACGCTGCACCGCATGGAGGACAAGGGGTTGGTCACCTTCCGCGACGGCAGCCCCACACCGGAACGTGGCGGCAGGGCGAAGCGCTTCGTCGTGGTGACGCGCGAAGGCCGCAACGCGTTGGCCAGTGCGCAGACCGCGTATCAAAGTCTGCTGCAGGGGTTGGATCTGCTCGATGCGCAGATGTTTGGAGGCGCATATGCGTAAGGTCCCGCTCGCAGAATGGTTTATCTCGCAGGACATTGGAGCGGAGCGCGCTGCCGCCATCTATGGCGACCTAGAGGAACTGGCCGCAGTGCGGGGCAGGCTTTGGTTCTGGATGGCCTACATCCGCACGCTTATCCGCCTGGGCTGGCGGGGTCCAGTCGCGTTCGTCTGCGCCTACGCATTCTCCACATGGGTGGCAATCGGCGCCTTCCCAACCATTCACTCCCTCTTGCGCAACTTCTATAGAAACGTCCAACACAAGCCTCACCAGGCCATTTGGCATGTCTTCGACAGAACCGTCCACCACGCGGCTGCGCACTTCATCTGGCAGATCCCACTGGGCGACTGTCTTATCGCCCTCTGGTTCATCCTGCCCTTCGTCGTGGTCCGATTTGGCCTCCGCGACCGGCTCGCCCAGCTTGCGTCCGCTATCTTCCTATTGACTATCCCTTACTTCAGCCTCGATCCGGCCGCGGTAAACTTTGCCAGCCTCGTAACCGCAGTCATCATGGTTGCAGCCTTGTCTCTCCGTGCTTGGCGACGGCCGATGATCGTCCTGGCAGCTTCAGTCGTACCCATCGCGGCAGCAATATTCCTTTCGGCCAAGGTCTGGTTCGTCTTCGTCTCCAGGGGGTATGGATTCAACAGCCCCCAACTTCAATGGGCCATGGCTCTCTACCGCGCGGTTGAACTCTGCATCGCCGCAATCGTGTGTTCCTTTCTGTACGGTCGCCTTCTGCAAAGGAAGCCCACCGACCGCAGCACGGTCGCCTAGGAAAACGCTCATGCCCAACACGTCCCCCGCTGAATCTCTGCTCTCGTTGTTCGCCGGTAGTGCCCGCGCCGCAGCAATCGTCGGCGACCTGACTGAGATGGCTGGGACGCGGGGGCGGAGCTGGTTCTGGATGGCGTACGCTCGTACTCTTTTCTCGCTCACGTGGCGGATTGTGCTGGCGTTGTTTGTCGCTGACGTTGGCCGCCAGACGATCTTCGATCTCTTCCACCTCTACCTCCGCCACACGCCCGCTGCCTGGCGCAACTCGACTGGCTCCTGGCTCGACCTGCTCAATTCCATGGGACCGATGCTGGCGTGCATCATGTCGACGCTGTGGTTCGCACTGCCCTTTGCCGCTGTGCGCTATGGTGTGCGCGACCGCTTCGTGCAGCTCACTTTTGCCATCGGGATCGGAACCACCCTCACCTTCCTCGCGATCCCGATCGCCTCGCTGGCCTGCGGTGCCGCCACGCTCGTGCTGGCCGCCGCGGCGTTCCTTTCCAGGCGCTGGCGCAAGCCTTTTGAAGTGCTGGCCTGGACGGGCGCGGTTGGTTTCGTCAGCCTGGCCGCCTTCACGATCCTCTCGCATCAATTCTTCTCTGAACATCCTGCCATCGCCAGCAGTCCGGGAAGCCACCCGCTCGCCTTGGATGCGCTGGTGTTCTCCTTCCAGGGATCGTTACTTGTCGTCGCCCTGGTATGCTCCCGCCTGCACAAGCTGCTGCTGGGCAATCCGGACACGCGGGACCGAACCGTCGCGTAACAACGCGCCCGATCGGTAGTCGCGCTGAAGACCCACTCTTCGCTTGACGTCCCGGCCCTGCGGGAGTATTACTTTTTTTAGAAAGTAAAGGGGCGTTATGGAATCGGCATTGAGCATAAAAGGGCAGGCGACTATCCCGAAAGCAATTCGCGAGCATCTGCGGCTGGAGCCCGGCGACCGGATCAAGTTCTTCAAGCATCCGGATGGCACGGTGGTGATTCTGCCCAAGCTGCCGACCGCAAGGCTGAAAGGCATCGCTTCGGGTCGACGCCGACGGCCGGCCTCGATCGCCGAGATGGATGAAGCCGTGGTAACCGGTGCTGTCGCCGATCGCCGGGCCGGGCGGCGGTGACAGGTCTGGATACCAACGTCCTGGTGCGCTACTTTGCGCAGGACGATCCGATTCAGTCGAAGAGGGCCAACGAGATCATGGAGCGCCGGCTGACGGAGGACGAGCCGGGCTTTGTGAGCCTCGTGACCATGGTGGAGACGGCGTGGGTGCTCAGCCGGGTCTATGGCCTATCGGACGCGGAGATCGCGGCTGCGGTGGAGGGTATGCTCCAGGCTGGCACGCTGGTGATTCAGAACGAGCAGGAGGTCTTTACTGCGGTCGCAGCCTTGAGGGCCGGTCGCGGTTCTTTTGCCGATGCTCTGGTCGGCGCGCTTGGCATCTGGGCGGGCTGCTCTTACACCCTCACGTTCGACCGGAAGGCGGGGCGGCTGGACGGTTTCGAGTTGATTTGAGCCAAACTGCTACACTTGAGTTGCAGGCGGCTGGATGATCGCTGCCTCCCGGGCGCGAGCTTCGGGAGGGGGAGGAAAGTCCGGACTCCGCAGGGCAGTGTGCCGGATAACGTCCGGGATTTGCGCTTCAAGGCGCAAAGACGGCCAGTGCAACAGAGAAGATACCGCCTTCGAACGGATGGCCGCGCAAGCGACCATGCAAGCCGCCGAGGGTAAGGGTGAAAAGGTGCGGTAAGAGCGCACCGGACGTCCAGCAATGGACGCCGCATGGTAAACCCCACACGGAGCAAGACCAAATAGGCAGGGATCGCGCCCGCACTCTCCAGCGGGCGGGAGCGTATCGGCCCGATGCGCCAAGGCGGGGAGTTCAGGTTGGGCGTTCGCGCTCAGCCGGCCGGAACTTGCGGGTAGGTTGCTGGAGCGCCGCGGTAACGCGTCGCCTAGAGGAATGATCGTCTAGAACAGAATCCGGCTTACGGGCCGCCTGCTGGGCCATGGCCCCGGAACTCCTACAAGGGATATCCGGGGCCACCAACATTTTGCTTCCCGGTTAAAATTCATCACTCATGGTTGCCTTGCTGCCATCGACTGGTTGTACTATTCAAGCTCACACCGATTGCTTGGCCGCAAGTCACTGAAGAGCAGGAGCGTGACCGGAAAGGGAAGCCCGTGGATACCGCCGCGCTCGTGCTCATCTGCCCGCAGGGTCACGGGCCCGGCCAAGCCGGCTCGCGATTCTGCACTGAGTGCGGGGCCCAGCTGGTGGTCCCGGCCGCGCTGATGCCGACAGCTGCGCGAGTGGCATCCTTCCCGTCGCCGGATTCATCCGGCGCTGCCTCTGCACCGGCGCAAGCGCCCGAACCGCCCGCGCACACGCCATCGGTGTTTCAGCCATTCGCATTTGCCCAGCCACGCGTCTGCAAAACCTGCGGTGGCGGGGGAGTCCATCTGGATCCGGCTACGGACATCTGCACGGAATGCGGCTGGCTGCGTCCTCTATATCCCGGCTACGTACTCGATCGCTCCGTCTTCCTGTGGGCGCAGGACGGCCAGGCCATGAGCACCCTGCAAAACATGTCAGTGCTCAATTCCATCGCGCGCACCGTCTCCGACAAGGTCGGCCGGCCGTGGATCGAAGCCACTTACAACGGCATCCTGATTGGCCCGAACCAGCTGCCCCAGGTGTGGAAGCTGGCGGTGCTGGCGGCGCGGCTGATCGGCGTGCCGTATATGCCCGACGTCTATGTCTCCGGCGACAGCATGTGGAACACCTACACCTTCGGCTCGGACTCGAGCTCGTTTATAGTGCTCGGCACGGCCATTCTCACCAACTTCCACGACGACGACCTGCTCTTCGTGCTGGCCCGCGAGATGGGGCATTGCCGCGCCGGCCACGCCCTGTGGAAGACGGTGATCCGTTTCATTGCCGGCGATATCAGCGGGCACACGGGGGTGCTGGCGGGAGGAATCCTGAACGCCATCAGTCCCACCAAACTGATTGGGGGCGCTCTGGAGATGCCGTTGATGGCCTGGTCGCGCCAGTCCGAGGTCACCGCCGACCGCGCCGGCCTGCTCGCCATCGGCGACGTCGCCCTGGCGCGCCGCGTGCTGCTGACCTGGTCCATCCGCTCGGCCACGCTGATGAAGCAGGTCAACATTGAGGAATGGATGAAGCAGGAGGATGCCAGCGCCGATCAGCTGACGCACATCTCCGAAATGACCATGTCGTCGACGATGTACACCTCGCGGCGGCTGCGCTTCCTGGGCCTGGCGGCAAAAGAGCCCAATCTCATGCAATGGAGCGAAAAGATCCAGCCTGCGCGCAAGCAGATCTTCGCCACGCTGAAGCCAGTGCCCAAACCTGGGCCGACTCCGCGTCCGCCTGCTCCCGGTCCGTCAGGTTCCGGTCCTGCCGGCCCGCCCGCGGACTCCATTCGCGTCGTCTGCGACAAGTGCCAGAACGCCATGCGTGTTCCCCTGGCCGTTCTGCGCGGCAAAACCTCCCTCAATGTCCGCTGCCCGCAATGCCAAAACGTCATGACGTTGCGGTCGAAACCAACTAACCCCTCCCCGGCAACCGCCGGTCCGCAACCATAGGTGCGTGACTCCGGAAGAAAGGTACCGCCATGCCGAACGATAGCAGCGATCAATTCGTAGTCGACCCCACCCTAGACACCGCAGCCGGCGATCCATTCGACGCGACGACCGACGACACCGCGGCCACCGACGCCGTCACCGATCTGCAGGACCAGGCCCAGCAGGCTGTCGCGGCCGGCGACTACGCGACCGCCGCGGACTATCAGGGCCAGGCGGAGACTGCGGCAGCAGCGGCCGGCGACACCAGCGACCTCACCGGCCCCGACTCCGGCGACCTGCAAACCGCGGCTGCCGACCAGCAGACCGCCGCGGCCGACCAGGCGCAGGAAGCCACCGATGCCGCTTCGGGCAACTACGCCGCTGCCACTGACGATGCCTCCGCGGCCTCCTCTGCGGCCGCCGGCGCGGACGCGAGCGGCGGAGGAATTACCGACGACGGCTCGGCCGATACCGAGCAACTGGACGAGAGCTGGGCCAACTGGGACCAGGAAACCGCGGACCAGGACGCCACCACCGCCGAGAGCTACGCCGCCGCGGCCGACTCGCCCGACGCGACCCCGGACGATGCGGCCGACGCCCAGATGTATGCCGACGATGCTACGGGCGAAGCGCAGACCGCCGCGGGCCTCGGAGACGAAGGCACCTACGACACTGCCGGGGCTGAGGCGGTCCCAGATGACACTGCCGTGCCCGACGCTTCGGTTGACGATATTGCTCCGGTCGACGATAGCGCTCCCGCGGTCGACGACAGCGTGCCCAGCGACGACGACACCTCCGCCGCGTCCTAGCCGCGCCGGTGAGATTTTTGGCGTGGACGCGGCAAGGGATGTCTAGTTGACTGGGCGGATGAGGTAGCGGTGTTCGCGCAGATTGCGGTGCAGCTCGGCCAGGTGGAAGAGGTACCGGTGGAAGCCGGCGGCCATCTGCCGCATCATTTTTTCGCGTTTGCCCACGGCGGCCATGCGGTAGCAGTCGCGGCCCATGGCGGCAAAGAACTCGATGTTATGGCGGTGCCGGTTCTGGCTCTGGAAGAAGCCCGCGTAGAGCAGGATGTGCGCGCCTGCCGACTCCATCCACAGTGGGTTCCTGGCGCTGGTGAGCTGGCGTAGCATCATCTCCGCGATCTGGGTGAGGTCGGCGAACTGGCGGAACTCGGTGTCGCCGGGGCTGTAGTCGGGAGAGAGGGCCTCGACGCGGTCGACCGGCTCCAGGCAGAAGTGGCCGAGTACGCTGGCCAGATAGACGCCGGTGGAGTCGCGAATCTGCGCCCAGCGCTCGCTTCCGATGGCCTCCTGCAGATGCGAGGCCCAGAAGTTGAGCGCGCGCTCCTGGGTGACTCCGTACAGATCTTCAAAATCCTGATTCAATGGCATATGCGTGCCCCCGAAAAATCAGATTTAGAGAAAAGTGTGGCTATTGTCAGGCCATATCTCCTGAAGAAGCAATGGTTATTTCGGCCGAGCGCGCCGGACCATCCTGCAACTTTTGTCTAAGACGCTGGCACCATAGCGGGCGTCACCAACAGCAAGTCAGCTTCACCTAGCCTTGTCCGGCCCCTTCGCGTGTCTTTATGGCGCAAGCTTGGAGTAAAGTTAGTTGAAGCCTTATGACTGCTGTTGACGGGAAGTGAAATGAGCAAGCTGGAAGGAATCTTTACGCCGCTGCTGGTGCCGCTGGACGACCGCGGCCAGATCAACGAGGCGGAGCTGCGGCGATTCGTCTCGTGGCTGATCGAGCGCGGGGTGCATGGCCTCTATCCCAACGGTTCGACTGGGGAGTTTACCCGCTTCACCGCGGCCGAGCGCCGCCGCATCGTGCACATCGTGACCGAAGAGAACGCCGGCCGGGTGCCGGTGCTGGCCGGCGCGGCCGAGGCCAACGTGAAGGAGACGCTGTTCGCGTGCCAGGCCTATGCGGACATGGGCGCGCGCGCGGTGGCCATCGTGGCGCCGTTCTACTACAAGCTGACGCCGGAGTCGGTGTATGCGTACTTCGCCGAGATTGCGCGCAACTCGCCGATTGACCTGACGCTGTACAACATCCCGATGTATGCCAGCCCCATCGACGTGGCCACGATTCGCAGGCTGGCGGACGAGTTTCCCCGGGTGATTGGCATCAAGGACTCCTCGGGCGATATGGCCTTTATGATGCGCATGATCGCGGCGGTGCGCCCGAACCGGCCGGACTTTACCTTCCTGACCGGGTGGGAGGCGGTGCTGATCCCGATGCTGATGATCGGCTGCGACGGCGGCACGCATGCCTCGTCGAACGTGGTGCCGGAGGTTACGCGCAAGATGTACGACCTTTACCGCGCGGGCGACACCAAAGGGGCCATGCAGTGGCAGTACCGCATCCTGGAGCTGTTCGACGCGATGCTCTATCCGTTTGAGTTTCCCGATGGCTTTCGCGCGGCGGCGGAGCTGCGCGGCTTCCACTTCGGCGGCGGCCGGATGCCCAAGACCGGCCTGCAGCGCGCGGACGAGAAGGCGCTGAGCGCGGTGCTGCACTGCATCCTCGCCGACTTCGAACTGGTGAACCCGCCGGCGGCCGGCTGTCCGGTGCGCCATGGCGATATCGGCCAGGACAAGCTGCAGCAGATGGTCCACGAGGTCTTCCATGAGATGAAGAATCGAGGCATCCTCTGAGCGATCTTGCCAGCTACGGGGCGCTCGGTTTCGTGGAGATCGGCGGCTGGTCGCCGGCCATGGTGGTGCTGGATGCCATGGAGAAGAACGCCGGCGTCGAGGTGCTGCAGACCGAGCTGAACGACGCTCCCGGCGTCTGCATTAAACTTGCAGGGCGCATCGCCGATGTGCAGGCTGCCGCGCGGGCCGCTGAAGAGACCGCAAAGGCGATGCAGGTAGCGGCGCTGGTGCATGTGATTCCGCGGCCGGCGGAGGGCACGCGGGCAGCATGGGAGGCCGCGCCCGACTTCAACTTGCTCATCGAGCAAGCATCTGTCCAAAGACCGGAGAAACGCATGAACGATCAAGCCAATTTTGCCGTCGGACTTATCGAAACCCAGGGCTTTACCGCGGTCTTCGAGGCCATCGACACCGCGCTGAAGACCGCCAACGTGGAGGTGCTGGCGCGGGAAAAACTCGGCGGCGGGTACATCACGATCATCATTAAGGGCGACGTTGCTGCCGTGCGCGCGGCAGTGGAAGCGGGCAAGGCCAAGGTGGAAGGGCTGGGCCGGCTGATCGCCGCGCATGTGATCCCCAGCCCCAGCCAAGGCGTGCTCTCGCTGCTGCCGAAGTAATTCTTTCGCGACTTTGTTGAAGGGATTTCACTTGATGGTGTGGCCAGTTGGCTGGCTGGCGGCGGGCGGCGTCGCAGGCGTTTCCTTGGAAAGGACGGTGCGTGGGCCGCATTCCGAAAGTACCGTCATCACGATGACGAAGAGGAGGCCCCAGCCCAACTGCCAAAGCTCCTTTGCAACCCCTCCTCCAGAACTTCCCAGAGTCTTCATGGCCCCTCCCCCCGGCGCCGGCCCAGGGTGGGAGCCGGCACCAGTATGAGGAGACGCCGCTGGCCGTAAAGAGTGGGTATAAATTCTGCTAAGAATTCATAAGTGCGGCCCGCCAACGTGCCGGTGAGCCGCACGGTGGTAGCGGTGGCTACAGCTTCTCGGTTGCCGCGGTGAGCTTGTCGAGGCAGCCGGACCAGCCCTTGTTGTGGCCTTCGCGGGACTGCTCGGAGGCGAAGTTTTCGTGGCGGAGGGTCAGCTCGGTGCCGCCGTCGACATCCCTGAGCGAAACGGTGACGAGCGATTCTTCGCCCGGGTTCCAGGAGGGTTTCCAGGTGAACTGGAGCAACTCATTGGGGACGACCCTGGTGAAGGTACCGGTGGCAGTGCCTCCTGTGCTATTGGGGTTTGCGGCGAGGCCTTCGGGAGTAGGCGCTGCCTCCATGCTGTAGGCGCCGCCAACGCGCGCGTCGACGGATGCGTGAGGGCAGTACATGTTACCGGGGCCGAACCACTGCTTCACGATCTCGGGGTTGGTCCACGCCTGGTAGACGCGGGCGCGAGGAGCGCGGATGATGCGGGTTAGCGTGAGCAGGATGTTGCTGGCGGCGGGTGCGGTTTCGAGGGTCGGCATGTCTATTTCTCCTTTTTGACGGAACGGTTGGAGGATTCGATTTCTGATTCGAGATGATGCTGCAGGCGGTCGAGGCTGGTGTTCCAGAACTGTTCGTAGAAGGCGAGCCAGTCCTGCGCAGCCTGCAGCGGTTTGGGGTTGAGGCGGACCATGCGGCAGCTCCCTTTGCGCTCGCGGCGGATGAGCGAGGCGCGTTCGAGGACGTCGAGGTGCTTGGAGACCGCGGCGAGTGACATTTGGTAGGGCCGGGCGAGTTCGCCGACGGTCTGCTCGCGACGGACGATATCGCGGAGGATCGATCGGCGAGTGGTATCGGCCAGGGCGTGGAAGACGGAATCGAGTGCGGCGTGGTGGGTAGCGGCGGTGCGTCGTTCAACCATGTGGTTGAATATAGCGCGACGCAATTTTATTGTCAACCGTTTGGTTGAATAATTTTTGAACTTGTTAAGACGAAGATCGGTTCGGGCTTGCAGCGCTGGGGATTTAGTCTTGTGGGAGCGGTTTGAGGTGTTGGAAGACGATGGGTTTGTGGCGCGGGGTGGTGGCGGCGGGGATGGTGGTGGCGGCAGGCGGGGTTGTCGTGGCACGGGTGCAGGCGCAACGGCTGCCGGGTGGGGTGACACCGGAGCACTATGCGCTGACGATTACGCCGGACCTGGCGAAGGCGCGGTTCACGGGGAGCGAGACGATTGAACTGGTGCTGGATAAGCCGGAAACGACGATCACGCTGAATGCGGCGGAGATTGAGTTTGTATCCGTGAAGGCGTATCGGTTGCCGGCGGTGGACATCGACGTCAACGTGCCAAGAAACTGGAAAGACTTGCCACCACCGCGCTACGACCTCACGAAGCTTGACAAGGATCCGCAGACAGCGACGGTGAGGCTGGATGAGCGGAAGGAGCAGGCGACGTTTACGTTTGCGCAGGCGCTGCCGGCGGGACCCGTCATGCTGCAGATCGAGTACACGGGAGTTATCAACAGCAGGCTGCGGGGGTTTTATCTCTCGAAGACCAAGCTGCGCGGCTATGGGGTGACGCAGTTTGAGGCGACCGATGCGCGGCGTGCGTTTCCCTGCTTCGACGAGCCTGCGCTGAAGGCTACCTTTAGCGTCTCGCTGGTGGTGGACGCGGGGGACACGGCGATATCGAATATGAAGATTGTGTCGGATACGCCGGGGCCAGCGGCGGCCAAACATACGATTGCGTTTGCGGCGACGCCGAAGATGTCAACCTACCTGGTGGCCTGGCTGGTGGGCGACTTCAAATGTACGGAGGGCAAGTCGGATGGGGTGGCGATCCGGGCGTGCGCGACGCCGGACAAGGTCGCGCTGACCCAGTTCGCGCTGGATGCGGCGAAGTGGGACCTGCATTATTACGACAAGTATTTCCGCATCAAGTACCCGTTGGCAAAGCTGGACCTGGTGGCGGTGCCTGACTTTGAGGAAGGCGCGATGGAGAACTTCGGGTGCATCACCTTCCGCGAGACGGAGATGCTGGTGGATGAGCGCAACGGAGCCCTGCCGGCGAAGAAGGAGGTCGCGGAGACGGTGGCGCACGAGATGTCACACCAGTGGTTTGGGGACCTGGTGACGCCGGAGTGGTGGGACAATCTGTGGCTGAACGAGGGCTTCGCCACATGGATGGAGACCAAGGCCCCGGCGAAGTGGCAGTCGAAGTGGGGATATGCGCAGGACGTGGCCCAGGACAAGAACCGCACCGTGGACGAGGACGCGGGCCCAGCCACGCGGGCGATCCGGGCCCCGGCGGAGACCCCGGCGGAGATCGACGAGCTTTTCGACAACATTGCGTATGGCAAGGCCGGCGCGGTGATTGCAATGGTGGAGAACTGGGTGGGCGAAGAGGTATTCCGCAAAGGAGTGCAGGTATACCTGGCGGCGCATTTATATGGGAATGCAAAGGCGGAGGACTTCTGGGAGACGCAGGCGCGGGTGAGCGGCCTGCCGGTGGACAAGGTGATGCAGAGCTTCGTCGAGCAGCCCGGCGTTCCGCTGCTGACGATTGGCGGAGTGGGCGCGAGCGCGCCGGTGACCCAGCAGAGGTTCTCCATCTCGGGTTCGCCGGTGACCGCGGAGACGTGGACGATTCCGGTGTGCTTCAAGGGCGCGCCGTGCCGATTGCTGGGGCCGGGGCAGACGACGTTGGATGTGCCGGCGACGAGCTCAGATCATCCATTTGTCGATGCGAACGCGGGGGACAAGGGATACTACCGGACGGCCTATGCGGCAGAGGAGTGGAAGCCGATTGTGGCGAATGCGGAGACGGGGCTGACGCCGCCGGAGCGGATTGGGCTGCTGGGAGACGCATGGGCGCTGATGCGGGCAGGGGAAAGTACCGTTGGCGACTTCCTGGATCTGGCTTTGTCGGTCAAGCAAGACCAGAATGCCGCGGTGATGGAGAGCGCGCTGGGCAGGGTGGGGACGATTGAATCGAGGATTGCGACGGATGAGGACCGTCAGCGGCTGGAGGAAGTGGTCCGGCGGGAGTGGGGGCCGGTGTACGCCGCGCTGGGCGGGCCGCAAAAGCATGAGAGCTACGACCACGCGGAGCTGCGCGAGACGCTGTTTGAAGCGCTGGGCGATGCGCGCGACCCGGCTGTGCTGGCCGATGCGGCGAGCATGGCGAAGCAGCTGTTCGCCGGGCAGAAGCTGGCCGATCCGGCCATGGCAGATGCGGCGGTGGCGCTGGCCACAGTCAACGGCGATGTGGAGATGTATGAGCGGCTGCAGCAGGTAAGCCAGACCGCAGCCGATCCTGACCTGAAGCTGGCGGCGCTGCACGCGCTGACCGGATTCCAGGCGCCGGCACTGGTCAAGCGGACGCTGGAGTATGCGGTGTCCGACGATGTGCGCAGCCAGGATAGTTGGACGCTGATTGCCATGCTTTTGCAGGGCCGGGAGACGCAGGACCAGGCGTGGGAGTTTGTGGAGCAGCACTGGCCGGAGATAGAACGCAAATCGACGACTGGCTCGGGCGCGCGTATTGTGGCGGCGGCAGGCTCGTTCTGCACGGTAGAGAAACGCGATGCGGTGACGAGCTTCTTTCGCGCCCATCCAGCCGGGTCGTCGCGGCGGACGCTGGCGAGGTCGATCGACAGCATCAACGATTGTATCCGTTTGCGTGCGGCCCAGGAGCCGGAGTTGCGGCAATGGCTCTCGGCCCGCGGAGGATCGTAGGCGGTCCGGCGGACCCCCAGGGCAGGTCGCCAGATGGTGAAGGTCTAAAGCATGGAGGTTGGACTTGTGGCGGGGCCTAACAATCAATAGGGAAACTATTCCCCCATTGCCAAACAGCAATCGAGAGGCCGATCCCGGGGAGCCATTTCCGATCTGTCATAAGGCCTTCGGCTTCGCTCATGTTGCCATTTAAACATAAGATAATAAGACTCTTATTGCTCAATGCGTGGAACGCGAGAAAGGGCTTCCGGAGAGGTGGTCCCGGGACTGGGGCAGACGACCCAGGCGCGTCCGCGTCACGGGGCAAAGGCATCCCAAAAACTTCTATTGAAAAATGATTGACAAAGGCACCGTCCCAGGCGGAAGCTTCTCGCCCTAGTGGTCAAACCTTTTGCGTTTCGGGTGTGTGTTCTGGACAACCATACCCGAAGCGTGTACCCGTCCCCCCTCCCACCGTACGTTAAAGAGGCTACGTCCGTATGTTCAAGAAGACTTCAGATCGCCCGTCGAGCGCCGTTTCAGGACTCATTCGCTCCAGTCTCATCGTCATCCTGCTGGCGATAGCCACGCTAGCCGGGAATGTGGCGCGCGCGCAACTGGCCGGTACCGGCGCCATCGCGGGAACCGTTCAGGATCCCACCGGCGCATTTGTGGCCAATGCCACCGTGACGGCGACAAACGCCGCGACCAATGTGGCAACTACGCGGACCGCGACTACGGCCGGCGACTACAACATTACGCCGCTGGTTCCCGGCAACTATACGGTGACGGTGGCGGCATCCGGCTTTGAGGGATACAAGCAGGAAAACATCACCGTGAATGCGCTGGAGACGGTGACCCTGAATGTGAAGATGACGATTGGACAGGCAAACGAGACGGTGACGATAACCGCCGCGCCTCCCCTTTTGAATACCAGTGACGCGAGCCTGGGCGCCACCATGGACAATCAGATGTACTCCAACCTGCCCCTGCTGATGGGATACGGCGGCAACGCCGATCAGCGGCGCGCCACGGACTTCGAGTACCTGATGCCAGGAGTACAGGGTAACTACAACAATGGGAATGCCACCAGCAACTCGGGCATCGTGAACGGGTCAGGACCGAAGGGCGGCGTATCCGACATCTACATCGACGGCGTGGATATGCCCGAGGCGGACGGCGTAGGCGATCCACGGTTTACCTGGACGGCGATCGGCGTTGATTCCATCGATCAGTTCCAAGTACAGACGGCCGGCTTCTCCGCGCAGTATGCCGGTCAGGGCGTCCAGAACTACACGGTCAAGAGCGGCGGCAACGCGTATCACGGCTCGTTGTATGAGTACATTCGCAATACGATCTTCGACGCGTGGAACTTTACCAATAAGGCGCCGCAACTGACCGGTCAACCAGTACCGGCAGGCGGCGTTTGCACTTCCGCGGCCCTGACGGCATCGACCAACTGGTGCGCTCTTGGCGGCATCAAGCCGCGCGAGATCATGAATGAGTTCGGCATTGTAGTGAGCGGCCCGATCATCAAGAACAAGCTGTTCCTGTTTGGCAACTACGGACAGTACCGCAATCAGAACGGGGCGCGCTACCAGTCATTGACGGTCCCGACTCTGAACATGCTGGGGCTGAACGCTGCCGGGCAGTCTTTGGGCTACGCGGATTTTCGCGGCTACGCCACGGCCAACGGCGCGGCGCATATCTACGACCCTGCCACGCAGACGCCGAGCTGCAGCAACTGCACACGGCAACCGATGGAGGGCTTGATCAACGGCGTGCCCACCGCGGATATCATTCCCGCCAGCCGCATCTCGCAAGCCGCGAGCTACTACAACCAGTTTCTGATGCCCTATGAGGGGCTGGCGAACCAGAGCTCCTACACCAACAACCTCTCCTATGGAACGGCTACGGGGCTGGCGAACTGGTATTCGACGGGCAGGATCGACTACGACCAGAGTTCGCGGGACCAGATCAGCTTTATCGTGGCCTTTGGCCGTCAGGCGGCCACCGGGCTGAACTCCGGCAGCGGCCTTTTGCCCCCGTTCAACACCTCGCAGATCTACAACCCGGTGACGACGGTGGACATCATCAAAGACGTCTTCACCATCAACTCGCACCTGGTGAACCAGTTCTCCTTGGGTTACGGCCGCTACCAGAGCGACTCGGTGACGCCAAACTGGCAGTCGCAGTATGCAGCGACAACGGCAGGCATCCTGAACATGCCTCCGGGACAGGCCGCAGGCGGCTTCCCGAAGATCACGTGGAGCGGCACCTATTCCAACCCGATGGGCGACAATAGCTCCAATAACACCGGCGGAAAGTATCAGTGGGGCGGATACGCTTTCAATAACAAGATCAATAACACCTATACGACCACCGATAACCTGCAATGGGTGCATGGCAAGCACACCTTCACATTTGGCGGACAATACTCCGATCTGCAGTTCGATTATGCCTCGGTCGTCTCAGCCTCCGGGCCGATGGCGTTCGGGTTCTCGGCGACGGAGACGGCCGCCTTTACCTCGGGCAAATCCACAAGCTCGACGACCGGCTCGTCGGTGGCCAGCTATATGCTGGGCGCGGTGGACTCCAGTTCCGCAACCGTCGATGCCCCTGTTTTGGGAACGCGCTGGCGCGATCCCTCCTTCTGGGCCGAGGACGACTATAAGGTCAACGACAATCTGACCCTCAATCTGGGCTTGCGCTGGGACATCTTCCCGTCCATCCAGGAGGCGCACAACATCTTCAGCTTCCTGAACCCGAACGGGACCAACTCGATCACTGGAAATGCGGGCACGCTGGCGTTTGCGGGCAGCGGCAACTCGGCGCTGTACTGCAATTGCTCGAACCCCG
>Ga0326727_10012224_pt1 | contig 19620 bp, 14 predicted proteins | sample MB2enrmetagenome_FD_207643 | JGI IMG/M metagenome (GOLD analysis project Ga0326727, IMG submission 207643) | Lab enriched peat soil microbial communities from McLean, Ithaca, NY, United States - MB29MY | ecosystem: Environmental > Terrestrial > Soil > Wetlands > Peat | place: USA: New York...
TGCGCACGGAGCAGATCATTCTATTCCGGAGCAGCAACCAGGTTTTCGCGATTTCTTCCGCTTCGGTGCAGGAAGTGCGCAGCGTGGACAGCCTGGCGGGAGCGTCGATGGAGATCGATGAAGCCAGCGTGCCCAAGGTGCGGCGCCTGCTGAAACGCGGCGAGCGCAGCGTCTACGTGGTGAATGCGGCGCTGCACTTTGGATTACGGCCATCGCCGGCGGCCTTGATTTTCATTTTGCGCAAAACACGCGTGGGGCTGCTGATCGACGGCATCGAGAAAATGACGACGATGACGCGGCTGCAGGCGTTGTCGCCGGCGTTTTGCCACGAGGAGCGCGTGTGGTACCGCGGGTTGACGGTGCTGGATCAAAACGTGATTCCGGTGGTGAACCCGCAAGGATTCCTGACCGAGCAGGAGTTGTCGCAACTGGATGCGGCGGCCGGGGCGTTGCTGGAGCCTCAGGCGGCGAGCGCATCGGAAGTGGAATTGACGCCGTGAGCTGGACGGAGCAGCTCGATGCACGATCCTGCGTGCTGCTGCGGCTGGGCGACCGGCGGTTCGCGCTGGCGGCGGACCAGGTGTCGGAACTGGTGTCGCCGAGCCGGATGTTTCGCTTTGCGCACCGGACAGCGGAGATCGACGGGGTGATACTGCGGCGGGGGCGAGTCGTGCCGGTGTGTGACGTCGCGGAAAAACTGATAGGAAAGCGCTTGACGTCGCGGCGGTATTACCTGATTTCGAAACGGCGCCAGGAAGGGACCACGGACTGGATCGCGCTGCCGGTGAGCGGCGATTGCGAATTGATCCAGGCGGATTTGACGCCGGCGGGCCCATCGGATTCACCACACGTGGCGGCGTGGCTTTCCCATGATGGCGAAGTGATCGAGGTGCTGAACTTGGGCGCGTTGACGCCAGGAATGGAGCCGATGGAAGGCGGAGCCGCCGGAGCGCCGTTGCCGGAGGCGCACGCATGATGCTGCCGGGCAAACCAGCGAAGATTCTGCTGATCGACAGCAATGTGCTGTTCGCGAAAAGGCTCGGGGACACGCTGAAGCGGGAAGGCTTTGAAGTGACAGCGACGACGCAAGCGGCCTTTGCCCTGACCACGCTGGAATATGACAAGCCTACGGCGATTGTGTGCGCCACGAATATGCGCGAGATGGGGGCGCTGGAAATTGCGAAGATTATTCACGCGGATGCCTCGAACGCTTCCCTGCCGATCATCGCGCTGGGCGATGGCAGCCAGCGGGCGTTGATGGAAGCCTTTCAAGCGGGCTGCGATGATTACATTGACCGGCAACTTTCCCCGGCGACGATTGCGAACCACGTGAAGAACATCATCATCAGCAAGCTGGACGGATTCCAGCCGACGCAGATGCTGGGGCAGGCGGACACCAGCTTGAGCGGTAATTTGACGCACCATGACCTGACCGGGGTGATGCAAATGCTGGGGCACGCGCGGCAGACGGGCGCGCTGAGCATCAACGCGGGCGAAACAGACGCGGTGATGTTTTTTGACGCAGGGGAGATTACCCACGCGGAATGCGGCTCGCTGTTTGGCGATGAGGCGGTGCTGCACATCCTGAAAAGCTGCGTGGATTGTGACTCCGGCGTGTACAAGTTTGTATACGGAGCGACGTCGGCACAGCGCACGGTGCTGCGCTCCGCGACGGAACTGATGCTGGACGCCATGCGGGAGTTGGACGAAACGGCACACGACACCGCCGGCCAGCTTGCGGACAAGGAGGCTCAATGAGCGACGCGATCGCTATGCCGCCGATCGGCGAGGCCGAGGCGAAACACACGCCCACGGTCTATTTCATTGACGACAGCGCGACGATGCGGGAAGTGATCAAGATTGCCTTCCGCCGCGAGAACATTCACGTGATTACCTGCGCGGACGCGGCGTCGGCGCTGGCGCAATTCGAGGAGCACGCGCCGGACGTGGTGATCACGGACGTGATCATGCCGGATCAGGACGGGTATTCGGTGTGCAGCCAGATCAAGCAAAATCCGCAGTATGGGAAGACGCCGGTGATATTGATGTCGGGCGTGGTGAACAAGAGCGTAGCGGACCGGGCGATAGCGGTACAGGCGGATGACCTGGTGCGCAAGCCATTTCAGCCCCAGGAGCTGATTGGACGCGTAAAGCATCTGCTGGCGCCGGCGGTGCCTCAGCCAGCGACGTCGCTTGCAGACCGCCCGGTGGCTGTGCCATCGCTGAGCAGTCTCTTTGCTGCGCCGGTTGCCCCGGCAGCACGCGCTACGCCGATTGTTGGGGGGCCCGTGAGCGTTCTGCCACCGGCGGAGCCTCGACCGGGCGAGTCGGTTTGGCCACAGGCCGTGGCGGAAGCATTTATGGGACAGAGCCCGGCGCCTGCTGTGCCGCAAACTCCCGCGCCGACGGCGTCGCCTGCCGCGCGCGTGGGTGGGCTGTCGGTAGAGCTCAAGCTGCGTGCGGAAATTGCGCACCTGGAAATGCTGATCAAGAAGCTGCAAACCGAACTGCAAATCGAGCGCCAGTACAACCAGGCGCTGGAACTCCACGTCCGCACATTGACGCACACGGAATAATCCACATTCGCGACTGCACCCCCGCGCAAGGTTGCGGGGGCGCAGCGGAGCGAATTGCTTTACGAGCTACTTGTGAGTCATGGTGTCGACGAAGGCCAGGGTGTCGCGGTGGCCTTGCGTATCCAACAAGGACTCGAATCCGGCCATGCCCGCGGGGTTCTTCTTATCGCTTTCATCGAGCGCGACATTGAACTTGTCGATACCTTCCGCGCCATTCGCAATAATGGCGAGGTAGAAAGCGTCAGGATCGCTGGAGTGGATGGTTTCCTCGTCGATCTGGTAGGCGTGGAGCGCGCCATCGGCGAGGAGTTTTTCCAGCATGGCGACCATCGTGGCTTTCATGACTTTCCCATCCGGATCGCTTGCGCCCGCCTTGTATTTCCAGCGGCCGACGCGCAGGTAGCCGTTTTTGAAGGTGCCGGAGTGGCCGTTATAGTCGCGGCTTTCGAAGATGTAGTCCCAGTGTTTTGAGGCGCTGTAAACTGGGCCGGTTGCGTCTGGACTGGAGCGGAACCCTTGCAGAACCTTCATCAGATTGGCCATGGAATAAGCGGAGAACCAACTGCCGTGCGTTGGCAGGCCTTCCTGATGGTTCAAGACGGAGAAACTGCCGAAGGCAACCAGGGTTCCGTCAGCCACCAGTTTATTCTGGGCGTCGGTCCCTGAGGCTTCCATCTTTTGATAATCGGCCCACATGGCACGGGGAACAGTCCACTCCGAAACATACGTGTAGAGGACGGGCTTTTCCTGCGACATGGATTGCGTCCAGGCCGTGGCGGCCCCGAGCATAACGATTGCAAGCGTACAGACTACGAACAAAAAACCAGTCAATGACTTGCGCATACGATTCCTCCTCAGATTTTCTCCGCTAAGAGCGGGTCGAACTTGGCCTGTAATGGGAAAACAGATAGGGCAAAACCTTGTGGACGGTATGCTCTGCCCTTGTAAATGTCAATCGAATAATCGAAGTCACTGAGGATAACGCGCACCAGCCCATTAATTTCCGCCAGCCAACGTGCTAATGTCGCTGCTGTGTTGGACCAGGTTGCACAATGCGGTGGGGGAACGGCAGGCCAAGATAAACTGTGGAACGATTTGCCACGTCTTGGTTCTGACCAGCGGTTGGACCGATGCCTTTATTCTGCTGATTAACAAAAAACGAACCGGACCTTCTTTCGCTGCAAAAGGAGTGCGTACGTGAAAATCATTCGCAATGTTTTGCTTGCTTTCGCCTTGGCCGTTGTGGTGTGCTTCGGACTCATCTTCTATTCTTTCTCAGGAACAATTCCCCTTAAGGACCGTCAACCGCTTTCCGGGGGAGCGGAGCAGGTGAAGGACGGCATGGTTTCGGTTGGGATCATTCCTTCCGCAGCCGGCCAAGTGATTCTGGTTGACTGTGGGAATGACCACAAGGCCAAGGCCATTCTGGATGCGCTGAAGCAAGTGGGCCTGGGACGCGGAGCGGTGAAAACGATTCTGCTGACCCACGCACACCCCGATCACATCGCAGGCTGCGCTGTTTTCCCGGATGCCGAAGTCTTTGCCATGGCTGCGGAGCAATCTCTTTTGGAAGGCCGCACGGCAGCAAGGTCTCCGATCGGATTCTTAATGGGCAAGAAAAACTCCGGCATCCACGTCGCCAGATACTTGCAGGACGGAGATGTACTTCAGCGGGGCAACGTCATGGTGACTGCGTACCTAATTCCGGGTCACACGGATGGCAGCGCGGCTTACCTGGCTGCGGGAACGCTCTACCTCGGGGACAGCGCCGATTCTGGTAAAGACGGAAGCTTGCTCCCGGCCAAAAGATTCTTCAGCAACGACATTGCACAAAACTGTGCGTCCCTGAAAAAGCTGGCGGAAGAGTTAAAACCGCAGGCTTCCGAAATTCAGTATCTGGAGTTTGCGCATTCCGGGCCCCTGCCGGGAATTGCGCCCCTTCTCAATTTCGCCAACAACACGCCCACAAAACCACCGGCCCAATAGTGTTTCTCCGTGGAACGTGAATCACCTATCGTCCGCCGCGCTATTGACAATTCCATTGCGGGTCATAGGCCGGCGGATTGTTTACTCTTAATTAGTGAATATTGAAAAAAGGGGCGCAGCGCGAATAACCCGGCGATATACTTCCAATCACCCCTTCCTTTCACCAGCTAGACTTGTGCCCACTCCTTCCTGGCGCAAGTAGGTGAGGACCGAAAAAATCAGTGTCTGGTGGGCGTGTTGCTCGTTGTGACAGCTCACGGCTCGCGACCTCGCGTGTTTGTCCCGCGCGGAATCGGCGAACTGGAACTGAGGGTGAATCGGAGAAGCACATGCCTGACGGTGCCGAGGATTGCGAGCAGAGGTTTGCGAAAGTCGTTGGAAGGAGTTTAGTGTGAATTGCTTCCAGCTAACGAGCCCGCGTGCCTCCTCTGCGGGTGTGCCAAGCGGCCCCGGGCCAGGCGGCTGCCTTAAGGCACACTTCTGGCGGAAGCTGAGTTTGACTGTGATCGTGGTCGCTGGCGTTCTTGCTTTTCCAGGTGCCCATGCTTGTTGCCCGCAGAAAATTGAACCTGCGAGTTCGCTTCCCACGATCACCAATGCGCACGCGGTGCACAGTCTTACAACACAGGAGGCGGCGCGGAAGTATCCAGTGCACCTGCGCGCGGTAGTGACGTACTACGACCCGTACATAGATCCAAGGCATGGTGCGCTTTTTGTTTGTGACTCAAGCGGGTGCATTTTTGTTTCGATTCCGTCGAAACCCATACTGCCTATTCACGCGGGATCTTTGATTGACATTGAAGGCGTCAGTGGGCCGGGAGACTTCGCGCCGATCGTCGACCAAGCCAAGATCCGCGCGGTCGGTGAGTCGCATGTGCCAGCGAGAGCGCCACGAGTGAGCCGCACACAAATGATGACGGGCGTGGAGGACGGGCAGTGGGTAGAAATCGAGGGCATAGTTCATTCTGTCGTGGAGTCCGGCGCGGACGTGACGCTGAATCTGGCCGCGAGTGATGACATCATCAGCGCCACGACAGTGAAGGAAGAAGGAGTGAACTATAGCCGGTTGGTCGATGCCCAGATGTTGCTTCATGCCAACGTGGCTCCTTTTTTCAGCAAAAATCGCCAGATCATGGGTGTCCGCCTTTTCTTTCCTGGCTCTGCAGGGATGAAGATTGAGGAACCTTCTCCGCCCGACGTTTTCGCTATGCCATCACGCCCCATAAACCACTTGCTTCGATTCGAGCCAGGCGCTCTTTTCCTTCATGGAGTTCATGTGCGCGGGCAAGTAACTCTGGAGTGGCCCGGCCGCTTACTGTGCATTCAGGACGATACGGGGGGACTGTGTGCCTCGACTGCTCAGAGCGACTCGCTCGCGCTCGGCAACTGGGTGGACGTGGTTGGCTTTCCTGTTGCCAAGGGATTCACGCCCACTCTGGAGGACGCCGCCTTCAAGCTGGCAGATGCAGCTCCACCTGTTCCCGCAGTGCCGATCACAGCCCAGCAGGCGATGACGGGGGACCACGACACGGAAGTTGTTCAGATCCAGGCCCACTTAGTTGATATCGACCGGGCAGCGAAGAATCCCACGTTGATGTTGTCCTCTGGTGGAATCCTATTCTCCGCCGTGCTGGTGAATAGCTCGAGTGAACTGGCCGATTGGAGACCAGGCAGCGATCTCCAGTTGACCGGAATCTGCTCCGTACAGATCGACACGAGCCGGACCGAATCTGGAGAAGGGAGTCTGCAAGTCAACGGGTTTCGGATCCTGCTTCGGTCACCGGAGGACATCGTCATAATCAAGAGCCCCTCCTGGTGGACGGCGCTCCACACGATGGGTGTCCTCGGCGCGGTGACCCTGGCTACGTTTGGCGTTCTGGCATGGGTAGTTGTGCTCCGGAAGCGTGTGCAGCAGCAAACACAAACCATCCGGCAACAACTTCATGAGACCGCCCGGCTAAGAGAAGCGGCGGAAGACGCCAACCAGGCGAAAAGCGAGTTCCTCGCCAACATGAGTCACGAGATTCGCACGCCCATGAATGGCGTCATTGGCCTCACGGATTTGCTGCTGGAAACCGAAGTGACAAAAGAACAGCGCGAGTATCTTGAGATGGTCAAAACCTCGGCTGACGCGTTGCTTACCCTGATCAATGACATCCTGGACTTCTCCAAGATCGAGGCCGGAAAACTCGCTCTCGACCCGATCGCCTTCAAGTTACGCACCTGCATGACGGAGACTCTGAAACCCCTGGCCATGCGCGTGCACCAGAAACAACTGGAACTCATCTATGATATTGACCCTGACGTTCCGGATGAGATCGTAGGCGACCCCACGCGCTTGCGGCAGATCATCGTCAACCTCATCGGCAACGCCATCAAGTTCACGGAGCACGGAGAAATCGGGCTGGGAGTCAGCGTGGAGCGCCAACTCGGCGATGAGCTCGAGTTGGTTTTTTCCGTTAGCGACACCGGCATCGGCATCGCGGCCGAAATGCAGAAGGTCATCTTCCAGGCCTTTTCCCAAGCCGATACCTCAACCTCACGAAAGTTCGGAGGGAGCGGGCTGGGGCTGACCATTTCCGCGCGGCTCGTGGAAATGATGGGCGGCAGGATCTGGGTGGAGAGTGAGCCAGGACAAGGCAGTTGTTTCCACTTCTCGATGAAGGCCCGCATTGCTGCAGCCACAGCTCCGACGGAGAAAATGGAGCCGCATGCCCTGCAAAATCTTGGCGTATTGGTGGTGGACGATAATGCAACAAACCGGCTGCTCCTGGCCAAGATGCTGGAGCGCTGGAAGATGCGACCGGCCCAGGCTGCGAACGCCGCGGAGGCGCTGCAGCGCTTGCAGGAAGCGAAGCAGGCCGGCTTACCCTTTGATCTGGTCCTCATCGACGTTCAGATGCCCGAAGTCGATGGTTTCGCGCTGGTCGAGCAGCTCGGCAAGCGGAGCGACCTGGGCAACTTCGCCGTCATGATGTTGACCTCCGCTGGACAGCCGGGCGATGCCGCGCGATGCCGTGAACTTGGCGTTGCTGCCTATCTCACCAAGCCTGTTGCCCAAGAGGAGTTGCTCCCTGCCATCCTGGCTGTTCTTGAGGAGCGCGAGCCAAAAATGGCGGCGCCACGCCTGGTGACTCGCCACACCATAAGGGAGAGTGGTCGTCACCGGCATATTCTATTAGCCGAGGACAACGCTATAAACCAGCTCTTGGCCGTCCGGATGCTCGAGAAGCAGGGCTACGCTGTTACGCTCGCCAATAACGGCAAGGAGGCGCTCTCTGCTCTGGAGCGAGAGAAGTTCGATGTGGTTCTGATGGACATCCAGATGCCGGAAATGGACGGTTTTGAGGCTACCGCGGCAATCCGACAGCAGGAAAAGGGGACTCCTGGCCATCACCAGATTGTCATTGCCATGACGGCCCACGCCATTGCGGGTGACCGGGAACGTTGCCTGCGGGCTGGAATGGACGGATACGTCTCGAAACCATTCCGCCTCGCGGAACTTCTGAAGGAGATTGAGGCTCTCACAGGGAGCACGGCTTCAACGTGAAGCACCGGCCGCGTTTGCCGGACAGCCACGCGGCGCAACGCTAGTGGAATCCGCCTTCTCCTCACGCGTCAACCGGCTTCGCGATATAGCAAACAACCCCTTACCACGAATACCTATAAACTGGAAACCGCAGCGCTCCCCGCAACAGGTCTCCAATCACGCAATCTAATCTACCTTACCCAAACGGGAGTAAACTGGAATAGTATGGGAGACCGCCATGGACAAACCCCGCCACCCTTTAGTCATTCGCCCCTGGAAAATCAAGCCATCTCAGAAAACCAGGTTTCACCCGCCGCCCATACCCGATCGCCAGCGATCGCGCGCGGATAAACCCGGTGCGACGAAGAACGGTTGAGGATCAGATCACGAAGTCCTTTCCTTTTCATTATGCTTCCCTTGCTCCACGGAGCGGCCTGCGGCGCTCCACGCCATCTTGCTGCCGCGGGGAAACGAACCGCGCGCCATTTTCTCTCGTATCTGCAAAGGCGATGTGGCCACACCAGGAGAAACACCATGACGATCCGTGTTGACGGTAGCAGCCTGACCATCGAGGCGGTGGTGCGCGTGGCGCGCCACGCGGAAAAAGTGGAACTGACGCCCGAGGCGCTCGGGCGCATCAACACGTGCCGCGGCATGTTGGAGAAGAAGATTCAGGCCCACGAGGTCATGTACGGCGTGAACACGGGCATCGGCGAGTTTTCCGAAGTGGTCCTGAACGATGAGCAGGTAAAGGAGTTCCAGCGGTACCTCATCTACAATCACGCGGCAGGCATTGGAGAGCCGGCACCTGTGGAGCACGTCCGCGCGGCCATGCTCAGCCGCGTGAATGTACATGCCAAGGGCTTCTCGGGGTGCCGACCGGAGATTCCGCTCACCTACGTCGCCATGCTCAATGCGGGCGTGACGCCCGTCGTGTGCGAGAAGGGGAGTGTGGGCGCCTGCGGCGACCTGGCGCCCATGGCTCAGTGCGCCCTGTCGCTAATGGGCGAGGGCGAGGCCTTCTACCAAGGCCAGCGAATGGCCACCCAAGAGGCCCTGGACAAGGCGGGCATCCCGGTGCCCGGCCTCAAGGCCCGCGACGGCCTGGCGGCCATTAACGGGAGCAACCTCATCACGGGTATGGCGTGCCTGGAACTCTATGACGCGGAGCGCTGGGTGGCCCAGGCCGAGATCGCCGCGGCCATGACGCTGGAGGCGCTCCTGGCCAATATGCGCCCATACGAGGCCAAGCTCCACGAGCTACGCGGCTTCCGGGGCGCGCAGACCACGGCGGCCAACCTCAGGACCGTCATCGAGGGCTCGGACCTGGTCACGGGCAAGCTCAAGGTGAAGGTGCAGGATGCTTATTCCATGCGTTCCACACCTCAGGTCATCGGCGCCCTGCGCGACCTGCTCGCCTACGCCCGCAAGCAGGTGGAGACGGAACTCAACGGTGTGGCGGACAACCCCATTTTCGTGGCAGAGGAGAACAAGGTCTACACGGGGGCTAATTTTCAGGGTACGCCCGTGAGCCTGCCCCTCGATGTGGTGGGCGCGGGCGTGACCATGGTGAGCGTCCTGAGCGAGCGGCGCCTCAACCGCCTCCTCAACCCCGCCCTCTCCGTGGGCCTGCCGGCCTTCCTCACCAAAGGCGCCGGGATGTTCTCGGGCCACATGCTCAGCCAGTACACGGCCGACATGCTCATCGTCGAGCAGCGTATCCTTTCCGCCCCGAGCTACGTCCAGTCCATCCCCGCCGCCGCGGACCAGGAGGATTTCGTCTCTATGGGTATGAACGGAGCCCTCAAGACTCGGCAGATCCTGGAGAACGCCAACGGCGTCCTGGCCATCGAGTTCATCGCCGCCGCCCAAGGGCTGGACTTCCGCGAGTTCACTCCGGGCAAGGGGACGCTGGCCGCCAAGGCCGCTGTGCGCAAGGTCGTGCAGCACCTGGATGCGGACCGGCCGCTCTTCAGAGACCACAACGCCATGACCGCCGCGGTGAAGGCCTGCGCCGTTCTTGACGCCGTCACCGCCAAGGTCGGCGAGCTGAAAAATTCCTGGTAGGGAGGAAAGCCCCGGCCAAAGGTGAGCAGGTGGATTGCCGCGGCACGAGATTTGACCTAAACAATAGAGACAATCCGCCAGTTTCTTGGCGCTCTCGATCCGTAAACGTCGCAATTCTCATTGCACCACAATAGTGCAATGGGAAGGTCGGTTGCACGCTCTCCTACCGCCTATCCCTTCGTCCAGTTGACGCCCCGGGCCGAATTGAGTAGCCTCGCCTCATGTTGGAGCTGCGCCCTTGTGCGTGGCGCAGGGATAGACCATAGGTATTGAGGATGAACGAGAGCAAAGAGCAGATCATCAACAGGCGAGATTTTGCGCGGCGAGCGGCTTTGCTCTCCGCCGCAATGTTTCCCGCCGGGCTGGCTTTGGAGGCACCCGCGGCCGCCGCGCCCAACGAGCAACTTCCGGAGGGCGCGGAGAAGCTCAGTGCCGAGGCCCGTGTGGAGGCCGAAGCGCGATTTCAGCAGATCATGAGCCAGTATGGAAGCCGCTTTGATGGTGAAGAACAGAAGCGGGTGCGCGAGGGCTGCTACAAGCTGCAAGATTCGCTGGAGCGGCTGCGCGCCTTTCACCTGGAGAATGGCGATGCACCTGCCGTTTACCTGAAGCCGCTCCTGGAACGAGAGAAGAAGCCGCAGAGCGCTCCCGCGGCCGGCGCTGCGCCCGCAGCAGCCAAGAAACCCTGACGGGAGTCCGCGCATGCTGAAAGAATCCGTCCTCTATGAATCCGTTAGCGAACTGGCGAAACGCATTGAAACGAAGCAACTCTCCCCCGTCGAATTGACCGAAGCGTACCTGGAGCGCAGCGAAAAACTGGGGCCGCGGCTCAATGCCTATGCTCGCTTGATGCCGGTGGAGGCGCTGGACCAGGCGCGTGCCGTGGAAAAAGACCTTCACCGGGGACATTACCGCGGGCCGCTGCATGGAATTCCCTATGCCGCAAAGGATCTGCTGGCGGTGAAAGGTGTGCAGACGACGTGGGGAGCAAAGCTGTTTGCCGAGCAGGTTTTCGATTACAACGCGACGGTGATTGAACACCTGAAAAACGTGGGCGCGGTGCTGCTGGGCAAGGCCGCGATGATCGAATTGGCGGGCGGGCTGGGGTATATGTACGCGTCGGCCTCACTGCAGGGCGAGACCAAGAATCCATGGGACACCGGTTGCTGGACGTGCGGCTCGTCCTCGGGATCGGGCGCGATCGTGGCAGCGGGACTGGCGGGATTTGCAATTGGGACGGAAACGTGGGGCTCGATTGTATGCCCGTCGGCATTTTGCGGCGTGAGCGGCTTCCGGCCTACGTACGGGCGCGTGAGCCGGCACGGGGCCATGGCGCTTTCCTATTCGCTGGACAAAATCGGGCCGATGGCGCGGAGCGCGGAAGACTGCACGCGGATTTTCGCAGCGATTGCGGGGCATGATCCGTTGGACCGCAGCACGCTGGCGGTGGACAAGGCGGCCTTCACGTATTCACCAGCGGGAGATTTGAAGAAGCACGGGTTGCGCGTGGGCTGGCTGACGAATGCCTGGAAAGACTACGAGCCGGGCGTAGGCAAAGCGATTCAGTCGGCGCGCAGGATTTTATCGCGCCATTTTGCGTCGGTGAGGGATGCGGAGTTACCGGAAGGACCGTGGGAAGAAGCGGCGGGCGTGGTCCTGCAAGCAGAGGTGGCTTCCTCATTCGGGGAGCTTATCCGCTCGGGACGCGTGCAGGAGTTGCATGATCCGCTGGGGCGCGTGGGCGGCTACGTGAATCTGACGGTGACGGGCGGCGACTACATGACGGCGCAGCGCGTGCGGGAAATCTTGCAGAAGAAGATGGACGCGCTGTTCGAGTCCTACGACGTGCTGGCCACGGCTGCGTTCCCCGTCCCGGCAACACCGTTGACCATGAATCTGGACACGGGGCTTGCCTTTCCCGACCCACTCGGAGCGATTGGAAACCTCTGCGGATTGCCTGCGCTTTCCGTGCCCTGCGGCTTTACGGAAAAGAATTTGCCGGTGGGGTTGCAATTCATCGGGCGGGCCGGAGATGACGCGGCTGTGCTGGAAGCTGGACAAATCTTTCAACGGGCAACGCAGTGGCACCGGAAGCATCCCCGATTGTCCTGAAATTTATTTCTCGACAACGGCCGGAAGTCAGTTGCGTTTCCTGCACTGGAGGATTTCGCGGACAGCGCGCAGAAGCGCGCCACGGCTGAAGGGCTTGGAGAGGAAGCGCACCGTGGGATCGGCGTTGGCCATTTCCGTGGCCGCGTGTTCGCTGTAGCCAGACATGAAGACGATGCAAAGCCCCGGATATTCCCTTTGCAGTTGAACGGCAAGCTCCTGGCCCGTCATGCCGGGCATGACCATGTCCGTGACAAGAAGATCGATGGCGCCGCCGTGCTGGCGGGCCAGTTGGACGGCTTCGGCGGCGTCCTTGGCTTCGACGACCTTGTAGCCACCAGACTCGAGAAATTCCTTGGCGATTTCGCGGACGTCCTCCTCATCTTCGGTGAGGAGAACCGTTTCCGTGCCCGTGGGAACTTCCGTCGTGGGCTTGGACACCCCGGAGTGCTCTTCGGCTTGATCGACGCGGGGAAGATAGAGTTTGAAGGAAGTACCCTTACCAAGTTCGCTGTAGACCCAGATGAAGCCGCCACTCTGCTTGATGATGCCGTAGACGGTGGCGAGACCCAGGCCAGTGCCCTTCCCTTTTTCCTTGGTGGTGAAGAAGGGCTCGAAGATGTGCGACTGTGTTTCCGCATCCATGCCGCAGCCGGTGTCGCTGACGGTAAGCTGGATGTAAGCGCCGGGCTTCATTAAAGGATGGCTGGCGGTGTAGGTCCGGTCGAGGTCGGCGTTTCGCGTTTCGATGATGAGTTTGCCGCCGTTGGGCATGGCGTCGCGCGAGTTCACCGCAAGATTCATGATGATCTGTTCCATCTGGCTGGCATCGGCGCGGATGGCGCCCAGTTCTTGGTCGGCGCGAACCACGAGTTCGATGTCTTCGCCAATCAGGCGCGGAAGCAGCTTGCCCATTTCCTCGACGATGGAGTTCAGATTGATCACTTGCGGCTGCAGCACCTGCATGCGGCTGAAGGCCAGCAACTGACGGGTCAGTGCGGCTGCACGGTCGGCCGAGCGATCGATCTGCTCGATCTTGTGCGCGACGTGATCCGAAGGCGGCAACACATTCAACAGCAGCTCCGTGTGCCCCTTGATTACCATGAGCAGGTTGTTGAAGTCGTGGGCGACACCGCCGGCCAGGCGCCCGATGGCTTCCATTTTCTGCGCCTGGCGCAGTTGCAGCTCGAGGTTGCGGCGCTCGCTGATGTCCTGGGCAACAACAAGGCGGACGCGTTTGCCGGCATAAACCAAGGCGTGGGAGATGATTTCGACCTCGAATGTCTTGCCGTTTTTGGCCTGGTGCAGCCAAAAACCATGGTCTTCGCCGTTTTCTTCTATCTGACGGAGATGGGCCACGGTCTTTTCGCGCTCGGCGGCAGGGCGAATACCGAGGATGGTCATGTTCTCGAACTCTTCGTGGGAATAACCGTAGAGATGGACGGCGGCATCGTTGACGCGGAGGAACTTGAGCGTGTCGGCCTCATGAAGCCACGTCGGCATGGGGTTGCGCTCAAAGAGGAGGCGCAGGATGGATTCGCTCTTGCGAAGTTCCTCCTCGGCGCGGCGGCGCTCGATGGCCAGGGCGATGTGGCCGCCGACGGAATCGAGGAATTCGAGGTCGCGGACATCATAGGCGTTTTCGTTCTGGTAATGCTGAACGACGAGGACGCCAATCGTGGCCGTGGGAGTTTTAAGTGGGACGCCGAGCCAGGCGGGCGAGGGCGAGCCCACTAGCTCGACCTCTCCGAGCGCGGCGAGGCGATCGAAATCCGATTGCGGGATGAGCATGGCCCGGCCGGTACGGAAAACGTAAGCCGTGCAGCTCCGCCCAACTCTCTGGGCCGGCGGAACCGTGTCGTACTCGTCCGCGAAAAACGGAAACTCAAAGGTGTCGTGCTCGGGGTCGTGCAGCGCCACAAAACAGTTTTGCGCTGAGACAATGCGCTTCAGGGCTTCGTGGATGCCGCTGAGCAGTTGATCGAGGTTGGACGTCTGGTTGAGGGCGTGAACCACGTCGGAAATCACCTGGCGCTCGGACTCCATGCGCTGGAGTGCGGTAACGTCCTGCGCGTTGAGCAGGATTCCTTCGATCCCAGAATCCTCCAGGCGATTGTGGCAGACCACTTCAAACCAGCGCCAGGAGCAATCCTGAGTGCGCAAGCGGCAACGCTCACGCATGCTGGAACCCGGCAGGGCGGCAACTTCCTGGAGGCGCTCGCGGATGTGTTCGACGTCAGCCTCGTGAACGATCGCATGGACGCTGCGGCCTACTAGTTCATCGGGGTTGTAGCCCAAGAAATTCCGGAAAGCTTCATTGGCGAATAGAACTGTGCCGTCCAAACCAAGAATGGCGATGAGTTCCTGGGTGGAATCGAGCAGCGTGGCCAGTTGGTGCGCGCCGAGCCGGGTACCGGGCTCCGTAACCGTTTTATGTGTCATGAAGTAGCCGCTTCACGAGCCGGTCGGAGCGAGCCATCCTGTCCCGGCAGGAGTTCCAGAAGCCTCCGTAGGCCTAGGTACAACGAGCGATAATCCGCAAGAAAGGCAGTCTGCCTTTTTACAAGATTATGCAAATTTCACTCAGCCGTAAACGTTCACGATGAAGTAGGTTGCCAAAACATGACTGTCCGAAAGGACAGGCCGGACCCACGACTTGCCAAGATGGGGTCGAGCGGTGCTGTAGCTCACCCCTTCAGGGGTGAGGCCTTTCTGAACAGTGGCAACCAACCTGCCGCGAACGGAGTTGCGATGCAGACACATTGTACCAGCATTAGCGAAAACCCCCAGGCCTGAGCTACAGGGCTGTCTCCGAAAAAGCAAACAGAGGTCTTTGTGCGATGGGCGTTAGTGGAGCAAGAAGCCGCTGAGGGCTACGGCGATGCCGACGCCGCCGAGAAACGAGCCGGTAAACCAGAAAAACTTTTTCTTTGTGATCAAAGTGAATGAAGTAAGAATGAGTGCGATTTCGAGCAGGACTTCGCTGAATTCGTAGCGGTCGCCTCTCCGCGCGATCACGGCTCTCTCTTTCTTAAGGTCTTCGGCTGTCTCCTTGGCCTCCGCCTTCTCCTTGGTGTAGCGCTCCGCTTCCTTCAGATACTTCTCGCGCAATTGCTCGGCCTTCTCCTTGTCCACGGTTGTGAAGGTGCCGAGCATGTCCGCGCCGGTCTGCATGACGTGGAGCCCGCTATTCTTGGCTTGGAAAAAGGCCCACTGATCGGCTTCCTGAGTCTGCAGCAGAAGCTCTTCCTTTGCGGCGCGATGGCCGAGGAGAGTGGCGATTGCGACCAGAACAGCCAGGATCGAGAGCGTGACCGAGACCGGGATGGTAAACGGGCTATCCTCGTGCCCGCCGTGTTCTTCGTGAGCTTCCAGAACTTCATGCATTGCTTCCTTCTCCTCTCGCTGGATTTATGCGGACGGCTGAGTGGCAATCCCTTGCAACGCATCCGCGGCTGTGGAAATCGTCCGGTCGATGTCCTCGGACGTGTGCGATGCTGAGACGAAAGCCGCTTCAAATTGCGAAGGCGCTAGAAAAATGCCGCGCTGCAGCATATCACGGAAGAAGCGCGCGTAGAGTTTGGTGTCGGAGCGCTTGGCGCCGGTGTAATCGGTCACGGGTTGCGAAGCGAAGAAAATCGTGGAGAGGGAGCCGATGTTGTTCACTTGCGCGGCGATGCCTGCGTCTTTCAGGGACTCTTGTAACCCGGCGGCGAGGTTCTTGGCGAGGCCATTGAGGCCTTCATAAAGGCCAGACTTGCTCAGCTCCTTTAGAGTGGCGATACCCGCGCGCATGGCCAAAGGATTGCCAGCCAGCGTCCCCGCCTGGTAGACCGGGCCAAGCGGGGCGACGTGATCCATGAGTTCCGCGCGGCCAGCATACGCTGCGACCGGAACGCCGCCACCTATGATTTTGCCCATGGTGGTGAGGTCGCCCTGCACTCCAAACAGTTGCTGAGCAGAACCGTAGTGGAGTCGGAAGCCGGTGATGACCTCGTCCATGATTAGAAGCGCGCCATGCTTGCGCGTGATTTCGCGGAGCCCCTTCAGGAAGCCATCCTTGGGAAGGACCACGCCCATGTTGGCGGCGACGGGTTCGACGATGACCGCAGCGATTTTATCTTTGTGCTGGGCGAAGAGGTGTTCCACGGCGTCGAGGTCGTTGTAGGGAGCGTTGAGAGTGAGCGCGGCCAGGGCTTGCGGAACTCCCGGGCATTCGGCAATGCCGAGCGTGGCCAAGCCGGATCCTGCCCGGGAGAGGAAGCTATCGGCGTGGCCGTGATAGCAGCCCTCGAATTTGACGATGAAATCGCGTTTGGTGACACCGCGGGCCAGGCGCACGGCGCTCATCGTGGCTTCGGTGCCGCTGGAAACGAAACGGATTTTCTCGAGAAACGGAATGGCTTTGCAGATGAGCGTGGCGAGTTCAATCTCCAGTTCCGTGGTTACGCCAAAGCTGGTGCCGCGCTGCGCCTGATCGGCGATCGCCGCGCTGACGGCCGGATGCGCGTGGCCGAGAAGGATAGCGCCCCAGGAGCAGACGTAATCGAGCAGGGCGTTGCCGTCCGCATCATAAAGGTACTGGCCGCTTCCCTTTTCGATGATGAGCGGCTCGCCGCCAACCGAGCGGAAGGCGCGGACGGGGCTGTTGACGCCACCGACGAGGACCTTCTCGGCCTTCTCAAAGATTTCCTTCGAGCGTCGGCGGTCAGGTATGGAGCGGCTATGCGTTGCACTCATGTGCGCACCCTGGCGTTCAGGATTTCAACCAGCGAGCCACATCCTTGGCGTGGTAGGTGAGGATGATGTCCGCACCGGCCCGCTGAATGCCCGTAAGAATTTCCAGGACTACGCGCTTTTCGTCAATCCAGCCATTGCGCGCGGCCGCTTTCACCATGGCGTATTCGCCGCTGACGTTGTACGCGCCCACGGGCACATCGAAGCGATCCCGCACTCTGCGCACGATATCGAGATAAGGGAGCGCCGGCTTGACCATGACCATGTCCGCGCCTTCCTCGATGTCCAGTGCGACCTCTTTCAGGGCTTCGCGCGCGTTGGCCGGGTCCATCTGATAGCTGCGGCGATCGCCGAACTGAGGCGCGGATTGCGCGGCTTCGCGGAAAGGGCCGTAGAAGCCGGAGCAGTATTTGGCGGCATACGCCAGGATGGAGATGTTTTCAAAATTGTGCTGGTCGAGCTTTTTGCGGATGGCGGCGACGCGGCCGTCCATCATGTCCGAAGGGGCGACGATGTCGGCGCCGGCGCGCGCGTGAGAGAGTGCCTGCTGCGCGAGAATATCGAGCGTCGGATCATTGGCGATTTCGCCGCGCTCGATCACCCCGCAGTGGCCATGATCGGTGTATTCACAGAGGCAGACGTCCGTGACAACCAGGAGTTGCAAACTAGCTTTGCGGATGGCTTCGATCGCCCTTTGCACGACGCCCTCGGCGGAATACGAAATGGCGCCGCGCGGGTCTTTCGATTCCGGCAACCCAAAGAGAATGACGGCAGGGATGCCTAGTGACTCGACCTCGCGGCATTCTTCGACGATCTGATCCACCGATTGCTGGTGAATGCCCGGCATGGAGCCGACTTCCTGGCGCACTTTCGTGCCGGGGCAGACGAACATGGGATAGATAAAGCCGGCGGTGGTGAGGCGTGTTTCGCGCACCAGACCGCGCAGGGCTTCGGTACGGCGAAGTCGCCGTGGGCGATGTGTGGGGAAGCTCATTGATGTTTCGCTCCTGCGGGCAAGCTGTGCCCGGAATTCACGAAGAAATTTGCGAGGGACTCGAGGATGGCGGACGCGGAGGTGTCGGAAGAAACGATCATGCGCTGCACACCCGCTTCGCGAAGGGAGCGCTCCGTGACGGGGCCGATCGCAGCGAAGGCGCTCTTCTCCGCCAAGTTCAGAAATGCCTGCGGGCCAAGGAGTTCGCGAAGATGGTGCACGGCGGAAGGACTGAAGAACAAAACGGCATCGGGAACATCCTGAAGGATGTTTTCCAGATCATGCATGTCGTCGGAAGCGGGGCGAAGGGTTTTGTAGGCGACGATTTCCGTGACCTGCGCGCCGAGGCGTTGCAGGGTTTCGACCAGGTCGTGATTGGCACGGTCGCTGCGCGGAAGGAGCACGCGCTTGCCCTGAACTTCGGTCCGCAATTCCTGCGCGAGGGCGACGCCGTTGTGTTCCTTGGCGACGTAGGCGATAGCGAGGCCAGCGGCTCGCGCTGCTTCCGCGGTGGCTGGGCCGACAGCGGCGATTTGCGCGGTCGCAACGGCATCGCGCAGGGACACCTTGAGATGCTCGGAGCGCTCCTGAAGCGCGCGCACGGCGTTCTGGCTGGTGAAGAAAACCCAGTGATACTCGCCCAAGCGACGAAGAGAGTCGTCCAACGACTGCAAATCGTCAGGCAAAGCGAATGCAACCATGGGCAGTAGAATCGGCTGTGCGCCCCATTCTCGCAGAGCGGCAAGCAGAGCCTGGCTCTGTTCCGCGGCGCGGGTGATCGCGACGCGCTTGCCTGAAAGAGCGTTGGTGGAGCATTCAGCCACGGGAGCGTTGCACCTCTTCAAGAATGCCGCGAGCGCCGCCTTCGACGAGGAGCTTGGCCATGTGCTCGCCGAGTTGCGCGGCTTGATCCGGCGGAGCCGTAGCACGCTGGCGAACATACTGCATGCCATCCACGGAGCAGACCACGGCGTCCATCACAAGCTCGCCGCGTCCAATGCGCGCCCACGCGCCAAGCGGCACCTGGCAACCGCCATGCAGCGCGGCCAGCAGCGCGCGTTCGGCGATGACGGCGGTGCGCGTTTCGGCGTCATCCAGTTTGCCGAGAATGTCCGCGGCTTCCGTGTCTTGCACGCGGGATTCGATGGCGATAGCACCCTGCCCCACCGCGGGCAAGGAAATTTCAGGAGAAAGGGCTTCCGTGATTTTCTGGCTCCAGCCGAGGCGATCGAGCCCCGCTTTGGAAAGCACGATGGCGTCGTATTCACCGCTTTCGACTTTGCGGAGGCGCGTGTCCACGTTGCCGCGGAGTTCGCGAATATCCAGGTCTGGGCGATGATGGCGCAATTGGGCCTGGCGGCGGAGGCTGCTGGTGCCCACACGCGCGCCCTGCTTAAGATTGGCGAGCGTCGCGCTCTTGCTGGAAACGAGGCAATCGCGCACGTCATCGCGGCGGCAGACTGCGGGGAAAAACAGGCGCCCGGGCGTTTCAGTGGGAACGTCCTTGACGCTGTGGACGGCGAGGTCCACGGTCTCCTCGAGCAGGGCTTCTTCAAGCTCCTTGATGAAGATGCCCTTGCCGCCGATTTGCGTCAGCGGCGCCTGCTGCATTTTATCGCCGG
>Ga0326727_10012225_pt1 | contig 19620 bp, 18 predicted proteins | sample MB2enrmetagenome_FD_207643 | JGI IMG/M metagenome (GOLD analysis project Ga0326727, IMG submission 207643) | Lab enriched peat soil microbial communities from McLean, Ithaca, NY, United States - MB29MY | ecosystem: Environmental > Terrestrial > Soil > Wetlands > Peat | place: USA: New York...
GCGCTTACGCCTTCATCGTCACTCTGGTCATCGCCTTTGTTCTCGATAAGACCATCGGACTCAGGGTTGAGAAGGAAGACGAAATACTGGGCCTCGACCAGACACAACACTCCGAGAATGCCTACAATATGTAACAGACCTTTCCCGTGTCCTGTGCGGTCAGTTCGCCGCACAGGACACGACCTCCGCATCACCCGAAGAAGCGGAAGCCGTCCCATGTGACAGCTTCCGTACGTGGCACTCACTCTGACGATCCGCCCGGAGATCAGTATGGACACCCAGGCAGACAGGCACATCGACGGAGCCATCAGTCCAGAGCTTCTCAAGCAATTGGCATACAACGAGAAGATGTCCGAACTCGGCAGGATATCCGCCAGTGTGGTGCATGAGCTTAATGCGCCGCTCTCCGTCATCATTTCAGCCTCCCAGATGATTATGAGGGAAGCGGATGTGCCGGAGTTCGTCCGCGAGATGGTTGCCCGGATCAGCTCCGAGGCCTTGCGTCTCTCCCAGTTGACGCGCGGGCTCCTGAATTTCAGCAGCCAGGAGGATACGGAATCGGGCGGAGAGGCGGACGTCAACCTGACCGTGGAGTTCGTGCTGGATTTTCTCGGCTATGAAGCGGCCCGGCGAGGGGTGACGCTTCTGCGAAAACTCGACTATCACCTGCCGGTCCTGGAGGTTGGCGCCAACCTGTTGAAGCAGGTCCTGCTCAACATCATCATGAATGCCCTGCAGGCCATGGAAAGCGCCGGGGGCAGCCTGATGGTCGAAACCATGGCGCCGGGGGCGGGAAAGGTCAGCATCGTCATTGTCGATACCGGGCCCGGAATTCCGGCGGCATCACTCGCCAGGATATTCGAACCCTATTTCACCACCAAAAGAGCGGGTGAAGGCACCGGCCTGGGCCTGTTTGTCACCAAGAGGCTGGTGGAAAACGTGGGGGGGAGTATTGAAGTGCGGAGCACGGAAGGGGAGGGAACGACCTTTGTCGTGACATTCGCTGTTGAAGAAGAGTAATTCCGGTTTTAAATCAAAGATGACATTAAGGCGGCAAGGATCGAGGCACGAAGACGAACAAGGCAGTACGTTGAGGAGCCGAAGACGAGCCAACGCAGATGCCGCTTTGATTTGGGATTGGAATGATGATCCTACAGGCCGTTCCCGGCCATTTCCTCCACCAGCTTCTTCTGCGCCGCATTCAGCGATCCCGGCACCTGGATGGTGATCTTGACATAGAGATCCCCCTTGGTGTTCGATCCCAACGGCTTCACGCCGCACCCCTTCAGGCGGATCTTCGTGCCGGCCTGGATGCCGGCCGGCACCTTGATGCGTTTATCCCCTTCCAATGTGGGCACATCCAGTGACGTGCCAAGGCAGGCCGCGCTGAACGGTATGGAGCGCTCCACGAACAGGTCGCCCCCATCCCGGGTAAAGACCGGATCGGACAGCACGCGGATGATCAGGTAGAGGTCGCCCGGATGGCCGCCGCTTTCCCCCTGTCCCCCCTTGCCGGCAATACGGATCTTGCTGCCGTTTTCCACGCCGGCCGGGATCTTTACCTTGAGTTCCTCCCGGTTGCCGTTCCTGCGGAAGGCTACCAGCTTTTCGGCGCCTTGGGCGGCGTCGCGGAAGCTGACGTCGGTCTCCATCTCCAGATCAGCCCCCTTTTGGGACGCGGCCCGGAAACCGCCCCTGCCGCCGCCGCGTGCGAAGGCCCCACCGAACAGGCGTGAGAAGATGTCCTCGCCAGCCCCCGTGCCCATATCCTTGTAGGCATTGCCGAAGTCAAAACCGCGGAAGATGTCCTCCTGGCTGTACTGGCGGTGAAAACCGCTGGAGCCGAAGGTGTCGTACTCTTCCTTCTTCTTGGGGTCGGAGAGCACGGCATAGGCCTCGTTGATCTCTTTGAACTTTTCCTCTGACGCCTTGTTGTCAGGGTTGCGGTCGGGGTGATACTTGACCGCGAGCTTGCGGAAGGCTTTCTTGATTTCATCCGGGGTGGCGTTCTTGTCGACCCCGAGTGCCTTGTAATAGTCCGTCTGTGCCATGGTTCCGTCCTTTGCAATACTTCTATTTTAGTAAAATGTAATGGTTGGATGCCCTCGTGTCAATGAATCACTTATTAAAATACCGACCATTTTCTGGAGAAGCGGGTACTTTCATGCTTGACAAGTACCGTTTAGGTAACTAACATTTAGTTATCAGAACAGTTCGGATAACCTTTTTTTATGAGAGATGAATGATGGAACAGATCGAACGTATAGCGCAGCTCTACCCGCTCATCATGCGGGTCATGGGAAGGATCAGGAGCCTTGTCCATGATGGGATGGACCTGACCTACAACCAGTACAAGATGCTGCTGACGATCTATGACAAGGGCAACTGCACGCTGAATGAGCTGGCCAGGGAACTCCGGATCGCAATGAGTTCGGCCAGCGGGATGGTGGACCGGCTGGTCAACCAGGGGTTTGTGTACCGGACCGTGGACGAGGACAACCGCCGCCAGGTGATGATCTCCACCACGGAAAAGGGTGAGGAGTTGATCCGGGAGTTGCGGCTCGGGATCGTGGAGAATTACCGCACTCTGCTGGAGCGGCTGCCGCCCCGGGATCAGGAACGGCTGGTGGCCGCCTTTGAAAGCCTGGCGGAGATTCTCGGCAAGTTGGAATAGAGCATATCAAGGACTTTGACGGCAGGGAGGGGGAAGGGATGAAAAGGGTTATCGTGGTAGGCGGAGGGATATCCGGTCTGGCAACGGCCTGGCTGCTCAGGGACAAGGCGCGCAAGGCCGGGGTGGAGTTGGACCTGACCCTGCTGGAGAAGGAAGAGCGGCTCGGCGGCAAGATTTGGAGCATCAAGGCCGACGGCTATACCTGCGAGTGGGGGCCAAACGGATTTCTCGACAGCAAGCCCCAGACCCTGGAACTCTGCTCGGCCATCGGCGTGGACGCCAATCTGCACCGGAGCAACGACAACGCCCGCAAACGCTTTATTTATTCAGGGGGTGAACTGCACCGCATGCCGGAGAACGGTTCGTCCTTCCTGAAAAGCCGGTTGATCTCCTGGCCTGGCAAATTGCGCCTGGCCCTGGAGCCGACACCGTTCATCGCCAAGGCCCCCGAGGGGGTGGATGAGACCCTGGCCGCATTCGGGCGCCGCAGATTGGGCCGGGAAGCGTTGGACAAACTGATCGCACCCATGGTGTCGGGCATCTTTGCCGGTGACCCGGAGACCATGTCGCTGGTCTCCTGCTTTCCTCGCATTGCCGAGTTGGAGCGGGATTACGGTGGTTTGGTCCGGGCCATGATTATGCTGGCCAGGAAGAAAAAAAAGGAACGAGCCGAGGGGAAGGCGGTCTCCAGCGCTGCCGGGCCGGGTGGCGTCCTGACCTCGTTCCGCGAGGGGATACAGTTTCTCACCGACGCCATGGCCTCCTCCCTTGGGGATATCATCAAGTCCGGCAGCCCGGTGGTGGCCGTGGAGAAGGGACAAAGCCTCCCCTACCGCCTGCGTTGCGCCGGCGGCAGTGAACAGGAAGCGGATGTGGTCATCGTCGCCGCTCCGGCCTTTGCCGCGGCCGACATGCTCGCCGGCCTGGATGCGGGGATTTCCGGCGTATTGCGTCAGATCCCCTATTCCTCCATGACAGTGATCTGTTTCGGCTACGATCGCGATCAGGTCACCCATCCGCTGGACGGCTTCGGCTACCTGGTACCCAAAAAGGAGGGGCGCAGCATCCTCGGCACCCTGTGGGATTCCAGCATGTTCGAGAACCGCGCGCCGGAAGGCAAGGTGCTCCTGCGCAGCATGATGGGAGGAGCCTGTTTCCCGGAGTATATCAAGCTGAGCGACGACGAGGTGGCGGCACGGGTCAAGCGGGATCTCAAGGATCTGATGGGGATTGATGCAGAACCGTCCTTAGTGCGCATCTTCCGCCACGAACAGGCCATTCCCCTGTACACGACGGGGCACGGCAAGCGTCTGGAGGCGCTGGGGGCAAGATTAGAGGCACGTCCCGGCCTGATCCTGACCGGCAATTCATACCGCGGCATCGGCCTCAACGACTGCGTGGCCGCAGCACAGCGGGCGTCGGATGAGGCGCTGGGGCTTGTGTAATACCGATTCCAAGTCAAGAATGAAATCAGGGCGACGGTGATTGAGGCGACGAAGGCGTACAGATACGTACGTTGAGGAGCCGAAGACGAGCCAACGCAGATAGCGCCTTGATTTGGAATCGGTATATTTTGTATCTCGCAAAGGAGGTGCAGCATGTATAGCTCGGACAACGTCGGAAGGAACACGATTGCAATGGTACTGGCCGGGGGCAGGGGAGAGCGGCTCAGCCCGCTGACCATGAGACGGGCGAAGCCGAGCGTTTCATTCGGCGGCAAGTACAAGATCATCGATTTTGTGCTCTCCAACCTGTTCAATTCAGGCATCAAGAAGGTCTACATCCTGACCCAGTACCGGGCTTACTCGCTCAACAAGCACATCCGGGAATCCTGGGGCAAGTGGACCGGCCTGGGCGAGTTCTACGTGGCCATATCGCCTGAAACCAGCAGCGAAAGCGAGGAGTGGTTCAAGGGAACCGCCGATGCCATCCTGCAGTACCTGCGGTTCGTCGAATCCTCGGACGCGGATTACGTGGCTGTTTTCGGCGGCGACCACATCTACAAGATGGATATCGGCCAGATGATCAACTACCACCGGATGAGCCGGGCCGACCTCACGATTTCCGCCCTTGAAGTGCCGGTGGAAGAGGCCAAACGGTTCGGTGTCTTTTCCGTGGACGATGATTCCCGGGTGACCGCATTCGCGGAAAAACCTGAGACCCCGGAAACGATCCCCGGCCGGTCGACTTGTTTGGCCTCCATGGGCAACTACATCTTTCCCACCAAGAAGCTGATCCAGGTGCTGCTGGAAGGGAAAAAGAAGCACGAAGACCTGGATTTCGGCAAGCATGTGATCCCCATGATGCTGGAAAAGGGGGATCGGGTGTTCGCCTATAACTTCAACGACAACCTGATCCCCGGCATGAAGGCTGAGGAGCGGGGCTACTGGAAGGATGTGGGCACCATCGACTCTTACTACGATGCCAACATGGACCTGATCCACGTTTCGCCACAACTGAATCTCTACAACTACAAATGGCCCATCCTCACCAACCAGGGTAACCTGCCTCCGGCCAAGACGGTTTTCGACGACGATGACCGCCGCGGCCAGAACATCGATTCGTATGTCTGCGCCGGCTGCATCACCAGCGGCGGCACGGTCCGCAGGTCGATCATCGGGCCGTTGTGCAAGATCAACAGCTATAGCCTGGTGGAGGACTCCATCCTGTTCGAAAACGTGAACATCGGCCGGCACGCCAAAATCAGAAAGACGATCATCGACAAGGGAGTTGTCATCCCGGATGGGACAATCATCGGCTACGACCACGAGGCGGACCGGCGCATGGGCTACACCGTAACGGAATCCGGGATCGTGGTGGTGCCGAGGAAAGACAGGTAATCCTTTAATAAACAATTAAGAGAGGAGAACGACAATGCCGGTTATAACCGTCGATCTGTCCGCCATTTCAAAAGAAAAGAAGGCGCACTTGGTGCGGAACCTGACCCGCGAGGCCAGCGACATCACCGGGATACCCCAGGAAAAGTTCATCGTGTTGATCAACGAGTTGGAGCGGGACAACATCGGTGTGGGCGGGCAGTTGCTTTCGGAGCGGGGGTAGGGGGCTAGTGTCCCTTGCGGTTAGTCGCGGGACACGAGGCAGTCCAATCGATAATGGTAAGTTGCGGGACGCGTACGAATTCGCGGGTATTATTGGTAACCAGGGGGATACCTAACGATACGGCATGAGCGGCAATCAGCATGTCCATGCCGCCAATCGGCGTGCCTGCCTTTTCGAGCCTTGCCCGAATAACACCGTAGGCATGAGCGGCCTCTTCATCGAAAGCGACAACCTCCAAAGGGATGATGAACTCTTCAAGGGCTTTGGCATTTTTCTCTTGATGCGTGCTCTTGGCAACCCCATAGTGCAACTCTGACAGAGTAATGGAAGAGATGCCTATATCTCCGACCTGATATTCAAAAAAACGTTTGAGGACCGCATCCGGCTGTTGCTTGATGATGTAGATACAGATATTGGTATCGAGCATCAACTTCATCAGAAGCTCTCCCGCTTGTCAGCGTTGGGCTGTACGCGTTCAATCATGAAATCGCGGGAAAATTTTTTGAGGCTGCCAAACAGTGAATTCCACGAATCAGTGCGGGGAATCAACTGGACGATGTTGCCGCTCTTTTTGATGAAAACCTCGCTGTCATCGAAGCGAAACTCTTTGGGAAGCCTGACCGCTTGGCTCTGCCCATTTTGAAACAATTTTGCTATTTTCATGACCGGCCTCCCACTGCAATATATATTTTATGTATATATTATTTGGCGAGGCCATGGCAAGAATAATTTCAAGCCGTCTCCCCTACTCAAGCAATTGCCCGATGCTCCCCCAGCATATTCGACGGCTGAACAGTCACGCGGCGATTTGCGCCGGCAACCCCGCGGTCATCCCTCTCCCCCCAATTCCCGCCAGCGAAAACAATCCACGGTATGGTCATTGACCATGCCGACCGCCTGCATATAGGCGTAGCATATGGTCGTACCCACAAAACGAAAACCGCGCCGCTTCAGGTCGCGGCTCATGGCATCCGACTCCGGCGTGCTGGCCGGTACGTCTTTCATGTTTTTCCAGGCATTCCGGACCGGCCTGCCGTCCACGAAGCCCCACTGGTAAGAAGCGAACGAGCCGAACTCCTCCCGGACCTTCAGAAAGGCACGGGCATTGGTTATGGTCGATTCCACCTTCAGGCGGTTGCGCACGATGCCGGGATCAGCCAGCAACTCCGCCACCTTCCTCTCATCGAAACGGGCCACCGCTGCGGGGTCGAACCCGGCAAAGGCGGCGCGGAAAGCCTCCCGTTTGCGCAGGATGGTGATCCAGGAAAGCCCGGCCTGGGCGCCTTCCAGCACCAGGAATTCGAACAACAGCCGGTCGTCATGCACCGGCACGCCCCATTCCCGGTCGTGGTAAGCTTGGTAGAGCGGGTCGCTGCCGGCCCAGGTGCAGCGGCCGATTACATCAGGCGCGGCACATTCTTGTGCTGCGTTCGGGCTTTCTGCTCTTTTAAGTGTTCCATCGGCTCCCATTCTTCTCCATCCCCTTTCCCCAGCCGGCCTACAGCAGGTCCCGTCCTACCAAACCCACGTGCTCCCCGTCTATGATCCAGCACCTTGATCCCCATGAGTTCTCTTGCCCCGCGCACGCAGCGGGTGATGGGACTTTTGACTTGTTGTAGAAACCTAACCGGCCATTGTTGACTTTCTTTGGATAACTAGCTATAATTATTAAATAAAAAAGGTATAATGGTAGTAATTTAATAAAAGAATGATCAGGTATGCGAAAAAAATATAGTTACTCATTTGCCGCGATGCTGGTCGTGGGCATCCTTATAGTTGTTGCAGTTTTAAAAGTGGATGTCTATTACTACGGCTCGCATGAAGGTTTGTTCCTGCTCAAGGGAGAAAATGGCGCATGGCTGGAAGTTACCGATGACCTTTTCCCCGAGGACACGGATCGTTTTATCTATGGTCATCCATTTGCTCTTTTCAAAAATATTGCTTCAGTGGGCCCATGTAATGCAATCGATCATCCTTGTACTACCTACGAATGGAACGAGAAAGGAGGGCGTGGTTTTATAAAAACCACCTATCCCGATGGCCGTAAGTTCCTCATCTGTCTGAGCCGATTCAAGGATTCTCTTGGATTGCACCCGTCCGGTTTGTTTCTGGGGGGAGACTTGCCTCCCGGAGATCCGGACTTCCAGATTTTCAACAAAAATGAAACGGGGATGGCTTACTTTGACGGAAAGCGATATTATCACATTTGGTGCAATGTAAACGAAGGGATTGCAGACGCCGCAAACAAACCAATCAGTCCGTCGCAATGGCAGTTTCTCAATAGCAAAGTTCTGGAAAATTCGCAAACCGATTTGACATTGGTCAGCAGGCACAGCGTATCAGTAAATGGTGTTCCTTTTACTATCGAGCGTTTTCTATTTTATACGGTCGGCGATACCTTTATCACCCTTGTCACGAATATAACCAACGTCGGAAATACCGCCTCGGCATTTTCCTATGTTTACGGCGATGAGCCATGGCTTGGGGATTTCGGATCTTCAGCCGGTAATGTCGGCTGGCTCAAGGATCGCATTGTTACCACAGAAATGCTGGTCGATACCAAAAAGAACGACTATTTCGGAATGTTTGACTATGGCAATGAACTTGCCGGTGAAGCACATTATTTCACAAAGAAAGCCAACTTCATCGAATGGCAGCATGACAGTCCACCAACAGTTGCCTATTTCGCCAATCATTTTGGAAACATCGATGAAGGGGAAAAAGTCCCCCTCTCCAGTCCAAACAATCGTGTCATCGCCCTGCAATGGGGAAAATTGCGCATTGAGCCCGGCGCAACCTTTTCATTTAAAATTGCGGTGGGCATGGCGGAAAATAATCCTCAAACCGGATTTCCGGTCAAACCGGACACCGGACTCAATAAATGATTCAATTTGTAAGCCCCGTTTTTCTGAACCGGGGTAAACAACACCAGAAGTGAAATTGGATAGTTAAGAATTGGGCGGTTAATAAAATGAATGTAAGCAAAAAAAATGACCCGAATTCACTTCTCCAACATGCGACTAGCCTGCATCAAGCGGGAAATATTATCAAGGCAATAGAAATATATCGGCTTTTAAAGAAACTGCATCCCAAAAACCCACAGGTGTTGTACCTGCTGGGTGCTGCGGAGATACAAAGAGGAAACTTTATTGATAGTATAGACTTACTTCGGAAATCAATAAAAATTAATCCAATAACTCATGAAGCACATAACATCCTTGGGATTGCACTAAAAGAACTCAAACGCTTTGATGAGGCCTTGCAGAGTTTTGATCGTGCGATCCAGCTGAAACCTGATTATCCAGCGGCGCATATCAACAGGGGAATCGCGTTACAAAAACTCGAACGCTTTGATGAGGCATTGCAGAGTTACGACCGTGCGATCCAACTGAAACCCGATCATCCGGAAGCGCATAATAATCGGGGTGCTGCATTACAAAAACTCAGACGCCTTGATGAAGCATTGCAGAGTTACGACCGTTTGATCCAACTGAAACCTGTTTATCCGGAGGCGCATTATAACCGGGGAATCGTGTTGCAAGAACTCAAACGCTTCGATGAGGCGTTGCAGAGTTACGATCGTGCGCTTCAATTGAAACCCAATTATCCGGAGGCATATAACAATCGGGGAAATGCATCAAAAGAACTCAGACGCCTTGATGAGGCATTGCAGAGTTACGACCGTGCGATTCAACTGAAATCTGATAATCCGGAAGCACATATGAACCGGGGACACGTATTAAAAGATCTCAGACGCTTTGATGAGGCGTTGCAGAGTTACGAGCGAGCACTTCAACTGAAACCTGACAACGACTTCTGGTTAGGATTTTGTTTTGCTACTAAACTCAGTTGTTGTGACTGGAATAATTTTGATAAAATCAATGAAGAAATACTGAACGGTGTCATCAATAATAAAAAAGTTACGAGTCCGTTTGTAACTCTGTTATTGGCCGATTCCCCTGATATTCAAAAACAATCGGCACAGATTTGGATAAAGAACACATGCTTTTCAACCAACTCAACAGATAAACTTACAAAATACGCTTTGCACGATAAGATTCGCCTTGGCTACTTTTCTGCGGACTATCGTAATCATCCGATTTTACATTTAATGGCGGAGATGTTCGAGAAGCATGACCGATCAAGGTTTGAGCTTTACGGGTTCTCATTTGGTCCCGAGTCGAATGATCCGTGGAGAAAAAGAGCACAACAAGGCTTTGACCATTTTTTTGACGTTCGATTCATGTCCGATCAAGATGTTTCAATGCTTGCGCGGGCCCATCAAATAGATATTGCCATCGATCTGATGGGCCATACCACTGATTCCCGGCCAAACATTTTCGCCGGGCGCGCGGCGCCTGTCCAGGTGAATTATCTAGGCTACCCCGGTACCACGGGAGCAGAGTTCATTGACTATATCGTTGCCGACAAAACCATCATTCCCGAATCCGGCCGACACCACTTCACCGAGAAGGTCATCCATCTGCCTGACTGCTTCCAAGCCAACTGCCGCACTCGGGACGTCTCGCAGAAGATACTGACCAGGACCGAATTGAATTTGCCCCAGGATAGTTTTGTCTTCTGTTGTTTCAATAACAACAACAAGATCACGCCAACAATGTTCGACTGTTGGATGCGCATCCTTCGGCAGGTTGATGGCAGCGTGCTCTGGTTGCATGTAAGCAACAAATGGGCGGAAGGCAACGTGCTCATGGAAGCGGAAAAGCGAGGCATGACTGGGGAACGGCTGGTATTTGCGGCAAAATTACCGGTTGAAGAACACTTGAACAGGGTCCGTCATGCGGACCTGTTCCTAGACACCTTTCCCTATAACGCCGGCACGACAGCAAGTGATACGTTACGAATGGGAGTGCCGCTGGTCACGCATGCTGGAAATGCATTCGCCGGGCGATATGCGGCAAGTCTGCTGAATATCCTGGATTTAAGTGAATTAATTGCTCATTCAGCGGATGAATACGAAAAGATTGCTGTTGATCTTGCAATCAACCGGGATAGATTCCTAGGGATCAAAGAAAAACTGAACGCCAACATTCAAACCTCTTCTCTCTATGATTCCAACAGGTTCACACGGAATATCGAGAAGGCGTATGAGTTGATGTATGAGCGATATCGGAACGATCTTGAACCCGATCATATTGTTGTTTAAATCTAATTTTTAACACTTCAACGCCATTACAATCATTGCATCTTTCGGATTCACGGTGATCTTCATAACCGGTAGATTGAAATACATTCTCCCCATTGAGGTCCAGATTTGTCCGCGCTGGGGAACCAGTTCGAACTCGAAAGAACACATTAAACTATGGGTTCGGCAAAGCAAGAATTCTCTGGTTTGTTAACGGAAAACGTTCGGAGTGTGTTGGCTAGGGAACGTTAAATTTCAGAAAGTCACTTTTCCTCGGAAATGTGGCTTTTTTTTTTGTACCTAGCGAATATAAATGCGATAAGTTCAAATAGTTTTGATTTTGAATTAAATGAAAATAATATTTTGATCCGGTTGAACAAATGTAGGTTGGGGATAAAATTTAAATCAAAATTGATTTTTTGAAGATAATGCCTCGATAAAGCCGAACCCTTCGCAAGAGGGGAGCGGAAAGCCGCGGGTCTTCGAAACGGAGATGGCCGAGCTGCCGAAGGATGTTCTTTCCTCGCATGCCCGGCTTTTTTATTTTTTATTAAAAATCAATTACCATCTTCCACGTCATAAACAAAAAAATCTAACAGAGTGGGCAACCCTGCCGAAGTCAGCGGGGTATCTGGTAGTTATTGTGAAGGGAGGTGAAAATAGTACCGTTCCGCAACCGACTCGTCACATACGTTTACTAGCGAGGGGAAAGGAGAACACTATGAGGATCACACGGCGTAAGTTTTTGCAACTCACAGCAATGGCTGGTGCAACAACCATGCTGCCAATCCGGTGGATCGGCGCAGGGCGAGCCTATGCTTTTGCCCAAAGCCCCATTCTACGCAAGTTCGTTACGACCCTCCCAGGACTGGGGCCAACAGGCGCCAACAACATTGGACAGTATATTACGCTTCCCAGCAAGACCTCCACGATGTTTGCCGGTGAGATGACTGACGTCTACAGCCTCGGAGTTAAAAGATTCCGCGAGCAGATGCATCCCGATCTCACGAACGAGACCCATTTCTTCGGTTATTATGACTTGGCAACCAACGACAAAAAATATCTTGGCGGTGCAATCGTAGCAACAAGGGGTACGCCGGTAATGCTCCAAATAACCAATCAGTTACCATCTAAACATATCCTGCCTGTGGACACCACTTTAATGGCAGGGCAAAATCTTACGGTGGGCCAATTGCCGATTAACCGTAATGCCAACCACCTGCACGGCGGATTAACGCCATGGTTCAGTGACGGAACCCCCTTTCAGTGGTTTACGCCGACCGGGCAAACAGGACAAAGCTTCATGAATGTGCCGGGCACCAATCCACCTGACGGCACGGGGACCAACTTTTACCCCATGAACCAAAGTGCAAGGATGCTCTGGTACCACGATCACGCCGTGGGCATTACCCGTCTCAATGCCTATGCAGGGATTGTCTCAGCCTTCTTTATTACAGACGAGTTTGAGAGCTATCTGCTCAACAACGGGCTTATTCCTGACCTCGTCGGAGTTCCACTGGTCATTCAGGACAAATCCTTTGTACCATCCAACATTTTTCAACAGGATCCGTCGTGGCAATGGGGAGCAGAGGGTGACCTGTGGTATCCACATGTGTATGAGCCGAACATCTACCTCAATGGAACGACGAACCCGAAGGGGAGATGGGATTACGGGGCAACGGTGAGCCCTCCTGTCCAGAGTAACTATCTGGAGACCCCGCTACCGTCAATATCCTGCGTCCCTGAAGCCTTCTTCGACACAACCCTGGTCAACGGCGCACCCTATCCAGTGTTGAACGTTAGCCCCACAACCTGCCGCTTCCGCATTCTCAACGGGTCCCAGGCCAGGTTCTGGCACTTGAATCTTTTAAAAGAGTCAGGCTCATCGGGTGAAGCTGATACAACTACACCCGGCCCTGCCATGTACCAAATTGGAACGGAAGGCGGTTTCCTCCCCGGTGTAGTTGTGCACAAAAATAACACCTTCATGCCGATCCTCAGTGTTGATTCCTTTGGCAATAGAACCGCCAATCCCGATGGCCCATTTAACCTGTTGCTGGCGCCAGCCGAGCGGGCTGACCTTCTCATCGATTTTAGCGGCATTCCGGCAGGAACGTCTTTCATTCTCTACAATGATGCCCCGGCGCCTTTCCCCGGTGGTGACGTGCGCAACGACTATTACACTGGAAACCAAGATCAAACGAGTATAGGAGGGGCACCAGCTACTGCACCGAATCAAGGACCTAATACTCAGACCGTCATGAGAATAGTAGTGGGTTCCGGTTCTTCTACGATGGCCATAACGCCGGGCTTACTGCAAACCCTTAACGCTGCCTTGGCCAACAATTTCGGCAGAGGTAATCCTGGTGTCCCACCGCAGCAGGATGCCCCTCTCAGCCCCGTCGGTTTTACCTCGCAAATTAAAACTTTAAATGAGGATTTCGACGATTATGGGCGGCTGCTGCAGCGGGGTGGAACGGGCCAGGCATTCATCAACAATCAGGGCTTAACCACCTACGGACAGGGATACATGGATTCGATCACGGAGACCGTTTGCGATGGAGAAACACAGGTCTGGGACTTTTACAATACCACAGGGGACACCCATCCATGGCACTTTCACCTGGTCAATGTGCAGCTAATAGGCCGCGCACCCTATAATTCAATTGGCGGAGGCCCGGCCGGAAATAAATTTAACCCGCCTGATCCCAATGAACGGGGTTGGAAGGATACTGTCAGGATGAATCCCGGTGAAGTTACGCGCGTGATCATGAAGTTCGTTTTGCCGACTATTCCGTGTGAGATGGGCAATCCTGTCAGTCCGCGGACTGGCGGGCATGAGTATGTTCATCATTGCCACATACTTGAGCATGAAGAGCACGATATGATGCGAACTTTAGTCGTAAAATAGCCGATTCGATACTTCCTCTGCTTTTGCCAGTACAACAATAGGCCTCGAAATTCCCTGGATTTATCGGGGCTTATTGTTATTGGATAACCTGACGATTTTTGTCACTTGCAAGCGCCACTTTTACGTAAAAAAACTAAATTTATTAAGATATATCAATATTTATCCAATGATACCAGTCGTATACGGCGCATATGTTATTTGGTATTTAAATTGCTGGATAATTTGACCAACAGTTTCAGCACATACCTCTCTGTAAAAAGCAAACCTGGAGCAATCCAGGGACGCAAAACCACGGGTCCTCAGGTAAAGGATAGCCGGGCTGCCGAAAAGAGGGCGCATACGTAACAAATGACGCCCTTCTTGATTCCAAGGAATGGGCGTTTTTTTATGCCGCCCCCACAGTAACGAACACTTTTGTCGGAGGTGCTGGTATGCGGAAGTCTGATTTCCCCAAAAAGCTTCCATTATTTTCCTGTCTTCAAAACCAATAGCCACTGAACCCGGACATGTACAATATCGCAAACAGGAGGAATTATGAGCAAATTACGGTCTTACATTCTCGCTCTGACGCTTTGCGCCGCCTTGGCAGGTTGTGGCGGCAACGGTGGCAACTCAGCGGCGACCTCACCAACAAGCTTGTCAATGACCGGAGTTGTTGCTACCTCGGAGGCTGGTTCCGCCAAGGCTTCGGCGTCCCGATTCATGGCTCGGATACTTGTGTCAGCCGGCTCAGCCGTGACGGATTCTAATCCCGGTGTCGCCGCAGTCGGCTCCGGCATAACCGTAAACCTGATCCAGATTGATAGCTCGGGGGCTCAAGTGGGTAGCGTTATCGCCACCACAACCACCGACATCAGCGGAAATTATACGTTGAGTGTACCGGCAAACTTTACTCCCGGACCATCGTATGTCGTCCAGGCAGTGACCGGCGGCGCCACTATCCAGTCGTTTGCCACCAGCACTACCGTCACGGTCGATCCGTATACCCAGGCAACAGTGTCACTGGTTACAGGAACGGTTGGCACCGCTGGATCTTCAATTGCAACAATTACCCCTGCGACCATCAGTGCCGTCCAGGAAACAGTCCTTGCCTCTGCCGGTAATGTTTCAACCACAAGCACCTCCACAACCGCGCTTGTAACTGCTTTACAACAGGCGGTCGCGAACGATGTCGAGTCGAACAACATTGTCAATAGTATTACCGCCAAGGGAGGCATCTCCGGGACCGTCCTTGACCCGAACGGCGCACCGGTCGTTGGCGCCCAAATTCTTGTCAGGACCTTTGGCAATCAGGTGACCCAGGCGACCGTCAGGACTGCCAGCGACGGAACTTATACGGTTCCAGTCCCTGCCGGCTCATATATCGTCGGCGTGATGAACGATACCACGACCAGCACGGCGGCCAGCGCCTGGTGGAGTGCCGCCGGCAATCAGACAAGTCAGTACAAAGCCGACAAGGTCACGGTCGGAAGCTCACTCGTCACCGCCAACTTCAATCTTATCGCCGGCGGGCGGCTTACCGGTACCATCACGGCATCCGACACCGGCAACCCGCTTTCCGGCATCCAGGCTACCCTGTGCGACTTCGCCTCCGGACAAACACTGATGTTCGTCAAGACCTTGCCGACCGGCGTTGTCACCTTTAATGTTGCACCCGGCACCTACTACATCAGCATGAGAAACAACACCCAGCAGCCCTATGCCACCCAGGAAGTTGGCGGCGGCAACGTCATGACCACGGCGCAACTGCTCAATGTGACTGCCGGCAGTTCCCAGCAAGGCGCCATGACGCTCGCGCCGGGGCACCTACTTTCCGGAACCGTATCCGATCCGTCCGCTGGCCCGGTCCCCGGCATGGTGGTCCGCTTCCAGGACTACAGCGCCCATGGCGCCAGCGCCGAGAGCGTACGCACCGCCAATGACGGCACCTATCGCATGTGGTTGCGGCCTGGCGCCTACAACGTCATAACCCGCGGTCAGGAGGTGTCTCATATCAGTCTGGTGGCTGGATCGGTGGTTCAGAACTTCAGTGCCGCCGTTGGTCAGATCACCATGCTGCTCCAGGACACAAGCGGCAACCCGTTAAGCCAGGTTTTCGCCTACCTCTTCGATGGCGCCACAAACAACCAGCTCTCCTTCGAGGTTTCCAACTCTGACGGTACCGTGACGCTCTATACCACGGCCCCAACTACCTCCGTCAAAGTCAACTTTGCCATTGACGATGGCGAGTTTATAGGCAGCTCGACCTACAGCACCGCCAATACGGCCTCGGCTGTACCGATCGCCAATGGCTTGGTAGTGACTGCACCGGCAACCGGCGCCACAACCAGCCTCGGCACCATCACCCTGCCGGCCGGGGCCATTCTCCAGGGGATCGCCACTGTCAGCGGCATACCGACCGGTAACGTCATGATCCAGGTCAGGGTCAACGGCACCAACGGCGCGGCACGACTCGTTACCGAGCGCACCAGGTCCGACGGCTCGTACCAGATATCGCTGCCGGCCGGCATCACCCTGTCGCAGGTCATCGCCTACAACGCCGGACTCGGGTTGCCGAACCTCTCAGGTGCCTCCAGCGGCAGCGTACCAAACAACTACGAATATTTCGACAGCGTTATCCTGACCGGAGCTGGAACGACCGTTACGCAGAACTTCGCTTACTAACCAGATAGCTAATCGGCCAGCCTCACATCACTAATCACTGCAGGCCAAAACTTGAATGCCCCTATCAGAATACATCATTCCGATAGGGGCATCTCTATGGGTATAATTTCCCGCCGCTTCTTGCGGCGGGGTAATTTATTACTTCTCAAACGCCTCAATCAGGTTAAAAAGTTCGAAGCGCGTTGGATCGAACCATCCCTGACCCAACCGGTATTGACAACCTTCCTCTGACCGTATTGCCTGCCCGCAGACAGCTACCGGTTCACAACAGGCCCCGTTCCACGAAGCTCACGTATTCCCCATCGCCGACGATGATATGGTCCAGCACCTTGATTCCCATGAGTTCTCCTGCCTCGCGCAGGCGGCGGGTGACGGCGATGTCCTCTCCGCTGGGGGCGGGATCGCCGGTGGGGTGGTTATGGACCAGGATCAGCGCGGCGGCGGATTCCTTTACGGCCGGACTGAATACCTCGCGGGGGTGAACGATGCTTTGGTTGAGGGAACCCTCAGAAACCTGAACGCGGCGGATGATGCGATTTTTTCCGTCCAAAAGCAGCGCAAGGAAATACTCCTTGCGGCTGTCGCGAAATTCGTGGTGGAAGTAGTCGAAGACCTGTTGCGGCGAGGTGAAGCGGTCGAAACGCTCAAGTTTGCGGGCTTGGAAGCGCGAAGCCAGCGTAAAGGCAGCCTTAACCCCGGCAGCCTTGGCCAGCCCCATCCCCTTGATGGCGGTGAGTTCGGCAATGTCGGCATTGCCCAGTTCGCGCAGGTTGCTGCCGAAGTGGCCGATCAGCTTGCGTCCCAGGTCGATGGCGCTCTGGCCGGTGGTCGGGTCCCCGCTCCTTACGATCAGGGCTAGGAGTTCGGCGTCGGTCAGGCCAGCGGCCCCCTGATTAAGCAACTTCTCCCGAGGACGTTCATCCTGGGGCCATTCCTTGATTCCGCCGCCCATGGCCGCCTCCGCGCCTGCCTTTATTCCAGCTCTTCTCCGACCTCTTCCATCTCCCGCGTTATCTCCGCCATCGAGGCATCCCTGCGCCTGAAGACAACCACCAGCCAGTAACAGATAAAATAGGCCACTATCGCGGCGACGAACCCGGTGATCGAACATCCCAACAGCAAGGACTTGGCATAGGGCTTGAGGTGCTGCCATTCCAATCCTCTGAGTGCCAATTCGTTTACCGGCTTCCCCCGCAGGAAGCGGCCTAGTTTGTAACTGAACGCCAGGGCCGGTACCACGGTCAAGGGGGTGTTGATCCAGGCGCCGCTGATGCAGGTAAGCTTGTTGAGGCGGAAGATGAAGGCCAGCGCGATGGCCAAAGGGGTGTGAAGCCCGAAGAAGGGGGTGAAGCTTATGAAGACGCCGACGGCAAAACCGGCCGCAATGTGGGCGGGATGATTGTCCAGCGTCAGGATGGTTTTGAATCGCCGTATGATTTTTTTCTTATTGAACATGCTCGCTCCGGATGCGTGTAACTCTAAAGCCTGCTTGCCGATCTTGTCAACTTTTCCGGCCATGTCGAGCTAAAATAGCTGACATTTTGCATTTTCTCGTCCTAGTACCTTGCGGTATGCTGTGACGGTTTTAGCCCGGGTGCATGGCAATCGGGCGGACGTTGGCACCGGAATAATACCAATTCCAAATCTAGACGCTATTCTTTGTTGGCTCGTCTTCGGCTCCTCTCTGAACATAAAAGGCCGGCTCTCAATAAAGAGCCGGCCTTTTATGTTCAGAGACAGAGAGGATCAAAACTTGATCTGAACCCTTTTTTTACCGCCCCCTTCATCCTTGACCCAGAGCAGTGTTTTTTTCGAGCGGGCGCACCATTCACGGACATCATTCTCAAATGTCGAGCAGTCGGCGACAACTTCCAGGATATCGCCGGGCTGCATTTTCGTCGCCAGGATGCTGACCTTCAGGGTCGGTTGCGGGCATTTCATCCCCAGGCAGTCAAGTGTTTGTGTGGCCATTGGTAACCTCCGTGTAGTGTGATGTAATGCCAAGCCGCAGCAGATAGTTTCAAGCTGACCAGGAGACATGGGCAAAGCATGAAGTCAAATAGGTATCGGCCTTCAGGAGCGACAAGCCGATATGTTTGCGCGTATCTCGCAGACGATGCCGGCCGTTATGGCGACTTGGTCGAATATCTTGTTCACGGATCGTCTCAAAGGAACCAGGTCCAAGGCCAAGGCTTGCATCTGGATGCTCGCAGGCACCAAGGCGAGATGACTGTAGCACAGAAAGGAAAAAAATGCTAAAAAAGAAACGCGGTTATAGAAGCGACGATGCCAAAATCCATCTGAGGAGGGAAGACGCCGGACCAGCGTACGTCATGATCGTAAGTCGCTCCCTTCACTTTGTTTGAAAGTATGCAATGTTAACGGCCGCCCATGCCATCAGGAACATCTCTCGACAGGAATACCTGACGCCGTAATCTCGGTCACCAGCAACTCGGCCAAGCCGGGAAGTTTTGCGGCCAACAGGGGAGAGAGTTCGACGCCCGCTTCATAAGACGCAGGGATAATGCCGAACAGGGTTATCTTCCCGGGGCAGCGCTCTCGGATCTCGGAGAGTGCCAGCACCTCCTGGATGCCGATCTGGTGCGGCGACATTTTGATCGGCAGCTTGCCCAGCATGAAGTCGTTTTTCTCGTAGCGATAGATATCCCCCGGCTCGCCCTTGGCCTCGATGACATCCACCAGGAAAACCTGGTCGGCATCTTCCAGCATGTGGGAGACCATGATGCCGAGCGTGCCGCCGTCGTACAGGGTAACATCGGGCGGAAAGATATAGTGTGCCTGCAGGTACTGAATAAAGTGTATCCCAAAGCCTTCATCGGAAAGGAGCAGATTGCCGGCGCCAAAGATAAGAGTTTTCATCGTAGTATTCCTTTTTTAGCCAAAGACGCAAAGGGCACAAAGGCGGCCGACAACAGGGATCATTGACTCACGTGCTCCAAGTCTCTTCACTGTTGCCGGCGTCCTTTGTGCCTTTGTTGTGAGAGTTGCTGTGTAATTGCTACATTACCTTGACGTTCGTGATCTCCTTCCCCTCCGGATCTATGGTGTGCACCGCACATGCAATGCAGGGGTCAAAGGAGTGGATGGTTCTCAGCACCTCAAGCGGTTTGTCGGCTACCGCAACCGGGTTGCCGATAAGCGAGG
>Ga0326727_10012226_pt1 | contig 19618 bp, 14 predicted proteins | sample MB2enrmetagenome_FD_207643 | JGI IMG/M metagenome (GOLD analysis project Ga0326727, IMG submission 207643) | Lab enriched peat soil microbial communities from McLean, Ithaca, NY, United States - MB29MY | ecosystem: Environmental > Terrestrial > Soil > Wetlands > Peat | place: USA: New York...
AGCCAAACATCGGAAGCAGACCACGATTGGCCAGACGCTCGCTCAATGCGTCCTGCGCGTACAACTGATTGTTTGCGGCAACCGCTGTGACCTCGCCGATAAGACCATTCTCAACCCAATTCAGCAAGCTCAGCTTTCGATTGAGCAACACCGGATCGGCGAACGTCAGCAACACGTCACAAACTCGCTCGATTTCGGCTCGGTTCCGGCGAATCCAGCCGTCGACCAAATCGGCGACGCTCGCGCCGGCAGTCGCACCGGACGGAGGCTGGCTCCATGAGGCGGCGTCGCCGAACTCCCCATGCACGCTCTCACTGCTCCCGCTCGAAATCTGGAGGGCAGCGAATGCCTGCCGGAGCACCTCCTTCACAAGGACACGCTTGAGAATGCTTTCCCGGCTCAGGTCCACATAGGGCTGTGGTGGTGGGTCAGCGGTGATTCGCTCCGGACGCTGAAAATAGTAATCGTCGTGGCTCCGTCCGCGGCAGAGCGTCAGTGCGATGCTGAGCGCACTTTCGCGCCGCCCCGCACGGCCGACGCGCTGCTGGTAGTTGAATCGCATGGGAGGCATATTCGCCATCATGACGCCAAGAAGCGAGCCTATATCAACACCGGCTTCCATCGTTGTTGTCACGCTCAGAAGATCCAACTCATCGGTGCGGGGTTCTTCTTCAGGCCGGGGCAGGCAGCGGTTCTGGAAGAGGCGTTGCCGGCGCCTTGCGTCGCTCTTGTTGGTCTGACCGGTAAGCTCTTCACAGTTCAAACGAAATACTTCGCCGGAATGAAGCGCTAGGTAGCGATAGTAGTCATCCTCGATTGGCATCTCGGAGATTGGCAGCGGCCCATCGAGCGGCTCGAGGCATTCGATGCACAATCCGCCGGCGCCGTGAAGGTGGAGGCGGCGGCACTGCGGGCACACGTAATACGCATCGCCAGGCCGAATGAGACACAAGTGCCGGGAGAACAGGACGCCCGTCTGTGATGGATCGCAGACCTGAGAGAGGTGTAGCAGATCATAGACTTCGCGCTCAAAGTCGGCCGGCGACTCTTGGTTGTAAGTCGCGACGCGCTGGAGGTACTGAGTAACATACCTCGGCGGATTGGTCTGAGGGTTCGCACCGTGCGTGTCGAGACGATTGCGGCGGGAGCCAAGCAATTGAATCACGCTGTCGGCCGCTTGCTCAACGAGCCGGCTGGCCGGAAACCGCAGACGGTCTACCGTTGCGAGTCCGATGCCAAGCGATTCCAGGCTGCGGCGCCCTGAGGCAAAGATGGCATCTGTCACTTCGCGCATCGCCGCGTCCCGGATGAGTTGAAGATGATCCTGCTCCCGCTGAGTCAATGGAGGGTTGACCCGCGGCGTCGGCTGCCCTCCGGCCTGCCACTCGTAGAGTTTCCGCCAGGAATCTTCGCACCGACGCGGATCCGACCACAGCACCTCCTTCGCAAATCCTCCGGGATTGATGCCTTCGACCAGCAGACGGGCCGAGATATCTTCCGTGAGAATAGGAATCGGAAATGGCCCGTGTTCGCCGCGCTGAAGGATCTGTTGTGCGGCCACCGCGTAGGTGAGACCGGGGAACCCGGGCGCCTGCTGGTGTGCAAAAGAGGCGTTCTGCGCGAGTGAAAGTGTAGCGACTTCGCTCGGATGGGTCGCCGCAAACTGCTGAGCCAATCGTGAATCCTCACGGCTCAGCACCTCACCGGCGATTTGGCGCTGAAACGCCAGTGCGCCTCGCCCTGCCGTATCGAGAGCCGTTGCGAGCGCCTGGCGCACCGCATCGCGGTAATGTGCGAATCGCATCCCTGCGGAGAGCTTGGCCGCATCCTGACGGCTGTCTGAAAAGACAACGAGTTTGCGCCCGGACTGTTGGGGCGAGTGTGGCATCTCGCGCATCAGCGTGTCGGACAGCACCTGCGCCACTCGCTGGAACCCTGTACGCATCGGACGGATTGGCGTATCAAGCCTTCGGCGGGCGCGGTCTTCACCACATCGCGGACATCTTGCCGGATATGCCTGATCCGCGATCGGTGCGGGATTGCGGAGATGATACAGGAATCCGCGGATGCCACCGCCTGCGCCCAAATCGACTCGCGCTTCGCGGCAATCAAGTCGTGCGGTCTCCCAGCGCCGGACGACACCATCTTGCTGCCAATTTGAATCAACCGGGGTAGCTCCATCGATGGCCGGCCAGAAAATCGCGTAGTTTTCATAGCGCCGATCGAGAAAAGCTGTTTCCGGCGCGGCTTCCAGGTCAGGGTGGTCAGGGCTAAGATGCCACACGCCAGGATTCGGCTGTTGCAAAGGCCTGTATCCGCCGAAAAACACATCGCCGCAACACTCGCAGACCAGCAGTTCCAACACGCGTGCGCCGCAAGGACAGGAAAGCACCGGCAGCTGATACAACCGGCCAACTGGGACAGGAGTGGCACGTCCATTCGCCTCGGTGCATTCCGGGTTGGTGCAAGCCCAAAGCCCCTGCACGCTTCGGAAGAACAGATGGGCGCGCAAACGCATTGGGGCCGGACGAGCCGCGGAGAGACACGTGAGGAAGCCTTCGACGGCATCCGCGCGTTCCGTGGAGGTCAATGCGGGAAACAGCGTTGTCCCGAGCCGGTCCGGCGGCTGAGGTACGGTGGCGTTGTTGATGGAGCAGGCTGCGAGCAAAGCCTCGCCAGCCTCAGTCGCGAGCGAAACCTCACGCAACTTGCGTGCTGGATCAGGGTTCGGACCCGGTACGCCAGTTGCGATCGCAAGCGAGTCTGCCGGCACCGCAAGGTTTGTTGCATCAACTCGGATCGCGCGGCCAAAATCACGGAATGCTGTGGCATAAGCCCGGCAGGTGGTAATCGCATCGGGATTTACCGGATCCAACGTACCATTCACGCGAGCAAATCGCGAGCGTGGGCGCCCGAAGAACTCTTCAAGATATTGATCGCCGCTCTGGCCGGAATCGAGCGACGCGCTCGAGGCGATAATGCGGAGTTGCTCCGAATCAGGGGCAAGCCCGATTCGATCCAGCAAAACCCGAAGCAGGTAGGCTACTTCAGTTCCAGGTGTGCCACGATAGGAATGCAGTTCATCCACGACAAGGTGGAAGATGTTGTTGCGATCCGCGGCTAACCATGCGCGCGTCTGGTCAAAGATTCCCGCCTCGACACTGCGCATCAACATGATATTCAGCATTGAGTAGTTCGTGATCAGCAAATCCGGAGGGTGATCCTGCATATCCCATCTGGACCACATTTCGGCTCCGCCCTCGTCGAGTGTCTGGAAGAACAGCGAAGCGTCCGACCCGGCCACAGCCGCGGCATCCCGAGCGAGATCCCGCAATTCGGCGCGTAACTGCCCTGCGGCTCCATGACGGCCTCCGGGAATTGGAGTGCGGCTGGTGTAGCGGCCAAAATAGATGCGATTGCCCAGCCGATGCGCGTCCAGCCAATCACGAGCATTTGTGCTGTCGAGCGCCACCCGTAAGCGAACCAGTTGGTCTTCGACGAGTGCATTCAGCGGATACAGCAAAAGAGCACGAACTGCCGCCGGCCGCGTCTCATGCCCGCGTTGCAGTGCTCGCGGAGCGTAACGCGGATTCTGTCCCTGCATGGTCCGGTGGCGATCATCCCACCAGTCCCAGGCCGCCGGACGCAGTCCGGGTGCGCTCCATCGGGCCGATTCCGAGAGCATTTCCGCCAGCACCGGCACGAGAAAGCACTCCGTTTTTCCAGACCCGGTCGCCGTGGTGACAACCAGGTCCCGATGCTCTACGAGGACGCGCAAAAACGCCTCGCGCTGATGGAGGTATGGCCTGCGTCGGTCCGGGAAAAGAGAAGGGCTGAGGAAGTCCGCGATGTCGCCAGCCATCCCGGTGCCCCTCGCCTCATTCAAAAGTTCATGCATGGCCTCCCCAAAGTCGCCATCGCATGTGGGATAAACAGGGGTTGGTTCAATGAGCGGCTGGCGCCACATTCGCCGATCCTCATCCAGCAATCTGCGGCGCTCGTCCCGGAGCACATCGTAGCGAATCGCAAGTGGGCTATCAAGATAGCGCAGGTAGAGCTCGCGGAGGTGTTGAAAGACTGCGATGGGATTGTTCATGTGAGGGGCTGGCGAAGCAATTCGGCGGCAAATCCTGCAATATCTGGTGGGACATCGGCGTAAGTGAGAGACGATGTTGCCGGGTCAAAGGTTGGTGGAAGGCCGGAACAGAGCACGAGTGCCCTTTCTAGGAGCCGCGGAGGCCGGCAGGTGCCAGGCATCTTGAGCGTCCGCGCTTGTTGATCGTAGCGTAGCAACCCCGCACGCCGATTGAGAAGCGCATAAAGCGCAACGGCGCGCGGCAGTTTGAAGGTCTGGCCTGCCGAGCATAGATAATATCGCCAGTCGTCATAAAGACTGAATTCGACCACACCCCTTTGGACAGACTGCGCGCGTTGCCGATCAGCCGACCGCCAGCGGAGAGAATCAGGGCCGAATTCACGAATACGCCAGCCATCACCGGTTGGGAACTCTGCCTGCGGACTCGCGGCAGTTGGGGGAACAAAGGGCCGAATACAGGAGAGAATGGCGCGCGGCGCATAAGGTTGGAAATAGACACGCGCTTTCGCCGCCTCGTCGGAGATCGCATTGAGGCTGCTTGCGGTAAGCCTGATCACGTCAGGGGCGGTATTGCAAACCACCACTTCATATCCCGAAGCTTGTCCGGCATCAAGCATTCGCTCTCGTAGTGCTGGTGATCGTGCCCCGCACAGCACTGCTCGAAACCCTTGAGGATTCGGGTGTGCCGCTAGAACCGGTGGTGCAATGCGCCACATGTATCTGGAATCGCGTTCGAAGAACTCGGCGTGTGCCGCACATTCGAAATTGAGCCGAAGCTGCTGATGAACTGGAAAATCGTTGTCTTCTGTTTGAGGGCCTCCGTTCCCGTTGGAACTGTTCTCTACAGAGTGAAGCTCCTCAACGGCGGCACGGAACTGCAGCCACGAGCCATTACAGCGCGCCGACATCCACAGCAATAGCTCATTCGCTCTCACCGCAGCTGCTTTCTGAGCCTCTTGGCCACGGCGCCGTAACGCCGCCAGAGTGCATAGGTTTCGTCGCCGTGAACGGCGAGCGTAACCCTATTCCTTCGAGCATTTCTGACTGCAAAGACCCACTTCCTCAAGGCGGAGGTGGCTTTGAGCTTCGGCGAGGATTCCTCAATTCGATTCAGTGGCTCCTTGAATTCAACAAGTTCAATCGCGGCCCCAGGATTCTTCTTGGAGAACCTGCCACTTGGCAACGCCCAAACCGGATTGAAGGGAACCGTCGTAAGAACCCAACCTGAACTAGCTCCGTTCGGTATCCGGCAGCGGAAAATCTCTCCTGGCCGTGCGCCGATCAGAACAGGATTTGCGGCCGGTATGCAGAACTGTCGCCAGCGTACGTCATCGATCCGGTAGGTGCCGGCGCCGCATATCGCCGCGCCAGTGCCGCAGTCATGCGCTGGCCAGGTCTCCCAATCTTCTTTCATTGTGCGAAGCGCGTAGGTCTGAGCCTGGTCACAGAACCACAGGCGGTGTTCGCCTTCCCTGTCCCAGCCTGGAGACTCGAACGCACCGTCGTTGGCGAGCGTTGCCGGCTGGTCGTCGATCAGCACCTTGAAACCATTCTCCATTTCTCCGGCGAACCGAATGCGAGGCGGAAACCCAACGAGCCAGACGCTTCGCTCAAGCCTGATACCTCCTGTGAATTGCGGCTCAATCTCGTGTCCGGGACAGAGAACGTTAAGAATGTTGCGTTCTTCGCGCATTTGCACCGCGCGTGTTGGCACCACATCACGAATAAGAATCCAGCCACTCGGAACACCAGGTGTAGCGCTGTCGAATACTTCCGACGTGCCGCAGCCAGCGTCATTGAGTGCGCCCATAACTTGATCGCGCAGGCTCTCATTCGCCAGGACGACATGCCGGGTATTCAGCCAGAGGCGCTGGTCTCTATGACGGGTCACGAATCCGCTCAGACCGAATGCGTCGCCCGCTGCGAGTACGTAGATTTCACGTCTGGTCAACTCCCAGCGCCACCGTTGCGTGTCGCCACGCGCCTGAAAGGCCACCCCTTCTGAGAGTGGATTTTGGAACGCAGAAACAGCTAAGGATTCATAAGAATCCGAGCTTGCTTCAGAGAGTTGCAAACGGTCGCCCGCGACGGTCGTAACTTCGAAGCTGCTCGGCATTCCTTCGGCCCTGTGCGGAATTAGAACCAGTCTCTTTACACTCCCGCCGCTTCCGACCACCAGCTGCAGTCGGATCGGCAAGCTCAAATCGGTCCTTGCAGTCTGATCTGATCTTTGCTCATTTTTTGTGCCGTTCTTCTTGGTCGGGGAAGGCACCGGTTCGGAAAAGCTGCGTGCCTTACGAGGCTGTTCATTCACCGCAAATGGCGGTTTCGTCCCATCGCCAGGGTCCGGCCCAGCCTTTCGACCAGAGGATGGGGTTGCGTGAGGCGGAGTTGGTGCCGCTGTGCGAAACGGCTTGAGGAGGTGCGCGGGCCCTTCAACGGCATTATCCGGAGTCCTCATTCCTTCTGGCACACTGGCCAATTCCGATGACAGAATCTGTGTTGCGGTCGACGGGACTTCCGGGAGATCAACAGGAGCTCCTGCCTCCCCAATCATTACCTCGTTCTGAGGGTTTGCGATGATCGGCGTAGCAAGCCTTGCATGGTTTTCTTTAGGTTTCCGGACCTCCTCGTCTACACGGCCTAGAAAAAGGTCGTTGGCGGGCAGAGAAGGACCAGGATCTGCACTCGGATGGACACCGATCAGTTCGGCACAAACGGCAACCGCAGATTCTTCCGAAGGGGATTCGAGAACCAGCAAAGCCCCAGTATCCATCTCGCAGGCGGTGCCGGAGGCAACCTCCTCAGTTTGGGGCATAGACAAAATGCTCATGTCACTGAAGGCGGGATTTGCTAGTGCGTCTTCCGATTGCGGTGGTTCATGGTTGTGGCGATTAATAGAGGACGGCCTATGCAACGCGGGCCGACGACCAAACCATACCAAAGCTAACACTGCGGCAACGGTGCCCAACGTGATGGCAATAAGCTTCGGCATGTGATTTCGAATGTTGCTGCCGTATTCGATGGGTCGGCCGCGCTCCCAAATCAAGTTAATTTCGCCGGGGGTGACAGAAACACATGGTAATTAGGGAAACCCACCGCTGTCCATGAGAATCCCTGCTGTCGGCAATGTGGAGATTGAGCCTGATCCTGCCGCCGAAGGCCTGCTCCGTGCACTCGTCAAAGCAGGCGAGGAAGCAGGCGTTGGGTATGGTACTTGCGCGTCCTGTCCGCGGATCGCGCCCAAGTTAATTACGTACGAGTCGGCTGCATTGTCCGCGCGCAATAATCTGCTCGCATTCCGGGCCTCAGAACGCCTCCAGCCTGGAAACGGACACACAATCGGCACACAGGGTGCCGTGCAGATCGGGTTTTGTCGGGGTTTGAGAGAGGTGTTATTGATGGGGGAATTCAATGTCCGATTGCTGCAATTTGATCTTCGGCGCAGTGGGAGCAATTGAATTGGCCTCCAACAGTCAGCTCGACTTATTACTCCATTTCGGAGCAGAGGGACCGTTGCTTCCTCAAGCCCAGCACACAAGTACCGCGCAGAGCGAAGAGAAGATCAAATCGATATGGGTTTTCGCAGGTTATCGTTGATCGTAGGTCTCGAAAGTCAATCGCGAAGCATTCACTGAAATGCGGTCATCGTAACCCCAAGACGTAAGGAGCCCGCGGCCCCTTTGAGCCCCGCCATCTCCGTGCCGAGGATTGAGAGAGATTTTTACTGCCTTGCCGGGATTATCCTTCTAGCGCATGACGCGGCGCTTGCCCATTTTCTTTTCTCGCACCCCGCACGGTTAGAGTTGTTGTAATTTCTTCGGCCTATCTCCTGGCCCTTTCATGCAATGAACGCCATACTGCCCGGAAAGGACCCAGTGATGTTCTCGGTGTGGTGAATCGGCCCAAGACCTTTCGTGTGATGGTGGCCCATTTTACCTTCGTCCATAAGCTAAAGAATCCGGCACAGATCACTTTTGTGTAGTCTTCTCAGCGCATCCAGCCGAGATGGCAATTGCGCTCACAAGCGGCACTTTTGCTCTGATCCGAAGCTCAGGCGCGTGCGGTATGTCTGCGGCAAACGCCGTCGCTATAAAGGTGGTCCCCCTCACAGGCAGGTATTTGAGATTCTCGAATACAGTGCGAACAGTCTTCGAACATCTTCGAACATTGTTCGATGTCGTTCGAATTCTGTTCGATCTCTGCGGATTCCGTCACCATCGCTAAGCCGTCAGGCTTAGGGATGGTGTCTTCCTTCAAAGCGAGCGCAGCGAGAATGATTTTCGGGGCGTTTCCTCCAAATGATGCTCGCAGAATCAGGCGAGTTCGACTGAAATGCGGGAAGATCATGATGGCAGCTTGGCGTTTACTGCATCTCTAAGTTCAGCCCGAATGCCATGAGGAATTGCATAATTTGCTCTCCAGGTTCCTATGTCTGCGTGTTCCATCAGCAAAGTATCGTGACACAAGCTGTTGCATCCGGATTTCGAACAGGGTTAGCGTCGGGTTGTGCTGACTTTGCGAGCCATGACTGGTGGAGACGGATATGCCCAACGCCATCTGGAACACAGCGACTACTACGATGAAGGCCGTCGTGTTCAAGGTGAATGGCATGGCCAGGGAGCGGAGTTGCTGGGCCTGTGTGGAGAGGTAACGCGGGAGCAGTTTGAGGCAGTTCGTGAGGGGTTGCATCCTGAATCTGGCGAATTTCTCCGACCTCGACACAGCGCCGACCGCACAGATGCCAATGGAAGCGAACAGAGCAAAGGGAGGTCCCTTTACGATCTGACCTTCTCCGCGCCGAAGTCGGTCTCGATTCAGGCGCTCGTCGGTGGAGATGAGCGATTGATAGCAGCTCACGACAGAGCTGTCCAGGAGGCGCTCGCAGAGGCAGAGAATTATGCCGCCGCGCGCGTTCGTCTCAACGGCGCGAACGAGGATCGGGCGACAGCGAACTGGATTGTGGCCGCATACCGGCACGACACGAGCCGGGAACTCGATCCGCAACTGCATACCCATGCCGTTACTGCCAATCTGACCTACGACGGTGTGGAGGGCCGCTGGAAGGCATTGCAAGCATCGGGCCTTTATGAGCGCCGTGCGTATCTGACGGAAGTTTACCGGAACGCTCTGGCGCGCGAAGTATATGGCCTGGGGTATGAGATTGAGCCGCGGCGCGATTCCAAAGGCAGAGATCATGGATTCGAGATTTGCGGTGTCTCGGATGAATTGCTCGAAAAGTATAGCGTGCGGAGCGCGCAGCGCGACGCCGCCATCGAACGATTCACTGCGGAGCATGGCCGCAAGCCAACCAATAACGAAGTTGCCGTGCTGGTCCGGGAATCTCGCGCCGACAAACTGACGGAGATCTCTACAGAGAGATTGCAGAAACAGCAGCAGGCGAGATTGTTGCCTGAAGAGGGGCACGCGCTCAAGCATCTGCACAAGGAGTCTGTTAGGCGTGCCCGGCACATTCCGCCTAAACCGTCCGAAGTCGCGGAATCGCTTCAACACGCGAAAGAGCATCTCTTCGAGCGCAGTTCCGTCGTGCGTGACCACGAGTTGATGACGGAGGCCTTGCGCCACGGGCGCGGCAAGATTGATCGCCGTCAACTGTGCGGTGCTCTGGAACTGGAACAGTCGCAGGGCTCTCTTATCCGCGCCGGAAACAATCTTGCTACACGCGAAAGTCTTGAACGCGAACAGCGCATGATTGTAGCGGTAGAGGGTGGCATCGGGCGCCATGAGCGCCTGAGCGGGGAACGCGAATTCAGCCCCTCAGAACGGCTCCGAGAGGAACAGCAGCGGGCTGTTCATCAAATCCTTAACTCGCAGGATTTTGCAGTCAATCTGCGTGGAGCCGCTGGAACCGGCAAGACGGCTACGCTTACGGAAATAGCCCGGGGTTTACGCGAGGCAGGCCGTGAAGTTTTGGCGGTTGCGCCAACGCGCGGCGCAGTTGAGGAATTGCAGAAGGTTGGCTTTCGCGATGCGATGACGATCTCGCGATTGCTGGAAGATCCAAAGGCGCAGACCGCGCTGCACGGCAGAGTGCTGGTTGTGGATGAAGCAGGCATGATCTCAGGGCGACAGATGGAGGGACTTCTCAAGCTGGCTGAGCGCGAAGAGGCGCGGATTCTGTTCTCCGGGGACACGCGGCAACTTCAAAGTGTCGAGGCATCGGATGCACTTCGTATTTTGGAACAAGAATCGCGAATGAGGAGCGTTTCGCTGACGGCCGTGCAACGCCAGACGCAGGCTGCATATCGGGATGCCATACAGACGCTACGGCACTCGCCGGAACAGGGGTTCGAAAAGCTGGAGCAGCTTGGCGCCGTTCGTGAGGTTCCCTACCTTGAACGCGCTCAAGCGGTGGCATCCGCTTATCGGGCACTCATGTCGGACTCAAACCGTGCAGTTCTCGTTGTTGCTGGCACGCATGACGAAATCGGTAAGATTACCGATGCAATCCGCGAGGACATGAAGCAACGCGGCGAACTGGAGCGCGGCATTGTCTCCGAGCGTTTTGTGCCGCTGCAATGGACCGATGCGCAAAAGAAAGACCTGGTGAACTACAAGTCAGCACAAGTACTGCTCTTCCATAGGTCTTCGCATGGGATCGAAAAGCATGAGGCGCTCACCGTCGAGCGAACAGACAATTTGGGCATCGTTGCCAGGGACCAGCATGGCATGGAGTGCACGGTGAGTCCCACGCAAGCACGGTCGTTTTCCGTGCATGAACGCCAACAGATCGAGGTAGCTCCCGGCGACAGGTTGCTGCTGAAGGGCAATCGCCGCGACGTGGGCTTCCGAGCCACCAATGGCGAACTGGTCAAAGTGCGCAATGTCGATGGCGGTCGGATTCATCTTGAGGATGGCCGGGCGCTGCCTGCGAATTACCACGAGTTCGATCACGGCTATGCGATCACCGCGCATCGCAGCCAGGGAAAGACCGTGGACGCGGTGATTCTTTCCGCCGATGCAATGAAGCAGGAGTTGTTCTACGTTGGGGCCTCGCGCGGCCGTCAGGAAATCGTCGTCGTGACCAGCGACCGCGAGCGGCTGCGCGAATTGCTTGGCATCTCCACGGCGCGGCCATCGGCGACTGAACTGGCGAGAGAACAGACGCCGCATCCTGCGCCAAGGTTTGGCCCGGAGTATTCAATATTGCAGACGACTGAACCGTCGCTGCTGCGCGAGAAAACTGGTTATCGGCGGGATTCGGGTCTGAGCCGGTGAATCATGTTCCCTTCCGGTGGGCCGGTGCGCAAGGAGGCTCCCTGAGTCTGGGGACCCCGGTACGAATCGCCGGGGACCTCCTTGATTCATCCCAAGACTTCTTCCGTGTCAAAGCCTCTAGTTCCAATACTTTCAACAGCTTACAGGTCGCTGGAGACTGCCAAAGTACGCGGAAATACGTCGAAGACGAAAATCTAGCAGGTGATATTACAGGCGAGAAATGGGATGGAGCCTCAAACCCCCGGATCGAAGAACTCCTAACCCAAAGACTCCATCATCCTCGGGCGTTCGGCTCAATATAGGAAACGATCTCATACTGTCTCAGTAGTTCGCCGACGTGACTCGTAACACCGACATCACCCGCCACAACAATTCCAGTGCGCTTCGGGTCGATGCTACTTACAAGTTTTCGCAAGGCCCCCAGGCCTTCTTTCACGTCGAACACAACGTAATCATCGACGATTCCCTGAACGAGGACTTTACCTCTGCTCTTTGTAGCCCCTGCATGAGCTTGCAGCAGCCATGCACGCTGACCGTCAAAAACCCACTCAATTGATGCGGCTCCGACCTTCGTTGAAACTTCACCATAGAGCGCCTTGACAGCATCTACCACGGAATCGGGTAGAGCCTCTGGAGACTTACGCCCTAACATGAAAGTCGATCCAATCCCATTCACACCCTCGATCATTAATTCTCCATCCTCAGCTGATAGCAGGGATCCAGAGTAGTTGGCGAGTACCCCTTCCTGCGCCAGAACTGAGGAAATGAGGTCACCCTTTGGATCCTCCGCTTGAAGGAGCTCAAACGGATCAGTCCAATGCGCCAGTGTAGTAAACCTTCCGGGCGCTCGATCCCGCGGACAGGTTCTCAGCCATGTTTCGCCTGTACCCGTTGACTCTCCAAATTGGAATGGGGGAAGTACTCTTGAAATCACAAGAGTTCTTGGAACTCGAATTCCGAAAGCGTGGCACAGAAGGAGGCCAAACGCTTTGTCACCAATGAACCTACTAAAACGGTTGGGCCACAAAACCGGCACTTCTTCAATTCGCTTTTCAACTGCTTCGACCTCCCAAATGACCGTGTGCTCATTCTCCAGCCCGCACCGCATGGGGTGCACGGTAAATTCTACTCGCAGGTTTGGCTCGTAATTCAACGCTAGAGACTGACCGTATACGGTCTCCAGCATTCGTATTCCTGCGGCACGGGCGACAGAGACCGTCCCGCTGGCCTCGACGGCGCGTGGCGTGTCGCAAGGAGCAAACTCAATTAGTCCCCCAACCTGCACGCCGCCGATCCCGCCATTGGACATGTCAATAGTCTCATTGACGATGGTGTAGTATCCGGAATTCGCCAAACGTTTTAGTTGGCTTACGACCTCAGGTACCTCTGTCAGACCTTGAAGGAATTCCGTTCCTTTCGTCAACTCGGGCCGGAAGGTCCGAATGTTTACCTTGTGTTTTTGCACACGCTTGAAGAGTTCTTCGACCCAATACGTTAGGTCCTGATTGACTGCATCCTTCAAGCCGCGAATCCGATGGAAACGTTTGTTTAGTCCGGTTCCAAAGCTGACAAACTGTGCCACGTTGGCATAGGCACCAATCCGGTAAAGAACCTCATCCTTGTAGAGCACACTTGCTGGCTGTCTAAGAAAATCCATCGGGCACCTACTCGGTTGATTCGATTCCGACACCTGTAGAGATTCGATCATTTTTCTCCACATTCTCTATGGTACTTCGCAGAGCAAATCCAAACCAATCTCGACCATTCCACGGTCGCCCAAGAACACCGGAGTAGGCCAACGACGAGTCCTCAAGACTGGAATTCGCCTTATCGCGGTTTTGAACATCGAAGAGAGAAACGATCACTCATCCAAGCCACGATGCTTGTTCGAACATCGGCACGGCTCTGCAAAATGCCCAAGAGGCCCAATTCACGAGCGAAATCCGATATGATATGATGGGCAACCACATGAAAACAACGAATTTGAACAGAACCTTAATCATTTTGAAGCCCCACGCTGTACTGCGGGGTTTAACGGGGCGTATTCTCGCCAGGTTTGAAGACATGGGTCTTGTCATCTCGGAATTGAAGTTGTTCCGAGAAAGTGCGCAGTTTTGGGCCGGGTTTTACCCATCCGACGAGCAATGGCTAGCGAACGTAGGATCAAAAACTCTAGATAGCTGTCGCGAGATCGGGATCAATGTCGAGCACGAATTGAACACAACCGACCCTCTTAAAATTGGTCGAACTGTTAAAGGTTGGCTTGCCGATCACATGAGTTCCGGCCCCTGTATAGCGGCCATCCTAGAAGGCAACGAAGCCGCCCGCAAGGTTCGAAAGGTCTGTGGTGCAACACTGCCCCATGCCGCCAGCCCCGGCACAATCCGCTTCGATTTCTCAACCGACTCACCCGCCTTGGCCAACAAAGAGAAGCGACCGGTTTTCAACCTCATCCATGCAACGGATCCAGATGAGGAAGGGGCGCTGGAAAAGGAATTGACGTACATCTTCCCGTCCGCATAGGAAGTTCACATGCGCCACTGCCGCCACGTCGCCGCTTGCATCGGTCTGGCCTTCTGCCAGCTGACTACGCCTCATCGAGTGGTAGCCCAGGCACCGCCGCCTAGCACGACTCAACAGCAAGGGTGCATCGGATTAAATGCCGGTACCTCCAGCGACAAAGAGACTCACAAGGGCCTATTGGGCTTTGAGAGCGATATCCCGTTGACAGTCACAACATTTGCCTTAGTCGTTGGAACAGGTTGTTTGGCTTGGGCGAATTTCCGGCTGTACTCCATCACCAAAGACCATGTACGGCACATCACTCAGTTGGCTGACACGGTTAAGGAAATCCAGGCGAGTAATACCCTTGCTCTTATTCAAGCCTCTCTCATCCAAGAAAGACAGGTGCCCCCTACTTTGCTATTCAAGAACGTGGGACGTGTGTCTGCTCGCCTAACCAGCGCAACCCTCAAAACCGTCAAGGCAAGTGGTGCCGAGACCACACACGATCTCCCGTACTACAAAGATCTTTGGCTCAGCCCAAGTGAATCTTCGGTGATTCAACAACATCCGGCTATAGCGAACATTTGGGCAGATTCGATCCGTCACATTGCCTTAGATTGGGTCTTTGACGACGGATTGAAGCCCCAGCCACACCAGAGTGCCCGGTGGGACTGCGACCATGCAAAACATCTTATCAGTCGAGGAGCATAAAAATGCCTGACTCTTTGTCTTTGCTCTTCATCGGCGGGATCGCGGACTCGGGTAAATCAGTTCTTGTCAAAAAGCTCGCTGAATACGCAAGTGACATCAAACTTTTCCCCATCTCAGAGTTTCTAAGAGATGCACTGGCAGCAGCTCACAAGAATCCCCTTGATAAGCTCGGCGCTGAGGTTACGCTCATTGACTGGAAGACCCACGAACCGAAGGCCATCGATGGACTTGTCGCACAGATAAAAGATTGTTTCAAAGATGAAGCTATCCGAACGGTCGTCATCAATACGCATTTTGCAACACATTCACCTGGCGGCTCTATGGCTGGCCTAGACCCCGACAGCATCGATCGGATCTGCGAGGCTTGCCACCTTGCAGAATCTCAGACTGCTAAGGTTGCGGTTGTTCTCGTGGACATTGGTTTAGCAGATGTACTTCAGTGGAGGGGGCAGCACTGGACATCAAATAACATTGATGCATTTGCAACTGGTTCGGAGCTAATGGAGGATCTGGAATTCAATCGTGTCTACGCGCTCCATTATTACAACGTTCTCCGGACAACAGTCGACAAGGAGCGCGTGCTGTACCATCGCGTCTTTATGGATCGCTCCAAGTTCGCTCAGTTGTCGGAACTTGAAAATCAAGCGGAATTCCAGTTGATCTTCAACAAATTCACTGATTTCTTGAAGGCTAACGAATTCACCAACCAAACGAAGGGATAGTAGGCATGGAGTTCCCAATATCGTTCTTAAAGGCGGTTGAATTAATCGACTTGGATTTCCTGGGGCTAAGACTTGACGGGTTCCGAACTGACGGAACATCCAACTACCTTGGGAATCTTAACTGCCAAGGCCAGACTTGGGCCGCGGCCCTTCGGATGCCGGCACGTGGTGCGAATCTAAATGACTTCTTGCAGGAAAAGGAAGGAGCCTTGGCTGCGGTTGCCTACCTTCTAAGGAGTCTCGAAGGCGGTCTCGATGTCGGCAGCAATTGTGTATTGAAATTCGGCGGCGTGAGTACTCTGGTAGAAAACCAGTCTACACAGGCATTCCTTCGAGAACAACACCAAAAGGCTCCGCTAAAGTTAGTCGATGAAATCGGACATCGAGAAAGGTTGGTCCAGGGCCTTGGATATCCAGATTCCCTACCGGAAGACGCAAGACAATATGTCGCCTCATACGATGGTCCATTCTACCTAAGCAGAGGCGCACCTGCTTGGGAAACACTAGAGGAATATCCGGACCTGGAAGAACCTGTGGCGCACGCCCTCGCCGGTCTTCATCTCCGCACCGGATCTGGCAAGCCCATCGCAAAGGACCACGCACTTCGTGCCCTCAATCAGATACGGACAGCAATGGCTGAGCAGGCGGATGCCTGGAGCCCATCTGCGGGGACGAAGGAAGCGAATGCGCTTGCAAAGAGCATGAAGAAGTGGTCTGGTGCAGGTGATGTCCAGCGAGAACGGATAATCAAACGGGAGAGGTTTCTCAGAACTGCCGCTGGCAGAGATGCATACAGGAGTCTCTTCGACTCGTACGCGAGGTCGGCTGAGGAGCCATCAAGCCTCCGCTCATTTTCCCATGGCGACAGCCACGGGGGAAACTACATAATCGTCCGTTACCAATATGCGTTTGATCAAGACGATCTAATGATTGATCGCGTTTTCTTGAATGAAGTCTTTGAGCAGAATCATCACGTAGATTCCGTTGGTGTAGAGGTTGACGGTGCTCACTCAAGAGTCGTGGTTCATAAGCTAGATAGTGTTGTTGGCCGAAGTAGCCAAATCGCTAGAAGGAAACTGCATCACGAGATACATCCGATTGATCTCGACTCTGGTACCGGAACAACCGAAGCCACCAAAGTCCTCCATCTTTATGATGCTTTATTGTTTTCCATCTCTCTTGAACACCTTACTGCGCTTTTTGCAGATGCTGTCGATGCAAGAGAAGTCTTATCACATTACTATGACGGTTTTGCGCGCTAAGGACCCTAGACTATGAAACGTACGCTTTATGTCGAGAGTTTGATTAATCCCGGAGAAGAGCCGTTGCAAGGCGTACGTATCTCGATTGAGAACGGAGTCATCACTAGGGTTGAGGAGGAAGTGCTACCAAATCGCGAGGATGTCTCACTTCCTGGGAAAGTCTGTTCTCCGGCCCTTTTCAATTCTCATGATCACTTGAAGTACACTTGGCCAGAACATCTCGGCGAAGGACGATATGCGAATTCATACGAATGGCTTCCCACCCTGTATCGTGAAGCCGAGCAGAAATTCCTCAGTCGGCTCGCCCTGGAGGACCTCTACTGGCTGGGCACGTACAAGAACTTGTTTGCTGGTGTGACCACGGTAGCGAATCATTGCCGCCCGCTTCCCCAGTCATTTTTTGACCAATTTCCAATCCGCATTTTGCATAGATTTCGCCGCGAAATCTTCGTCCGTGAGGATGCGCGTGCTCACAAGATGGGTCTGGGGGCGGCAGAAGAAGCTTTTATTGCAAAGCGTGAACGGATGCCGCTCGTAGTTCACATTGCTGAAGGCGTAGACCGATTAACAGAAGAGGAGGTCGATGTCCTGGACGGCTTGAATGGCCTTTTTGAGGGGTGCGTTCTTGTACATGCGATAAACATCAATCAGGATCAGATTCGGAAGATCGCCTCTGCTGGTTCCTCCGTGGTATGGTGTCCCGTCTCGAACAGGTTCTTGTTTGGGCGGACCGCGCCGATTCAGTCCCTATTGACAATGGGGGTCAACATCGCACTAGGTACGGACTCAACTTGTACTGGAGCTGAGGACTTAAGAAGAGAAATGGAGGCGGCAAGCGAAGAACTTGCTGGCTTTCCAGACTCGTCAAGGCTGTTGCACGAGTTTTGTACCATCAACGGCGCGCGGGCGTTCGGCCTGGCAAATCTCGGGAGAGTGGCCCCTGGGTATTCTGCAGATCTCTTGGCATTCGAGCAATCAACAGATGATCCATTCGATGATCTGATGAGAACCGGAGCTGAGAAGTTCGTCTTCCTTATGAAAGATGGGCAGTTATTGTTCCGCAGGTGCGAAGTGGAGATGCCATTTGACAATGTTCTCCCTGAGGTATCCGTCGTTCGCATAGATGACGCAGACTTTGAAGTGGTCGGATATCCCGAACAAGTCCTATCGAGAGTTGCTAGGCTTACGGATCAACCTCGTGAGGCCTTTCCACTCGGGCGTATGATCAATGTCAATAGATGTGCTTTGGCATGAGTCGCCTAACGCTCAAGCCAGACGGCCTATCGACTGAATTCATTCGAATGGGTACGACAGGTGCAACAGAGTTTGCACGGGTTGAGACCGGTCTACGATTAACGAACATTCTAGACGCCGATGAACAGTTCATCGGCTACTTGGACCGGGAACCGTGGCATCCCGGAGGAGCAGAGACTTACATCGCTGATGGTGAGGTTTTTGTTTCGGGAATTGAAACTAGCAGGCATGTAATTGCAAAGGCTCTCGTGTCGATGGGCGGGGCGCTCGACGCTAGACTCGCTTCTTGGCTACGGCGAAGAGAATTGCTTTCGAAGATTGGTATTCCAGTTCCGCGCTTGTATTCGGCGAAAGACGCGACGATCTTCGAGGAATTCATAGATTTCCCGATTACAGCTGTGAAGCTCATTGACGAGGCTATCTTGGACCAAGTCGGTGAGATCGGTGCCCACCTCGATTTCAATGGCTTTTCAACTTTGTCTTTTGTTAGCGACTTACGCATCAAGAATGGTCAAGTGCTCTACGTGGACTTTGGATTTGATCTGGGCGAACCAAGCGATTTGCTAAAAGACTGCGCACGCGAGGCCATTTTAAAAGCAAGTCCGACCCCTGTTGCACTTGACCGATGCCTTCGCGCGTACGACGTTTCTTTGCGGTGCCTGCGTGAAGAGAAATGACGGCCTCCGGTTCTGATTGTCTGGATCAACTGACTTTGGCCAGTTCTTGTCGTGATGGATTTGGCATCAGTCGGCAGCGGGGGATAGCACTTCCGACTGCATCGCCGAGCAGACCTCTTCCCGTACGAGGAAGAGGTTGCTAGATCCAGAGGGTGGACAGGTCAATACAGCGGAGAGACAAGGATTCTGGCTTCCAGTGGTCGCAGTGGTTAAGGAGCGACCGAGGCCAGAGTGCGAAGTCACAACCGTATCGGTAACCAAAAAGTCAGCCAGTGTTGGCCGATATGCCAGCGCATTCTCCCGGGGTTGACGAGAACAACCCTTAGCTGGATTCAGGATCGGCACGGTCTAAAGCGACCGTCGGAGGACGTCTGAAAGTCCTCCCGGTGGAATGGGCGTTTTGCCGGGAATGATTCGCGCCGAGTTCCCCTGTGCCGACTGCGAAAGAATCGGGTCACTTCGGATAGAGGACGACAATCCGAGTTGCAAATGCATTTATTGAGGTTCTCTGACCGCAAACGCGGCGCGCGAAGCACCGTCCTGACACAGCTCTCGCCCCAACTACCCCATGGCCATTCCGGAATTTCAGCGCGGACTTTGTCCAGGCGGCAATCTTAACTCACTTTCAAAAAATCGAAAGTAACACGCGCCAATTACTCCTCAAATAGACGCTTGCAATTTCCTGCGACCTGATGCAACTCCGACTTGCGACAATGCCCTGGCGATTGTCCATAGAGCACAAAACGCCCCTATTCGTGATGTAGACACACCTGGATGCTTAATACATTGTGGTGAATAGGAGCGTACGAATAATGTTCGATTCAGATCATGTCTTTGAACCGCTACTCGACAGCGAGCAGGCTGCGGCTCTCATTAAAGTGCATCCAAAAACCCTCCAACGTTATGCACGCGCCGGGCTCATTGCCGGTCTGCGGGTAGGCAAACTCTGGAGATTCCGGGCTTCGGATCTCGACCGCTGCCTACCGATCACGGTAAGCTCGAAACAGCTATCCGTGCCGTCTCACCACCCTTGAAATGGAGAGGAAATGAGACGCTCACGATTTCAACAAGGCAGCCTCAAACTTGTGGAGCGGAAAGGAGGCCGGAAGGCATGGGAGTACCGCTGGTACGAAGTCCAGCCCGATGGCAGCC
>Ga0326727_10012227_pt1 | contig 19617 bp, 14 predicted proteins | sample MB2enrmetagenome_FD_207643 | JGI IMG/M metagenome (GOLD analysis project Ga0326727, IMG submission 207643) | Lab enriched peat soil microbial communities from McLean, Ithaca, NY, United States - MB29MY | ecosystem: Environmental > Terrestrial > Soil > Wetlands > Peat | place: USA: New York...
CTGCACGAGAGTGGAACCCGTGGCAAATTGATTGGTGAGATTCGTAATGTTGTTCGTGTAGAAGAAATAGGCGTTGGTCACCAGAACGAGGTTCGTTCCCACCGTGGACATTTGGTTCGTCACACGGTCCAAGCTGTCATAATTATTGGCGACAATCCGTCCGTTCGGCTTGATCTCCTGAATCATCAAATGGGTGGAATCAATGTTCGTCGTGACCGTGCTGCCATTGGTGGTAAGAAAATTGTAATGCTGATACTGGTACTGGCATTTCGTGTTGTCCGGCAGGATGACATTGATTAAATCGCCATAATTGTCGTATTGATATTGGACGAATCGCCCATCCCCGCTGAACGCTTGTATGATGCGCCCGTAAAAGTCGTATTTGAAGACGAAATCATTTCCGTTGGCCATGTTGATTCGGTTCAATTGGCCGTAGGCGTCGTCGGTGGAGGTTGAATCGTAGAGGAACTGCGCGTAGTTGCCAGAATGGTCTTGCCAGAGCGTGAGGTAAGGCCGCGTGCGGTTCATCGTGTTTGTTCCATTGACGACGGCAAAGGTCATTTCGGAATAGGTTCTGGTGCTGCCGTCCGGCGCTGAAATAATGTAAGTGCTGCCGTTCGTGTTGTAAAAATTCATCACAGAATTAAACAAATTGGCTGTGCCGCCCTTGCCGGCAGAACTGTTGTTGTTGAGCGAGGGATTGTCCTGGGGCAACACGACCCACGGGTCGCTGGTGTTGGTTTGGTGAAATGCGACAACCACTCCATTCATTTCTGCCGCGTAAATGACCGACTGCGAGGACAAGTTGGTTGTGAGAACGAGGTAAGGCATGAAATTCATTTTCCAGCCGTAACCGAATTGGTTGGCGCTCGGATTTTGACTCAGGTAGTTGCGTCGCAATTGAAGCGGGAACGGGCCGGGCAGAGTGAGATCAACCGCGTCCACGTAAAAGCCGCCGGAAACCGGGTCCACAGGATCCTCAACAGGCTCACCGGCACTTTGCGGCCAGCCCACGGCAGTGCCGTCAAAACCGTTATTGGCGGCTACCAGCAAGTCAAACAACGTCGTTTGCGGGGTTGTTGGGGCAGGTTGGCCTGTTACAGTGGAAACCACTGTGGCTAGGTTGTCCTGGCTGGTGGTGGGTGTAATGGTATCTTGGGTCAAACCGGCTGAATCCACCGGCGAAAATGCAGGGTCAACATTGCCGCCAGACGGGTTATTGTAGGTGAATGAGAGGCTGCCATCCGGGTTGACCGTAAGATTGTAGGTAAATGTCGAGCTTGACCCGGTCGTGGTGAAGCTGTTCAAGACGCTGCCAAACCCGCCGTTGAAAACAATGGAATTGGAACTGATAACCGCAGCCATGTTCTCATAGCTCAAAGTCAACGCGCCCATGCCCCCAAACGATGCGCCTTTGTTCGTGACCAAGCCTGGAGTGACTAGGGCGCGCGCGTAGGTGCCATCCACCTCGTTAAAGGCATTCGTTACGGTTGTCCATACCGGAGGACTGATGCTTTTCAGCGCCGTCGAGCCATACCCGGTATGGGTGGCGTTTCCTTGCGCGATGTAATTATTATTGACAAGTTCCAAAATGGCTGAATTCCCATTGGTGGCCCGGAGTTGGGCCAATTGCAGCAATCGAACGGTGGAAACCGCGTTCTGATCGGGGAACATGGTTTGGAGTATGTCGTGCTCCTGCGCCGAACCGTTGACAATGGACAACGTATAATAGTTTTGGAGGGCGGTGAAGTCGGGAACTCCGCTGTCGGGGCGAAAGGTTCCATTGGCGATAATTGTTTCACCCTCGATAATCATATCCACCCTGGCCTGCATGTTGGTCTGCTTCGCATTGCCGACGGTGCCCAAACCTGAATGGAAATCCACCAGGCCGCGAACACCATGCCATTGCTGGTTAAGGGCGTCAAAGGCGTCATTCTTTTGGTAGTATCCCATTGCCAGCAAATAGGCCGCTGTGCCTTGATAGTCCTGCACCGGCGGGACAAATGTGTTGGTGGCGGCCCGTTCTCTTTGCAAATTCCAATAAAAATCCTCGTATTGCTGCAACATCGTTGACGTTACCCTTCCGAAATCGAGCGCAATGCCAGCCACTTCATAAGTAAAGCAATGCGAAATGTTGGTCGTTCCCATCGTCTCGGTGATGGGAAAATAAATCGCCGGCTGCGACAGGTAGGCTACTCGGCGCTTGTGTATGACATCCACCATCAGGTTGGTGATGCCCGATGCGGCGACAGAGTTAGATTGAAGTGCGGTCGAGCTTGGTGCGCCATTTGAGAAAGTCGTAACGGTTGTGACATTCGTCCGGTAAGGAGCCATCCAAAGACACACTTGAGAATTGTTGGTAAATAGCAGCAGCTTGCGGTCGTGAAAATCGCACGAGTCCCAAACGCCGGTGTCGAACAAAAGATTGGAGGTCGAACCTGTGGTGTTATAGACCTTGATTTCCGCTGTGTTGAACACGTTGGACAGAAAAGGATACGTGGTGGCACTGTCGGTCAAGCTGTCCACGATGGCGAGCGTACTAAGATTGGTCACCATGTCCGGCTGCGGCAAGTAAGACCACGTAGGGAATTGATGAGGCCGGTCGTACGCCGTAACGCCAACGTCATCCAGGGAGATGGATGCTCCTTCCTCGTTGGTCAACAGGCATTGTTGGACAAACGCGGGGAACAGCACGGCTGGAAGGTTTTCCGAGTTTAGGCTCATGATATTGGAGTTGGCGCGCACATATTGCTCCACCCAAGCGAGGGCCGTGCTGTAGTTGGTTGGCATGTAACTGTAAAGATTAACGCCTTGCACGATTTTTGTATCCTTAATCCACGGGAATATATGGACAGTGTTCGTGCCGATGTTGGCAACCACCCACGGGTAATCAACCGTCAGAAAGCTGGTCGTGATGTACGGGATTCCCAAAACATTCAGCACCCCGTTGACCTGCATCCTCCAAAGCTGGCTGATATGGGTGTCGGACATGAGAAGGTTGCCGTTGGTGGGAAAGACGTACGCCGCCGGATAGCCGGCCTGGCGCAACAAATAGACGAGCAAGGCGCACTGTTCAATCGGCGAACCTTGGCCTTCGAGAAACGTCGCCTGCGCGCTCCGATCAATGCCGCCGCAGTTGATGTCGGTGGCCACGACTTGACTGGCTTGCGCTTCCGCGTAGAGATCGGTCAATCCGATCTCATTGATGACATAACTCGCCAGGGCCAGCGGATCGTTGTTCATTTGCGAGACAAATTGATTGAGGATCGGGCTATTCCGCAGTTCCGGGCTGCCGTCGATGTTGGTATAAACGCTGTTGGTGAGGCTGACGATATTCGTGACCAAGATCGTCAAGCCGGCCGGGCCGGGAGCGGTTGTATCCTCGTAGGTGGGCGGCATCGGAGTTCCCTGAAAGAAAAGCCGGTCCACGTACATGGACTGCAACGGTGAGGGCTGCTGGAAATCCAAGGTATAGAGTGGAGCGGCGGTCCAGACTCCGGCGCTGTTCGTGGCCATCGGCGCAAGTTTGTTCGTGGCGACTTGCACCTTGCCAAGAACGGCAATCTTGTAGAAAAAGTTGGTTCCTGACGCGGTGTGCGTGAGCGTGTAGCCCACAAGATCAAAGTTGGTCGTTTGCGCCGTTTCGTTATTGGTGGAGAATAATGTCAACCCGAAAGGCTTGTTGTTCGGGTCGCCGTTGTCCAGAAAGGAAACCGTTGTGGTCAGGCCGTTGCTGGCAAAAGTCGTCGAAGCGCCATTGGTCATAAAGGAAACCCAGGCGTTGGATTCCGCCGCCACCGTGCGTTGCGGCAAGGTGATCGTGTAAACATTGGTGGGCGCCATGTTCGTCGTCACGCCGTTGGTGAACTTCGTGGCGTCATAGACGGAAATCTGAATCACGTTGGTGGCCGCGCCGGTGCTTTCGTCCATGCCCCCGGCATAAACCCCAAAGCGGTACGGTGTGTTGACGAAAAGCGGGCTGCCATTGCCCTGGCTGCCAAAAGCGACCATCGGATTGGCCACAGGATAGGTAACAAGGTTCGTTCCGGTAAGCAAGGCTTCGGCCAAAAGGAGCGTCTGATTGGAAGTGCTGAGAAACCAAGGCTTCGAGTTGGTGAATGAGTACTGGTTGTTGCCCGTTGCGTTTAACGGGACGCCCTGCTCCAAATCTATGGGAACGACGATGGTGCAATAGTCGAGATCGTCCAAATCCCCCCGGATGAATTCTCCCCACTGGCTTACCGGCGTGGGCGTAAAACTTAACGTCGGCACCTGATCGAAATTTAGTGTCGAGGGATTATCGAGCGGATTGGAAGCGTTGCCGTCGCCAAATTCGCCTTCGTCGTTGATGCCCCACGCATAAACCGCCCCGCTGGCCGTCAGCCCAAAGAAATAATCATTGCCGGTGGCCCACTCATAACCGGGCGCTAACTGTGTAAAGGGAGCAGCCTGTGCCAAACCGTACGGCGTCGTGAAATACTGTGATCCCCAAACATACGATTGCCCGTTGGTCCCTGTTAGGGCGGTGGGCACTACAGTGGCCGATGAACTGAAGGCGCCCGCGCCAATGGCGGTCACGTTGGACAATGTGCTGATCTCGGTAGCCGTCGCAGTATTATTGGTGCTGCCTATGCCCAACTGGCCATTCGCATTCTCGCCCCATGCCCAAACTGTTCCGTCTGCTCTCAAAGCCATGCTGTGAAACGCGCCAGCGGCAATCGCTACGGTGTTGCTCACGCCCAAGGTTTGAGTCGCATTGGTATAAGAAGTACTCGAGCCGTTGCCCACTTCGCCCGCCCCGCCGTAGCCCCAGCACCATACCTGTCCGTTTGTCAATACTGCCATTGAATGAAGTCCGCCCGCGCTAATCTGAGTGACATTGCTAAGTCCATAAACCGTAACTGGAACAATCACATACTCGAAGCCTCCTTCATTTCCGACCTGGCCATATTCGTTATAGCCCCATGCCATTGCCGTTCCATTTGACAACAACGCCATCGAATGGGAGCCATATTCCTGATCGCCTCCCGCCGAGACCGCGACAGCATTGGTTATTCCGATTACATTCGTCGGCGTCAAACTCGTCGTGAAATTGCTCGTTCCAAGCTGGCCGGTATTATTTAAGCCCCATGCCCAAACTTGTCCGTTCGATTGTACGGCCAGAGAATGTGCCGCGCCTGCTGAGACGCTGACAATGTTGCTCAACCCGGCCACCTGTAGGGGAAATTCGGAAAAGGCGACGGTGGGCACGCCTAGTTGCCCATAGGTGTTGTCGCCCCATGCCCATACCGTGCCGTCTGAACGCAAGGCCAAGGCGTGGCCGCCGCCTGCTGATACGGCCAAAGTGGTCATGTCGCCGACAGCGGCGTGAACCAAGGTTGTGCCGAGTAAAAGAAGTGAAAGAGAGAAAAATCGAAGAAGGAGGGCGTTTTTCATTGGTGTCGGGGGTTGGAAGCGTTATTGGATGATTTGTCCCTGGGAGGGGCTGACAATGGTGACGGTCAAAACGCCAAGACCGGGATTGTTGGGGTCGGCATAGTCCCAATTTGGAATGCCGTTGTTGTTCCAGTTGGTGCTGCCGGTGACGAGGTAAAAGCCCTCAAAAAATGGAGCCGTGTTGACAACGAAATTGGTCACCCCTGGCACCGGATTCGTCACGAAAGTCCAGTCCGGGCTTCCCAAAACATGCTGATTGTAAAGAATATAGTTGGCGTACGGAACCCCGTTCGTCACGGTGATCGAGAGTTGGCTGCCGTTGGTCAACGCAATGGAGATCACAGGCGGCGGCACGGTCTGGGCCCTCGTGATAAGGGCGACGCCAATGGCCACGACGGCGATGGGCAATATCCAGTATTTTCTGATCGTTTTCATTTTCGGACTCCTTTTCTTTAATTCGGCTTTTGACGCGCTCCTGTATTATTTGAATTCATCCAGGAGCCTAAACCCCTCTGTTCGGATGACGCGACATATTTCGCGTCATTTTCTGGTGACGAACTATTCACCGTTTGTTTCGGACAATTGCAACAGGTGATTCTCCAACCGCATTAAATCGCTTCGTCTGACTTCCGCCGTTGGCGTCCGCCGCCGTGGCAGTTTTCGAGAAACCGAACGAAGTTTAACAACTTCCGGATTTTTGACAAGAAAAATCCCAAATTTTTCACGATGTAACATATCGTTCATTGTTTTTCAGCATCCGCGATGTAATATGTCGTGCCTCTTGACAAAAAAGAATGGTCGAGGATCCGAGCTTTCGGCGCGAATGTGCGCCGGGAGCGTGTGCGTCGGGGCATGACGCAGGAGGAGTTGGCCGAAAAGGCTGAAATCGCCACTCGAAACCTGCAAAAAGTCGAGGCGGGGGAAATCAATATCCTTCTTACCACGACCCTCCGAATACGGGTGGGCCTCGGTTGCTCGTGGAAACGCTTGATGCCCGGCAAATGATCCGACGCGAAAAAGACCGCAGTCTTTTGGGGGGCGGCATCCGAAAAGAGATCATTCGGCTTTTGCAGCGAGAGCGCGAACGCCGAAAGCTCTCGAACTACGCCGTCGCACAGCGTTCGGGCGTTTCCGAATCCATGTTGAGCCTGGTTGAAAGGGGGCTTCGCAATCCGACAATGGAGTTGCTGCTTCGGGTGACGGACGGCATTGGAGCGGACCTTGGTCTTCTCATTAAACGCGCAAGGCGCGCAATCGCACGGGATGAGGCGAGCAAATTGGCCGAACGGAAGGGCCGTCTGAAACGGAAGGCGTAGTCGGCACAGGGGGCGGCTCATTTCGGCAGCGTTGTCATCAGTGCCCGGACAGCGTCCCGCGCCGAGACCAAATCCGAGAATAACGATTGGGGCAAAGCGGGTCAAAAATCGCTCCTTCTAATTGATATACGCTTTGGCGGGGCCGATTCTTTCAACAAATCCGTCTTCGCACGCTCTTTTTTGAGCCGGGCCGACATCTTCCGCAAGAGCGTTCGCCTGATTTCGGCCATCACCCGCTCCGGCTTTCCGCGCCGCTGATAAAGCGTTGAGCAAATTCTCATAGTGCTATGAAATCTTAGCAATCCAACATCTTTTTCCTTTTATGGTCAAGCTTTGAATTTCTGAGCATGGCCCGGACAAAAACACCTGCAAACATTGTTGGCCCGCAAATCAGGCGTTTGCGAAACAGGCTAGGCTTGACGCAGGAGGAATTGGCGGGCCGCTGCCAGGTCAAGGGTCTTGATATTAGCCGGGCCACGTTGTCGCAGATTGAGGCCCGTTTGCGGTGCGTTAAAGACAAGGAGCTTTTTCTTTTGGCGTCCGTGCTCCGCGTCAAAACCGATGATCTGTATCCAAAGAATTGAACACCAGACTTATCCGGGAATGCTTCGGCTGATTTGTCGGCGGCGGGGAATACGGTCGGCTGAAAGTTGAGATGATTGGGGATTGGCTGCGCTGACGGTGCGGCTGCGGTTTCCCCCGCAACACAGGTTTTGATTCCCGCTTGGCAGGCTGGCTGACGCACGCCTTTTTGCCTCGGTCTGATGACCGTTTCCAAGGATTGAAACCTCATGCTGGCGAACATGATGCCATGTTATCATTTTAATGATATGCAATGTCAAGCCCTTTTTCAGCTAAAAATTGGGCGTGGAAGATTTAGCCCGCGAGCGCGTCAAGGCCGAAGTCGCCCGCCTCTTGAGCGCGGAGCGCCGTAAACGCCGCCTTTCCATGAACATGCTGGCGGCCAAGGCGGGTTTGAGCCAATCCTTTGTCAGCACGTTTGAATCGGCCCCCACCAATCCTGTTTGGGATGAAACGCCCTGGAATCCGACGCTGGATTCGCTCCTGCGCATGGCCGCCGTCCTGGAGGTCAACCTTGGGGATGTTTTAAAGAGGGCGATTCACAATGTCCAAAAAACGCAATCGGGCAAAACCGATTGAAGTATGGCCGTCAGGGCGGCTGCCGCCGCCCAAGCCAATGAGACTTCACGGCCCCGGCGTTTGAACCCGGTTTAGGTTTCGCGTGGATTTGCTGTTCTTCCACCGGCGACTGCGGGATGCCAAAATCGCGGCCTATTTCCAGAATGATCGTTTCCACTGCGAAAACCATTGTGAGACGGTGCCATCAAATTCAAGCGGGGGGAGGGTCACGCGACGAAATCCTCGCTCACAGTGGACCAGCACGCACTCGTGGTCGCGGAGATTGCGGAGCTTGTGCGGTTTGATTTTGTGTTCTTCGGTTTCGTTGTAGTTCACGTTTCGTTTGCCGGCGCTGTAACCCCATGAACGTTTTACAACCCGCTTTTTGCCAATGAAGTCAGCGGCTTGAACCGCATCGGCTTCATCGGCGGAGCGGAAAATTATCCGATTGCGAAGGTTCAGGGTCAGGACTTTTGATTTGTCGTTGCCGAGCGGTGGAATAAGCGAAGTCGTGCTTTGCGCAGCGGCGACCACGGTGGCGCCCGCCTCGCGGATCACATCCACGCAGTTGTAATCACTCGTTCCGTCTTCGCTGGCCGTCATGAAACGTTGCGCTTCGTCAGCCCAGAGGATGAGCAAGTTGTCTTTCGCTCGGTTGGCCTTGGCTTTGTCGAAACGGCGCAAGGCATGATTGTAATAAAGCAGCTTCAGGAATGTATTGACATAACGCCGTTCGGTCTGAAACTTTTGCGGCATCGTAGTGAGAATAATTTTGCCTTGGTCAATGGCCGAAAAATCAAAAGCGCTTTCGCCCGTGCAAAACACCTCGGCAACCTCTGGCGTAAGGAAGTATTGCAAGTAGTTGCCGATGGTTTCGCGGACGCCGCCAAATTGTTCAGGAGGCTGGGTAAGAAAACGGTCGGCAAAGTGGGCGTAAACGGCGGCCCGGCGTGGTGTTTCGAGGAGATTTTCGAGGTTTTCCATTTCTTCTTCGAGCAGGTCCCGATTGGACAACAATTCATACGCATTGAGCAAAGTCACGGGGCGGTTCAATTCAAAAAGCATTTCGAGTGAGTGCGCGATGTGCGTTTGTGCCTGGCTTTTGAAAAAGCCTTTGTCTCCGCCCTGGCCGAGACTTGTGGCGGTATCCACGATGAACTTGGCGTAGGTGGAGAACGGAATACTGCGGTCGCCAGTCAGGTTGTAGCGATTGGGCGGCGTCCACTGTGCGTCTGTGTCATCCGCCCGGATTCGCAGGTGAATCAGGTCGTGCTCGCGGTCGTAGTGCCGCGCCATCGCAGAGAGCGTTTCCCAATACACGCCTTTTTCGTCAATGCACAGGCCGCCCCACTTCGGCTCATTTTGAAAAACTTGATGAGCGAGTTGATTGATGCCAGAACTCGTCTTGCCAGAACCGGTGTCGCCGGTGATGAGCCAGCCGCGACAAAACTGACTTCGCTTCCACTTGAGACCGCCGAGCCGCGCGACGCAGCCATTGCGATTTCGAGGAACGAACAAGAGCCAGGCTGCGATTAACGCCAGAAGTATTCCGCCCGCTACCAGGAAGTACTGCGGATGCCTCAACGCGAGCATGAGGTCGGGCGGCGGCATTATCGGGCCGAACGGAATGAGGCCAAGATTCATCACCAAGCCCTCCCGATGAGATAACCGGCCAGCACCGCGGCGAGCGCGGCGAAGATCGCGGCAGCGCGGGTGATTCTTTCGGCACGGTGGGCCGGCGGCTGACTTCGCAGTAGTTCCAGCAACGCGCCTGTCTGTTGCTGAAATGTCTGCGCCGCGCCGACGAGTTTCGCGATGTCCGCGCGAAATTGCTCGAAGGACGGAATTTCCCGGCGGCGAAGTTCATCCCAATGCCGCTGGTGGATACGGAACAATTCGACGAGAAGCATCACCGCGTCGTCTTCTCGCAGGCGATGTTTATCGCGCCACTCAGCAACGGCCTTGGTGAAGTCCTCGTCGAAGTCCGGCTGTTCTGTGCTTGGCTTGGACATCACTTTGAAGGCAGTAACAGGTCGGCGGCAGATTCGACTTCAGAGTAAAACTTGCGCTGCCACGTTTGGAGTCGTTGCCGGTCGAGCAGGCTGAACACCGGATGTTTCGCCGCCGCTGTGGCGGTCAGATTCTCGGCGTTAAGCGCCTCAACCAGCCAATCCTGCATCCGACTCATGCCGATTTCCAGTGCGCCGAACTTGTCCTTGAGCAGTGCGCGAACCTCACACGTTTCAAAGATCGTGAAACTGTCGCTGTGCGCCGCGTTGCGGACGACGATATAGCCGCATTTGTCTCCGAATTCGTCTGTGAGCCGCTGGATTTGTTCCACGCTGTCCGACTCGTGGTTCACCGGCATGACGAGCGTGAGCTTTGCGCCGAGCGTGGACAGCACGGCGAACAAGTCAATTTCGGCGAAGAATTCAATAAACAGGTCCGTGGACGCGGCACGGCAGTCCACAACGACGAGATTTGCCTCTTCCAACGCGGAGAAGATGCCGTCGAGCGCGCGTCGTTTGGACAAGTCCAGGAAGCGGGTGTCCGGATGAAACCGTTTCAAGGTTGAGTTCTCGTTGTCGCTGTCAATCGCGACATGGGCAATTCTCTTGTCCTTGAGATACTGGACGAAGTTGACGGCGAAGAAGCTTTTGCCGACACCGCCCTTGCCATTAAGGATGAGAATCAGTCTTTTCATTGTTTTGCGGGGTGAATTTGCGGATTTGGGCTATGCGCGGTCCGCGTGGACGATCTACGGCGGCTTCGGGGTTGCGCGGCTCGCCAGGCACAGTGGTGGCTGGCGCAGGAAGAACGAACTTGGTTTCACCTTGCGGTTCGTCGGCGGGAAGCCGTTTCCTGGGAATGCGGCGGTGTGGCCGAATGGTTTCGCCCAGCACTTCGTGACAAAAATCAGCAATGGCCGTCTTGCCCGCTGGCAGACAGTGTTGCGTCAGCAATTCAGCGATGGCACGGAACGAAGCCCGTCTTTGCCGCAATTCGACGATGACATCCCTGGCTGGCAGCAAGTTCTCGAACTTCTGTTGGTGACGCGGCGTAAAATCCGACACCGCTTTGCGGACATTATTTGGATCAAATGCGGACATGGGCGGATAATGTCTGGAGATGAATCGTCCGCAATGCGGATGCGATGCAACCGTGACCCGGACATTTGCCGGATTCAACGCGGCTGCGGACTGTCCACGAACACGGACTGGATACGGTCATGGACTGTGCGCGGTTGCGGACTGGACACGGACACGGATTGTTCGCGGACACGGACTGGGTGCGGACATTCGCGGCCCGGACACGGTCACGGATATGGACTGACTGCGGACGCGGATGCGGGCATAGCCATGTTATGGTCACGGACTGGACGTGGACACGGTCGTGGCGTGGATGCGGACTGTTTTTGGACTGGACGCGGTCGCGGACTGGACACGGCCTCGGCCGGCTGGCCGGTCTATGGCGCGGACAATCCGCGTCCAACCCGCGACCGCTTCGCGGACGCAGAATCCTTCGCTGGCGAAGGAGTAAGGCTTGTCCTGCCTTAAACATGATGAGAAACACACTTCCTTTCCTGTTGCAACAACTCGTCGCGCCAGTTCTTTAGTTGCGTGGCAACGGCCTCAATGCGGGTGGTTTGTTCAATCGCCCCCACTTCGATGCGCCCGGCGTAGTGAGCGCCAAGTTGCGATTCCGGCAGTTGCATCACGGAATGTTCGGCGTGGGTGTTGAGACGTTCGCCAAGCCTTGTGAGGACTTGGATGGCGGTGCGTAATTGAGCGGTGGTGGGTGTTTGCATAATCAGATGCGGATGCCGCGTGAGGGGTTTGTGCGCGAGTTCTTGCCGGTGTCCAGGGCGGCGCTTGTGAAGCCACTGTGCATGTCTTATTTCTTCGGAACTGACCGGATGCGCCCACGGATCATCAAAGCCAAGTTGCGCGGCGGTTTCCTCGGCGATGATTTTGTTGGGTGCTTCAACGACCGTGCGAAGTGGATCACCCAACTCGCGGGCATATTCCCGGTCGGTATGGTAAATGCCCCACAGTTGGCTGCCCGGCTTCAGAGTCACGGTCCTGCTCATGGAAGCAGTTCATCATAATCCGAGGGCGCAATGGTGTGCCAGGCACGCAAAAACCGCGCCTAGTCCGTGTAATGTCCGGGGTGTGGTAACGGCCAAAACGCAATACAACCTGAAAAACGCGCAGGAATACTTCGAGGAACACCTCTGCGTCGGCGATTACTACGACGAAGGGCAGCGCGTGGCCGGCGAATGGGTTGGTGTGGGGGCGGAGCGGCTCGGATTGGCCGGGAAAGTCCGCGCCGATGATTTTCTGCGGTTGTGCTGGAATCAGCATCCGGGCACAGGCGAGAAGCTGACACAGCGCCAAAACACCATGAGGATTGAAAGCGACAAAAACACGGCCAATCGGCGGATTTTCTACGATTTCACTTTTTCACCGCCAAAGTCGGTTTCCCTTGCGGGGTTCCTCGGCAATGACGAGCGGATTTTCGAGGCTCATGCGCGGGCGGTGCAGGCAGCCTTGAAGGATTTTGAGGCTTTCGCGGCAACTCGTGTTCGCGTGGGCGGCATGCGAAGCGAGCGGCTCACCGGAAATTTCGTCGCCGCGCAATTCACCCATGACACCTCACGCGCGCTCGATCCGCATCTGCACACGCATTGCATCGTTTTCAACGCGACTTTCGACGCCGTGGAAAATCGGTGGAAAGCCCTTGAGAATTACGAACTGCTGCGGGCGAGGAAATTCGCAGAAAACATCTACTACCACGAATTCGCCCGTGACTTGAAGGCTTTCGGGTATCGGATTCGCAACCGGCCGCGCGGCGATTTTGAAATCGAGGGGGTGTCTGAGAAAATTTGCCGGCGCTTTTCCAAGCGGGATGCGGAGATTGACAAGGCGCTGGCGAAGCTGCTGGCGGACCACCCGGAACTTGGCGGCGCGAACATCGCGGAACTCCGGGCGAAGCTCGCCACGGAAAAGCGAACGCAGAAACAGAAGGATTTGAGCCGGGATGAACTGCGGAAACTGTGGGAGGCGCAGTTGAGCCAATCCGAGCGGGCTTCATTGCGCCAGCTTTCAGATCAGCCAGAGCATGACGCGAAGGAGGAAAAACTCGTCAATGTCGGTGAAGTGGTTCAGTGGGCGGAGGAACATTTGTTCGACCGAAACTCGGTCGTGCTGGAATGCCAGTTGTGGCAGGAGGCGTTGGGTCGGGCGCGGGGCGAAAGTTTTTCGGTTTCCGATCTCATGGAATTCACCCGGCGGCGCGGATATGTCCGGGACGAGGCGCGGCCGGGCGAAGTGACCCTGCGTGAAGTTCTGCTGCGCGAATGGGAAATCGTTCAGACCGCGAAACAGGGCGTCGCCGACTGTCATTCATTGGTGGCGAATCCGCAGCCGTTGAATCCAAAGTTGGATGATGAGCAGCGCAAAGCGCTTGCCACCCTGCTCGGCTCAACCGACAGAATTTCAATTTTCCGTGGTGGCGCCGGCACAGGTAAGAGTTTTGTTCTCCGTGATCTCGTTAAGGCGGTTCAACTAACCGGACGGCGCGTAGTCGTTCTCGCGCCGCAGCGCCAGCAAGTCGTGGACATGGAAAAGGCCGGGCTTCCGTCGCCATCAACGGTCGCAAATTTTCTGCTCAAGCGCGAAATGGTTTCCGGCGCGCTGATTGTCGTGGACGAGGCCGGACAAATTGGCGGCCGGCAAATGCTCGAACTCCTGCGCCTGTCCCGCGAGCACAATGCCCGCGTGATTTTGTCTGGTGACACGCGGCAACATGGCGCGGTTGAAGCATCGGACGCGCTGCTCGCAATTGAGCGGCATTCCGGCATCAAGCCCGTTGAATTACACACGATTCGCCGCCAAGACCCGTCACTCGCCCGCACCGCCGCAGAGCGCGTCCATATTCAGCAGTATCGCAAAGCCGTCGAAGCGGCAGCGGCGGGCAAGCTTGCGGAATCGCTCAAACGTCTCGATAAAATGGGTGCAGTCGTCGAGTGCGGCCTGGGCGAACAGGCTGACAAACTTGCCGGCGAATATGTCCGGCTCGCGGAACAAAATGTTTCGGCGGTGGTTGTTTCACAAACTTGGGCCGAGGTTCACCGCGTCAATTCACGCGTGCGGAACGCGCTTAAAGCAAAAGGATTGATTGGCGCAAATGACACAACGATTCAGGCGCTCGACAAACTCGATCTCACCAACGCACAAAAACGCGACGAACGGTTTTACCCGCCGGAGGCCGTCGTCGTGTTCAACCAGAAAGTCCGCGAGGCCAAACCGGGTGCGAAGGGGAAATTGGCGGGCATTGTCAAGCTGGGCGTTCTCGTGGAGGTAGACGGAAAGTTCGTCACCGTCTCGAACAAACTGCTGGACCGGATCACGGTTTGCCAAACGCGTGAAATCGTTCTTTCAACAGGTGACCGGCTGCACCTCAAGGCCAATCGCAGACTTGCGACTGGCGGGCGGGTCACAAATGGCGAGCTTGTCGCGGTTAAATCTGTCCGTTCCGATGGAGCGATCGAACTGGCGGATGGCCGGGTCTTGGACAAATCGTTTCGGGAATTTCTGCACGGCTATGCGGTCACGTCCTACGGCTCGCAAGGCAAGACGGTGGATCACGTTCTGTTTTCCGATTCGACCATCAAAGCGGCAACCAATACGCAGCAATGGTATGTGACCATTTCACGCGGACGGCGCGGCATCCGCATTTTCACGCCGGACAAGCAGCAGCTACGCGACAATGTCATGCGTCCTGGTCATCGCCCACTGGCGATGGAATTTGCAACTGGCTTTGTCCCTCGTCGCAATAGCCGCCTTTGGAATCGGCTGCACGGCTATATGCTGCGGTTTGGCCGTCGCGCCGCCGACAATTTTGTCCGGCTGACACTGGCTCGCCGGCATCGTCACCAAATCAAACAAAGATATGAGCGCAAAATCACCCGAATGTTGGGCGAATGAACCGCAAGCGCGCGGCGTTCGCGTTGAAATCTCGGCGGATCATTCGATGCTGCTGCCCCATGACGAATTCGTTTTCGCCGAACTCAAACGCGACGGCGCGGACCAGACTCTCCGGCTGGTTTTCGTGACGCACGAAATCCTGGTCAGCGGTCAGTCATTACGCCGCGTTGAGACGGCAATGCAACGGATGGAATTATCGCTCCTGACAAAATTGCCAAGCAGCCAGCGCTCGTTGATTGCGGATGGGCAGCCGGTGATTCTTGAAATTGTCGTGACTGAAATGAAATCGTCAGACAAGCAATCGCAGGAAGCCAGGGAGTGAGCGAATCACTCTGGCAACAGGCTTAACAGATTGGTTTTAATATAACTGCCAGCGGACTGCGGGTCGTAACTGATTCCGCTACGCAGCAACGGTTCCATATCTGAACAAAACCCACGGTCTTTGAGGTGCGCTTCAAGTATTCCAACGAACTCCGCGCGGCCCGCCTTGGTGCCTTCTTGTTTCATGTAATGCTGAAACGATTCAATAATCGCGGGCGGATCAACGAGGCTGGTGGACTTGGTCAGCGCCCAATACAAATCGAACAAATCCCGCCCGCGCTTGCGCTGGAACATTGCCCGCATCTTGGTGCCGAGCATCTCATGAATATCATAGCCCTTGATCTGGGTTCGGACTGGTTTATCCCGGAATGGAAAACTAAACGGTATTTCAACCACGGAAAGATGCGGCTTGCGCTCGGTCACATTCGCCTCGACCACGATGTCCAACATCCGGCCAGATTCGATAATCGATGGAATTGAGTAGGTCATTCGCAATACCCGCGATGGCTTGACGGTGTTTCGCAACGCCAATTTGATGGTGTCCCACACGAACGCCTTCGGCGTTCCCAACACGTCCGTCAAAACCCGCCGGACAGCCCGGCGGATATGCTCTTCCGGGCGGGTTCCCACTACCACCAAATCAATGTCTTCACTGTAGCGGGATGCCGGCGCGAGATGAACTTTATGCAAAAGCGTGCCGCCACGCATGGCAATTTGGCTGCTCAAAAAGACATCATCAAAAAGTGCCACCATCGCCCGGCACAATAGAAGGTCCTGCTCAACTTGATGCTGCGTTGACCACGGCACAACGGCTTGATGGGCCAAAATATCCTGGCGCGTGATCGGTGTCATAATTTCAGTTCGCCGGAATTATTGAGAACCTGCCAGCGTTCAACGACGGGAATGTTTTTGCGTTCACCCTTTAACGGAGACAGAGGTACTGTCACCAATTTGTCGGGAAGCCAATCGTAAACGACTTGAGCCAGTTTTTTCCCTCCGCCAGCTTCGATGACAAAACCCAGCCGCTGGGCGACGGCTGGCTCATTTTCCGCCTCCAGCACCCGTTTGAGTTCGCGGGCGCGCAAGACTGGCAATAACGGGCCGATGGTTTCAGCCGCTCGCTCGATTCCACCAATGCTGGTCGCATACCGGATCAGGTCAAATGCCGTTGCCTCCGGTGTACTGATGCAAAGAGGAGACGCTGCCTGCGCCAGTTGTTGCGTTGGCGTTCGCTCAATCCCGCCTTTGACGAAAAACCTGACTCGAATCCGCCCCAACTTGATTGCCCGGCAAGGCCGGTCAGTCATCACTTGCGTCATCTGCAACGCTTGGGGATTTGAACCAAACGAACTGGCCGCAGATTGGAGCGCCAGATAATACGGGCGGCCAAGCCAGGTAAAATAATCTTGTAGCCACCAGATCGCCGGTGGAGCGCCTATGCTGCGATGTTCCAGCCCAACGATCAAAAAGAACGGTTGCCTTCGCGAAACCCTGACCACTTTGCCCTGAAGCCTCAACAACTGGAATTTCGCAGCAACGGCCGACAACCCCGATTCTGCCGTCAAATCAGCCAGAGAAAATGCGACGCGGCCCAAAGCCATACGCGCGTCTATAAAGGCTTCTGCCGCACCAATTTGACGAGGCTCTTGAGCGTGTTTAGGCTTATTTTCCATTTACGCAGCGTAGCGTCAGACGCTTCATTATGCAAACGAAATATATGAGCCAAAGTGAAGGTTTCCACACGGAAAGCTCTGAAAATGCTCCCTTGCTCTGTTAAAAAAGCCAGGCTGTTTATTAACACAACCAACATGCAAAGGCGGTCGGTGCGGCTGGACGGCGCAACGGGCGGAACAAACGCATAGTCGTTTCCGCCAGCGCGACAAGAAGCGGCACGGACCGCCCATGATCCAAAACGGCGCGGCGCGTGCGGGCGGTTGGCGGAGCGAAATGAGCACCTCCAACCGCCCGCACGGGCCAGCGCGGCAACCTTCTTTGGTAAATTAGCGGGTATATCTCACCCCTTTTCCGATTTGTGTTTGGATGGATGACGGGGGCTTTTGATCACCGTTCTCTGGTGATTTGCTTTCGACAATGTCTGAAAAAAGATTGCCAACCGGCAACGCCGCGCGCTGGCGCGGATCAGCGTAATGGCTGGCGGTCATCTGAATCGTTGAGTGCCGCAATTGCGCGCTGCCGGCAAAAATGCCGTTTTGTTTGACGATGGCGTCGCCGAAGAGTTTCCGCAGTTCGTGAACTTTTTTCCTGGCCGAAATGCCATTGTCCTCCAGCCAGTCGATTAAAGTTCGCCAGTGCGGCTCACACCGATAGCGTTGATACATGACCGGCTTCCAACCGCGTGTTGAATTGACAACAAAGGATTCCGCTTGCTCACTTTTGAAGCTCAACAATTCCTTCATCAGCGAGGGATCAACATAAACTGTCCCGCCTGAACCGTGTTTGGGTTCGATGAATTCGTTGGCTTCAATGCGGATGGAACTGTCTTCGGCATTCAGTTGGGACCACAGGCAAACATCCGCCTCGGCGCGGCGAAGCCCGGCGCAGAGGCAAAGGAGAAACAACTTGTAGGCTTCGGGATTCCCGGTTCGCAGTTCATTCCGAGCGTTTGTCACAAGTTTTTCGTAGGTGACACCGGCGGGGGTTTGGAACTTCATCGAGCCTGTCCGCTCAAAATCCACCGTCTCGAACCAATACGCCTGCCGTTCTCCGAGCTGGCCGTCAGGCACTTTGAACCTGGGGACGCTTACCGTGAAGTTGGGCTTGTTGATGATGTGCGAGCTGAAAAGGCTCTTGCAGTGGCGCAACGCGCTATTGAACGAACGATTCACCTCAAGCTTTCGGCGCGAATCACTGCCTGCACGTCTCAAATAAGCAATTTTCCAATCGGCCACGGCAGCGGGTGTGATGGCTGAAAGCGGAATGGCGTCCACTCTCTCGTGCCAACGGGACAGGCCGCCACCGTAATAATTGTAACGCGACGCGTCGGTCTTCACTCCCTGAATATGTGCCGCCAACATTCGGAAGTATTGGGCATAGCGACGGAATGTCTTTGTTTTGAGATTCGACGTTCTTTCGACCTCGGCAATGAATTCTCCCACGGTCGGGCCGAGTTCGCTCCGCACGGCCTCGACAGCGGACTTCGGGGCAAGGTCCGCCAGGGTGGCCGACCAACCCTTGGCGACAAGTGACAGGTAAATGTCGCGCGCCTTTAATGCGGCTTCTTCCTTCAAGGCCGTGCCCAGAGCCAGTCGCCTCCTGATTCCGCCAAACTTCATCCGCACCGAATAATCGGGCACTTCTAAAGTCTTTCCTTCGTATTCATAAGTTCTCCGCTCAACACGCACGCGCCAGAAAGCGACGTGCGTCTTGGGGATGAAACGAGGGCGAGCCGTTTCTTCACGAACACGCGATTCGGCTCCGCTGCTTTTTACATCGTCGGGCTGAACTTCGGGAATCCTCGCCGCATTCATAATGCTCAAGATTTAGGGACCGAGAGCATACGACCCGTGGCGACTGCATTGGCGTGGCTGGCACACAACCTGTCATTGTCCGCAGTTGGGATCGAAAATGGCACAGTTCCCCAATAAGTAATTCTTGACGGGAATCAGAATGTGCCGTGCGTCTTGGGCAGGAGATAAACAGCGGCGCGTTTACGATCTGGTTCCCGAACGCTTCCAGTTTTCTGGGCCACTTCTGGGCCACTTTTTCGGTCGTGGTCGGTTGTGACGAGTTGCAATCCAAAAACGCGATGGCTTCAAAAATCATTGCAAACCATTGATACCATTGGTGTTATCGCAACTTGTCACAACTGACGACAACTGACGATTACTGCTTGCTACCCCCGGTTTTCAAACTCATAATCCGTCAATACTGTTTTCCTGAATCCTCAGACCTCATCCCGACGTTGATTTGCAACGGCTTATGACTCTTGCCTTATTCGCAATCCTCCTGAATTAGCCCGAAAAATCGCAAATAGTATCAGATTGCAACATCAGATTTGATCGAGACCGTGCGGCTCCGTTGCCGTTCGGCGCTATGGGCTTTTTGAATATAAGCATGGCATGATAATAAGAGTAGTAATACTAATATAACACAAAGTTCTTCGGTGTATCGGGATCTTTCTGCGGCGTACACCGTGTAACGCCGCAAACACTGGCACAAGGCGTCGTCGGCCCAAGGCTCATGCATGATGATCAGAACGGTCCAAAGCGCGCTTGGCCCTGCACCTCTGCACCGCTGCACCTCTCCGCACCTCCGGCGCTCCCGATTATGCTTGCGGAAGGCCGTTTGTTCCCTTATTGTTCCGTCCGAAAAATTCAGCAAGCGATAAAGGACCTAACGAGGCCCCAAACATGAACGGGTTCTGCCGCAGTGCGCGTGTTCGACGAAACACGATT
>Ga0326727_10012228_pt1 | contig 19616 bp, 10 predicted proteins | sample MB2enrmetagenome_FD_207643 | JGI IMG/M metagenome (GOLD analysis project Ga0326727, IMG submission 207643) | Lab enriched peat soil microbial communities from McLean, Ithaca, NY, United States - MB29MY | ecosystem: Environmental > Terrestrial > Soil > Wetlands > Peat | place: USA: New York...
AGGCAGCGCGCGAGCTGCGCTGTTCAAAGGCCCATGTCCACAACATCATTCACGGCAGAGTGCCGCACCTGCCTCCCCTCCCCATCCTGCGCATCGGCAGGCGCGTGCTCATACGCCACGAGGCGCTGAAAGCCTGGATGCTCTCGGTCGAGACGCGCGAAATCGAGGCGCAGAAGCTCACCGGCCTAGTCCGCTGAATCTTCCCGAACGATGTTATGATCCGATCAACTGAGTTGATCGCTTTGAACGCACGAAAGGAACATGTGCGGCGAAAGCGATATCAAAATGGCAGTTTGCAGGTAGTTTCAACCCACGGCAAGCGCAAGATGTGGATTCTTCAATATCGGGACGGCGGGAGCAAGAAGTACCACACGATCGGCCTGTACTCGAAGATGAGCAAGAGCGAAGCGCAGCAGGCGCAGGCGGAGTTCATGAAGGAAGTGAACCTGAGAGCCGCGACCGCTCCCGATCCCCATATCGCCTTCGGGGATTTCCTCGAAGGCGCAGCGCTGCCGTTTCTGCGGTCGAAGTGGAAACGCTCCACAAGAGACACCACGGAAAACCGCATCCGTCATCACCTGCTCGCGGAGTTCGGGGAAGAGAAGCTCGAGAACCTCGGACTACAGCGATTGCAGGCGTTCCTGTCCTCAAAGGCCGCAACGCTCTCCAAAAGTGTCGTGGCCCACTTGCGCTGGGATTTGCGGGCGGTGTTCCGGCTCGCAGTGGCGGAAGGCTATATCGTGCGCGACCCGACCCCTGCCCTCTTCACCCCGAAAGAGGCGAAGGTCGGCATCAAGCGCGTCATGAACAGAAAGGAGGCCCAACAACATATCAACGCGCTTCTACTACGCGAGCGCGTTATCGACCACCTGGCGCTTTTCGCCGGTATGCGGCCCGGCGAGATACTCGCGCTGCAGCGCAGGCACATTGCGGAGGATTGCAGCGAGCTGACCATCGAGCAGCGCCTTTATCGCGGCGACATCGACGATCCCAAGACCGAACTTTCCAAACGGAAGGTCGGCATCCCCTCACCCACCGCCGCCGTGCTTCTTGAGTGGATGACCCTTGTTAACCCGCAACCGGAAGCCTGGGTATTTGCGTCGGAGAACCCTCTAAAGCCGTTGTGGAGGGATAACGTCTGGTATCGGCACATGAAGCCCGCACTGGAAACAGTCGGGCTTGAATGGGCCAACTTCCAGGTGCTCCGGCGCACGCACGCCAGTCTTGGCCACGACATCAAGGTGGACCCGAAGGTAGCCGCAGACCAGCGCGGCCACGGTATCGGCGTGGCCCTCGATGTCTACACACAATCCAGCATTGAATCACGGCGCGCGGCGGCGGAGATGCTGGCAAACGCGGTTCTGTCCGGGGAACAGTCTGAAACGGCTGAGGCAGAGCGCGATATGCAAGAAAAGCACTCCGAGGCGGCTTAACGGAGTGGAATGGAGTGGAAGAAGTTGCTGATGGTTTCTAAGCTGCTGATTTTATGGAGCGGGAGACGGGGTTCGAACCCGCGACGTCCAGCTTGGGAAGCTGGCATTCTACCACTGAATTACTCCCGCTCAGTTGAATCTACACTCACAATTCTACCCCAAGACCTCTCTTATCATTCCCCGAATTCATAGCGCCGTCGCCAGTTTGCGGTACTCGCCATCAGAATGCACGGACTCAATGCTTTTCCGCAGCGCCTTCCTGACATCGGCATCTTGAGAATGCACCCGAATCACCTCCTCCAGCACCCTGGTCTTCTCGCCATCGGAGGAAATCCGCTCCGCCGACGCAATTAGCCGAATCAAAACCGGCGGGGAGGAGACGCCGCTTTGGATCACCCGCGTAAGCACTCGAGCCGTTTCTCCATCCGAAGAGATTGAATCGCATGCCCCAAAAAAAGCACTCATCACCGCCGGATCCGCGATTACCGGCCCCGCCACTTCCTCCAGAATCGCCGCCTTCTCCCCAGCCGAGCTAATCCGCTCCGAAGACCGAAGAAGCCGCTCGACAGTAGCAGCATTCCGGCCCCCGTGCCGGTACAGCGCGGACAGTGCTTGTCGCCTTTCGCCATCGGAAGAAATCGAATCCACGGCGGCAAAGAAGTTCCTCCGAATTACCGGATCCTCAACATAAAAGCGGCTCGCCTCCACCACGACCTCGCGTTTCTCACCGTCCGAACGAATCAGGCTGACGGATTTCAGCGCTTCAGCCAAAGTGTCTCGGTCTTTCCCGGCCTGCGCAATCATTGCCGAAAGAGCCATCCGCTTCTCGCCATCGGAACTGACACCACGCAAGGCTGCAAACCATGCCCCCCGCGTCGCCTCACTACCTTGATATCGAGACGCTATCGCAACCAGTAATCGCGCCTTTTCACCATCTGAGCTAATCTTGCCGGCTGACCGCGCGCTCAGCAGCAAGGTCTCGCCATTACCCGGATCTTCCTCCAATAAGGCCGCCAAAACCCCGGCGTGTTCTCCCGCTGAGCCGATCGTCCCTACCGCGTCAAAAAGATACTCACGCAGACCGTCTCTAAGGTACAAAGGGCCCACTGTTTTAAGCAACGCCGCCTTCTCGCCATCCGATCCCATGGTGCGCGCCAAATCCATCCCGGTTCTCAGGTGCACCGCATCCAGATTGCCGTGCAGCACGAATTCCTCCAGGTAAATGCGCTTGCTGCCGTCGCTCCGGATCAAGCGGATTTCAGAAACCACCGCGTCCGGACCTCGCTGTTTCAAGATTCTCTGCACGCGCTTCACCGCGCCTGCACCCGTTTCGCGGATCACTTCAGGCAACCGCTCCGCTAACCATCGCCTGCCATCTTCGTTCATTCCCATCGAATGCCCGTTCTCGAAGTAACTGCGTGTCAAAGTTCCTGAGCCATCGGCGCGCACCTCATACCGGCGGTCCGGCGACCCTTGCTCTTGCATGCGGAACCATCCGCCGGGGGAAAGGGATTTCAAGTCGTGATCGTCGTCTGTGAACTCCGCGTCACCCTGCACATCCATCGCGAAGTCCCGCGAATTCTGCGTCCAACGCACGCGAATATGCTCGTTGTTGCGCATGGATTCGTAATGCGAGTACGTCTGGCCCGCGGGCGCGGCCAGGGCCATGAAAGCGGGTGCGGCGAGCTTCGGAAGCGTCGGCATTGCGACCCCCGCAATGCGAGGAGCAGTCACGGCTGCATCCCCGGCCTCGTCCGCAAAAGCAAATAGAGCCGGTGCATGGACGCTGGATAAAATCAGCAAAAGCAAGACTGCGGTAACCGTGAACACCGCGCGTCTGGCAACCACCGGAGTTGTGTTGCGCCCCCTGTCCAGCAGCTTCTCAACGCGCTTCACGATGTGCGATTTTCGCAGCGTCACCCACCTGCGCCAGACCGGTCGCCAAACCGGCCCGCCGCGCCCAACCGCTCATTTCTACCAACCGCGTGAGGCACGCCGCGTAGTCGCGTGCCCGTCCCGTTTGTTCCAGCACAAAATCATCACAGGCGATCTCGCGCTCCAGGTCCAGCTTCTTATTGATAATCCAGATTGCCGGACAAAACACGAGAAGCGCCCCAATGAAGCGCTGGATCAAATTGGCCCAATCGTCCCAGCGCTTCAAGTGCGCCAGTTCGTGGATCGCCACCTGATCGAACTCCTGTTCCGAGAGCCGTCCAATCAGCGCGGATGGAATTAATACCTTCGCGCGATAAAGCCCCGCCGCAACAGGCGTTCGCAGATCCTTTGAAACTCCAAAGCCGACGGATCGCCTCACGCCGCACTCTCGAATCAGCACCCGCATGCGTCCCAGATCGGCGTCGGGACCCTCAGTCGCCTCTCTACTGATTCGAACGAGAAGCAAGACGCCCAACCCGACGCGCGCCAGCATCACGACAGCCGCCCCAATCCATAGCACCCCGATCGTGAACGGAATCCAGTTCCACCTGATCTGAACTGGCTCGAACCGCGTTCGCTGCGCCATCGTTGTCGGTGTCATCGCAAGCGGAATCGCTTCAATGCCAGCCGGCGCAGCGAGTGGTTCCGGCTGGCTTTGCGTTTCCAGCATCACTCGTTCCGCGGGTGCGGACCGTGGAATTATCGAGATGCCGGCGTTTACGGCGAGAAGTGCTACTGTAGTGCCCAGCGTAATCCACCAGATCGCATAGCGCGTGCTCGCATTCAACCCTTTGGCAAACCGCAGGGCCATAGCCACAACCAACGTCACCACCAGGGACTGCCAAATGCCGTTCAAAACAGCTGTCATTTCTGTTATCTCTCTTCCGCTTCTGCGAGCAGCTTCTTCAAACGCCGCAGTTCTTTGGAACTGATCTCATCGCTCTCAATCAGGTTCTGCAACATCTGCGAAGCTGAGCCGGTGAAGAAGCGGCTAACCACAAAGCGCACCGCGTTCCGGCTCGCCTCTTCTCTATCCACAATCGACGAGTAAACAAATGCCCGCCCGGCTTTCGTATGTTCCACATAGCCCTTTTGCTCGAGAATTCGCAGCGTTGTAAGAACCGTGCTGTACGCCGGCGCAGGGTTACGCGGCAGGCGCTCAACCACCTCCGCCACGGTTTGCGCTCCGCCTTCCCACAAAACCTGCATGATGGGTAACTCTGACTCCGTGAGATGGGGGGACTTCTTCCGCGCCATATTTGTGAGCTATTAAAGAAATAATAGTTCAGGCCGGCTCGCCTGTCAATATTCGATTTTGAACCCTGTCGGACTACCGGCGCCAGGGTCGCAACACCCGGTACTCCGGGATCGCCGTTGCCGAATCCTTTCGGCATCGCAAGAGCTGTCTGCCCACCAGGCAGCGGATCCCCTTTTGCACCGCGCTCTTCGAGAGTCCCGTGGCCTCCGCCATCATTTGATGGCTGGCGCGCACGCTCGCCTTCGATTGTCGGTTTGACTCGCCCCACAAATGCAGATACACCAGAAACGCCGAAGGAATCCTGTCATGACCCACCAAATCCCGCATCAGCACGGTGACTACATAATCATCCAATACTATAGGCATTAAAAGTATAGTAACCGAAAAACGATTGACGAACCCGCTTGAATTTGAAATCCTGCGGGCATGATCAAAGGCGTAAAATTCATCAGCATTCCCGTGACAGACCAGGACCGCGCTCTTGCCTTCTACACCGAAAAACTGGGATTCCGAGTCTCCACGGATCAACCCTTCAACGGAACCCAGCGTTGGATCGAGCTGGCGATTCCCGGAGCCGAGACCCAGGTCGTACTCTTCACCCCGGAGAACCATGCCGATCGCATCGGCACCTTCAATCCTGCAACCTTCTATTGCGATAACGTTCAGCGCACCTTCGAGGAACTCGTCGCCCACGAAGTCGAGTTCGACGCGCCCCCCGCCAAACAACCCTGGGGCACCTTTGCTATCTTCCGCGACCCCGACCGCAACCAATTCGTGTTGTCCTCCCGTTGAAGGGTGGCTTCCCGTTCACCTACACCCCGAGCTGACGTGCTTAAGGAGGTCGGGCCCGACATTATTCTGTTTACCGATAGACTTTTGGAGCTTTGGGTTGCTATATTTGCCCCACGATGAAAAATATCTTCTTTGCACTGTGCCTCTCCTCGGTGGCCTGTTTTGCGCAATCCAGCTTCGGGGTGAGGATTCTGTTGGGAGTGGGTGACCAGCAGAGCACGCGCTGGGACGGCTCGGTAACCGCCTCCGGAGCCACTGTTTCCCGACTGGAGCCCTGGAGATTCGAAGACCCTGATAGCATTTCCGGGTCCGACTTCAAGTTGACGACGCACCCCATCAAGCTGTTTCTGGGGGGTGTTTTTGTAGCCAACGTAGCCAATTCAAAGTCCCTCATCGTGGCTAACGGCGTCGTAGCGCAACTGTCAAACGTCAGTGACAATGCCGAGCTGTCGGTCAAAACTGCAGAAGGGAATTTCTCGTTTCGCGCCTCGGACGTCAGGTACGGAACCGCTAAGAGCTTCTTGAATGGACGGGCGCTCGTAGATCGTGTCCCAGCAGCCACGCAAATCACCAAGACGCCGGAGGAGGAAGATTATCCTGCGTCGGCGGTTGACCGAGAGGGCGCGGTCTGGGTCACTTACATCGAGTTTCACCACTCGAAGGACCACAACCGGCTGCGCGCCGATATGAAAACAGCTCCGTCGGACTTGGAGCAGTACCGCACCCCGACGGGTGGCGACCAGCTTTTCGTGCGCAAGTATTCAGGCGGCGCATGGGGCGAGCCGATTGAGATCACCACTGCCGGCCTTGACCTTTATCGTCCGGCCATTGCGATCGATGGGAAGAACCGGCCGTGGGTTTTCTGGTCCCAGAACACGAGGGAAAATTTCGATGTGCATGCCAGGGTGATCGAGGGTAACCGGCCAGGGGATCACGTGCAGATCAGCCGCGAGCCTGGCTCGGATATTGATCCCGTGGCGGTTTCAGATGCAAATGGCGCTATCTGGGTTGCATGGCAGGGATGGAGGGACGGTCGCGCGTCGATTTATGTGTCCAAGCAGACGGGCAACTCGTATTCCGCGCCGCAAAAAATATCGAATTCGAACGCAAACGAGTGGGATCCTTCCATCGCCGCAGACAAGGCCGGGCGCGTCTCAGTGGCTTGGGATTCCTACCGCAATGGGAACTACGACGTGTACTTCCGAACGGAGTCAGGCGGTTCGTGGGGGGATGAGAAACCAGCGGCAGCAACGGCTCGTTACGAGGCGTATCCATCGATCGCCTATGACACCGGCGGAAGGCTTTGGGTAGCTTACGAAGAAGGTGGAATTGGGTGGGGAAAAGACTACGGCGCCTACAAGACTAAAGGCACCGCAGTTTATCAAGGCCGAATAATTCGTTTGCGCGGATTTGAGCCGGACGGGCGCGTGGTAGAGACCGCGGGCGATCTCGGCGACGCACTTCCAGGCAAGGCCGAAGCAGCCACGAGCGCTGTTTGGGGCAAGCAGAAAGACGCCGAGGATGTCGATTTCCATGCGGACGGATCGGGGACGCGGAAGCCAAGCGCGGAGCCGGACAACGCCCGGGCCGCATATAACAACTATCCCCGCCTGACTATCGATGCGTCGGGGCGGATGTGGCTCGCGTTCCGCAGCGTGCACCCGGTGTGGTGGGGTCCGGTGGGAAGCGTCTGGTTTGAGTATGTGGTTTCTTATGACGGGAAAAGCTGGTCATCTCCCGTTTTCCTTACGCATTCGGACAACTTACTGGACAACCGCCCCGCGCTGGCGCCGCTCAGTTCGGGCAAACTGCTGGTGATTGGATCGAGCGACGCCCGGTCGCAATATCAGCTTGCCGGAAAGTATGTGGATGGCTATCCTGCGGCGGCTATGAAGGACTTTCTGGGCGCCGATAGCCCGGTGGTCAAATCCGGCGCATTCCTGCCCCTCTATTTGAATGTGAGCATTCCCGACGATCCTTATAACAACGACCTTTGGGCGAACGAGATTCAAATGCCTTCGGGGCAGGTGTCGCTGAGCGTCTTCAGTTCGCGGCGGACCATTACTCCGACGCCGACGCGCGACGCGGCGGATGATTCGGCTGTCGCCAAACTGCGCGGCTATCGGGCCCCGGGGACGAATCTGCGGATCGTGCGCGGGGAATTCCATCGCCACAGCGAAGTTTCCTTTGATGGCGGTTCGGATGGCTCGACCCTGGACCAGTACCGCTATATTCTGGACGCGGGGAGCTTGGACTGGGTGGGATGTTGCGACCACGACAACGGATTGGGGCGGGAGTATACGTGGTGGCGCGCCCAGAAGTTGACTGATATCTTCAACGCACCCGGCGTATTCGCCAACATGTTCAACTATGAGCGCAGCGTCTCCTATCCCGAGGGGCACCGCAACGTATTGTTCGCCCAGCGCGGTATTCGCACCCTGCCCCGGTTGCCTATTACGAAGGCCGAGGAGCCCGGGCACGCTCCCGACACCCAGATGCTGTACGCTTATTTGAAAAAATTCAATGGAGTGGTGGCCTCGCACACCTCGGCGACGGGTATGGGAACGGACTGGCGCGACAACGACCCGGATGTGGAACCTATCGTTGAGATCTTTCAGGGCATGCGGCAGAGTTATGAACTGCCCGAAGCGCCGCGCAGCATTAGCGAGAAGGATGCGATTGGTGGATGGCGTCCGAAGGGATTTATCAGTAACGCTTTGCAGATGGGTTTTAAGTTAGGGTTCCAGGCGAGTTCGGACCATATCTCAACGCACCTGAGTTACTGCAACATCTATGTTTCCGATGTTACTAGGGAAGGTGTTTTAGACGCCTTGAAGAAAAGGCACGTCTACGGTGCGACGGATAACATCCTGGCTGATGTGCGCAGCGGGTCGCACATGATGGGCGACACGTTCTCGACTCACACCCCGCCGTCTATCAAGGTGCATCTGGAGGGCACAACCGCTTTCTCCAAGGTGACCATCGTCAAGGACAATAAATACGTTTACTCCACTTCCCCGAACGAGGTAAAGGTAGATTTCGAGTGGCGTGATAACGCTCCGGAGCCTGGTAAACAGAGTTATTACTACGTGCGCGGGGAGCAGGCGAATGGCGAACTTGTGTGGGCTTCACCCATGTGGATCACGTATACGAAGTAGCGAGCGATACGGAACCTAAATGGCGAAGGATGCGCTCTCCGTGAGCGCGTCCGTTTTCGATGTTGACCTCGCACCCGAGCGCGCCGGACAGGATTGCCCCGGCCAGGTAGATACCGGGGCGACCGCTCTCCAGACTGTCCGGGTCCGCGTTCAGGGGAATACGGTTGGCTTTCATGAAATCATGATCCGGGTGGTACCCCGTCATTGCAAACACGAAGTCGTTTTCCACCTCCATGCACCCATCCGGCGTGCATAGGGCGACCGAGCGAGGGTGGATCTCCAGTGCACGGGTACTCCGAAAAGCACGAACGCTACCGGCGGAAATTGCCCGTTCCAGTTCTTCCAGCACCCACGGTTTCATCGAGTAGTGGTCCCGGCGGTGCACCAGCGTCACTTCAGCCCCGGCCTCCGAAAGCGCCAGCGCAACATTGCCTGCTGAGTTCCGCCCCCCAATCACCATTACCCGCGAACCGGCATAAGGGTGTTCGTCGCGAAAGTAGTGCATCACTTTCGGGAGGCTCTCGCCGGGGATTCGTAACAGATTGGGCCAACCGTAGTAACCCGTGGCCATCACCACCTTCCGGGCCCGATGTTCACCAGACGTTGTCCGCACCCGGAAATCTCCATCCCAGCCACTGATGTGGACCACTGGCGCGCTCTGTTGTACATTCAGCCCGAGTTGCCCGATCACCTGGCGGTAATAAGCGAGGGCTTCCGAACGCGTGGGATGCCGTCCCTCACAGTGAAACGGGCGATTGCCGATTTGCAGAGCAGAGGGTCCGCTGAAGAACCGCATCCTGTCCGGGAAGCGGTAAATGGAATCCACGAGGCAGCCTTTCTCAAGCACCAGACTCGACAAACCGGCGTTTGTGAATGAGGCCGCGCAAGCCAGTCCACAGGGTCCAGCCCCAACCACGATGACATCCAGGACGCGCAAGTCTTGACGTTAGCCAAGTAATGATCCTAAAGTCAATAAACAAAAAACTACTAGCAGGTCTTGCATTCCGTGCCGCTATTATCATATTCTCGATTAATCAGATAGAGGTTGTGAATTTACAAGGGAGTATACAAGGGCTCTTAGAATGAATCACTTACGACGTTCCGTCGGTTTATTTCTGTTTATAGGGGCCGCTATCCCCCTGGCGGCTCAGAATTCTGAAGTTTCCGGGCGTGTTCTGGACTCTTCAAAAGCTGCCATCGCCGGCGCACAGGTCACCCTGACGCGAAGCGACTCGGGTACTAAACGGGAAGCGGTTTCGAGTGCCGAGGGCTACTATACCTTCCCCTTGCTCGTGCCGGGCGTGTATGACATCTCAGTCACGAAGGAGGGGTTCGAGAAGGCAGTCCGTACCGCCATCGCCGTATCGACCGGCGAAATCAGCACGGTGGATTTGACGCTGGCGGTCGGTTCGGTCAGCCAGACGGTTGACGTCAGTGCGGTCGTTCCGCTCTTGCAGTCCGAATCAGCGGCGGTCAACGGGGTGGTAGAAAACGAAACCATCACCAATATGCCCCTGCTCGATCGCCGCTCCTCTCAGTTGCAGCGCCTCAGCGGTTTCGTGGTGCCGAATGGCACGGGGGCTTCCGCCACCTTTGCGGTGGCCGGTGGCCGCGGGAACAATGCCAATTATCTAATCGATGGGGGCACCGCTCAAAACCTGACGCTGGGCGTTCCGACGCTGGAGTACGATCCTCCGGTGGAATCGATGCAGGAGTTCAACCTCGAAGTGAGCAACTACGCCGCTGAACTAGGGCGCACCGGCGGGGCGGTGGTTCAAATGACCACCAAATCCGGCTCCAACCAGTTCCACGGCTCAGCCTACGAGTTTTTCCGCAATGACGACCTGGACGCGCGCACGTTTTTTTCGAAAAATAATGCAGAGCTTCGGTACAACCTGTTTGGCGCGAGCCTGGGCGGCCCCATCATCAAGAACAAGACGCAATTCTTTTTCAACTATGAGGGGCGCCGTCAAATCGCCAACACAAATGAGCTGCTGAACGTGCCGACGGTGGCCGAGGATCAGGGGAATTACTCCGCCGATAGCTATGTCATCAAGGACCCAACAACCGGGAAACCGTTTGCGGGCAATATTATTCCCGCCAGCAGGCTTGATCCGGTAGGTTCCAAGCTGGCGCTGCTGTATCCGACCCCCAATGTTCCGGGCGCAGTGTCAGGTAAGGGGAACTTCGATGCCAACGACCCGGCGACCACAACCGTGAATGATTACGTGGCGCGCGTGGACCACGTGTTCAATGACAACAACCGCATGTTTGTCCGCTTCCTGGGTGAACCGGAAACCGTTATCACCGGTACGGTCCTGCCGACACCCGCCTCAGATCCGTTTGGGGGACACTCTTTACTGTATTACTACAACGTCTCGGGCACTTACTACCACAACTTCAGCCCGACCATGATCAATGAGGCTCGCTACACCTACACGATTCGAAAGGCATTCGTAATCTCAGCCGGGGTGAATTCCGATATCGATTCGCAGATCGGGTTGACGGGCGTCAATCAGGCGTTCTTCCCAACCGTGGTGGTGAATGGTTTCCAGACGCTGGGGAATCCAACGCAGCAGCAGCGCCTGCAAGGTCCCATTCGCAGCGATGCGGCCGACGATAATCTCACCTTGGTGAAAGACAAGCACACCATCAAGATGGGGGTGGAATATCGTTATTCCTCCAACCTCGATAAGTACTCCCCAACCGCGGGCGGAGATTTCACGTTCAACAACGTTGCTACCGGTAGCGCGCTGGCCTCGCTGCAACTGGGTTGGGTGGACCAAGGCAGCTTGCTCGCCACTTACCCGCTTCACACGCGCGCCGATTCGTATGCCGCCTTCATCCAGGACGACTGGCGCGTAACACCCAACCTTACCTTCAACTACGGGTTGCGCTGGGACATCGACGAGCCTCGATGGGAGACCAACAACCGCCAGAACTCTTTCAATGAGTTTGATCTCAACCCGGTTTCCAACACGCTGGGCACCATCACCTTTTCGGGCATCAACGGCGTCAGTAAGTACGCGAACAACTGGGACCTGCACAATTTTGGTCCGCGCCTTGGCTTTGCCTATAAGATTGCGAATAGCTGGGTCATCCGGGGCGGCGGATCACTTCTGTATGAGGGGGAGTACGATCAGGCGACTCCAATCGTCGCCAATACCGGCTTCAGCACGCAGGGAACCTTCATTTCCCCCAATAACGGACTCACGGATGCGTTTCTGCTTGCGGATGGCCTTCCCCCGGTTTCGTCGCCCACGGTTTCGCAGCTCACTCCGGGATACGGCGCGGTTCCAGTCGGATCCAAGCCCACCACATCAGTGGCCTTTTTCAATCCCAACCGGGATAACGGCTACATCTACCAGGCGAGTCTGGACATCCAGCGGCAGTTCGCCGGCAATTATCTCTTCGATATCGGCTATCTGGGAACTTTTGGGCACAAGTTGGCCGCACCGGATGCACAGAGCATCGATCAGGTACCCACCAACTTACTGGGACCCGGCAATGCTCAGATCCTGCGGCCGTTCCCGCAGTTCAGCAACGTGCAGATTATCGCCGCGGATATAGGCGCCTCGAAATTCAACGGGCTGAGCGCGGGTCTGGAGAAGCGCTACTCCGCCGGGTTGCTTTTCAAGTTTAACTACACCTACTCCAAAATGATGGACAACGTCGATTCGCGTAACGAACTGGCGGGTTTTCCGGGAGTCGATGCATTTACCAACTACTACAACCAAGCCAATGACTGGGGCGAATCCGGCAACGACATTCGACACCGCGTGGTCTTCAGCACCATCTACGAACTGCCGGTAGGCCATGGCCGGCGTCTTGGAATCGACAACAAGGTACTCGACACCCTCGTCGGTGGATGGTCTCTGGGGATCGTCGCCGAGGCTCGCACGGGCACGCCGTTGAGTCCGGTGATGTTGACCAATACCACGAACTCGTTCTCGGATGGTGAGCGCCCCAACGTGGTCGGTCTGTGGCAGCTCCCTGCCGGACGCACAACGGCGCAGCAACTCGCGGAATGGTTCAACACGAAGGCTTTCGCCGCTCCGCCTTCGTATGTATTCGGCGATGCAGGACGCACTTTTGGCGTTGGCCCGGGCCTGGAGAACGTGGATGCTTCTCTACTGAAAGACTTCAAGATCGGCGAGCGCGTCGTGATTCAGTTCCGCGGAGAAGCGTTGAACATTCTGAATCATCCGAACTTTGCCAATCCGAACACCACGTTTGGTAGCGCCGCGTTTGGACAGATCACGAGCGAGATCGCTGGCAACCAGGCGCGCATTCTGCAGCTCGGATTGCATTTAGCGTTCTAAATATAACGTTATGAAAACACTCTTATTCCTCTTTGCGGCAGTACCTTTATTGGCGCAGAACACGATTTCCGTGCGGATTCTGCTAGGCGTTGGAGACACCACGTCCGTACGATGGGACGGCACCATTGAAGCAAACGGTGCGTCGATTCAATCGATTGATCCGTGGCGCTTCGAAGGCGCGGATGGCATTGTCGACCACATGTGGCATGTATCCACCCACACGGTTCGTTTATTCAGCGGAACCGTGCCCGCCGCCCTTCCGGGGAGCGGAATCGTGGCGAACGGAGTGATCGTCACCTCTTCGCTCCCGGGCGACGATGCGGAATTCAAGGTGACAACCGCGCAGGGGGATTTCTCTTTCCGCGCAAGCCAGGTGCCCTACGGCGGCACCCTCCCTGAATTGAAGGGGCGCGTCGTGATCGATCGAATTCCCGCTTCGAAACAAATCACGAACACGAAAGAGGAAGAAGATTTTCCCGCAACCGCTGTGGCGAAAAGTGGCGATGTCTGGCTGGCTTACATCCAGTTCCATCACAATCCCGACCACAACAACCTACGTGCCTCTCTGGACAGCCGGCCCAAAGACTTCAGCAAGTGGAAGTCACCTACCGGCGGCGATCAGGTCCTTGTTCGCAAGTATTCCGGCGGCGTCTGGGGTGCGCCGATTGCAGTCACGGATGCGGGTCTGGATTTGTTTCGCGTGGCGGTTGCAGTGGATGGTCATGACCGCCCTTGGGTCATCTGGTCGCAGAACACGAAGTTCCCTGCAGGGAAGCCCAATTTTGAGATCTTCGCTCGGGTGCTCGACAACGGCAAGCCAGGACCAAGGGTGCAAATCTCTAACGAGGCCGGCAACGATGTAACTCCGGTGGCGACCTCCGATTCGACAGGCAAAGTATGGACGGCGTGGCAAGGCTGGCGCGATGGCAAGGCCGCGATCTTCGCCGCGGCGCAAACCGGCGACAAGTTCGGCGCCCCGCAAAAAGTGTCGAACTCTCAGGCGAATGAATGGAATCCCGCGATAGCGGCGGATGCGAATGGCAAGGTCACTATTGCCTGGGATTCCTACCGCAACGAGAACTATGACGTGTACATGCGATCGGTAACAGGCGGCCAGTGGGGCGCCGAGACCCCTGTGGCGGCAAGCGCTCGGTATGAAGCATATCCATCACTGGCCTATGAACCTTCTGGGCGTCTCTGGGTGGCGTATGAGGAAGGCGGCAAGGGTTGGGGAAAGGATTTTGGCGCGTACAACACCCCAGGAGTCGCCGTGTATCAGGGCCGGGCGATCCGGCTGCGCGGATTCGAACCGGACGGGCGGGTGGTTGAAACTGCGGCGGATGTGGGTGCTGTGCTGCCGGGAAATCCCAGCATCCTGATTGAAAAAGCGGGTTCGCAGCAGGAGTCGCAGAAGCTGGATCCGGATCCGAACAACGCCAGGACGCGTGAAGCAGACCGCGCGGCTCGTAACATGCAGAACGCTCGCAATAACTATCCTCGCCTGACCGTGGATTCGTCCGGCCGCATCTGGCTTGCGATTCGCAGCGCGCATCCCACCACCTGGAGTCCGCTGGGAACCGTTTGGACGGAGTTTCTGACCTCCTATGATGGCGGCAACTGGACGAAGCCGATTTTTCTGAACCATAGCGACAATCTTCTGGATAACAGGCCCGCTTTAGTTTCCACCAGCCCCGGGCATTTGCTCATCGTGGAATCCAGCGACAACCGCAGGCAATTTCAAATCGGCGAAGTCATTAATTCGCCATTGGGAATTACGGCGACGCGCAAGGAAGACCCTTATAACAACGACCTGTATTCGAGCGAGATCAGCCTGGGCCCCGCGGCCGCACCACCGTCTGTTTCGCCGGGACCGGCCGTGGAGGTAGCGGGCGCCCAGTTAGTGGCCGATAAGACGGACTTGTCGATGGTAAGAGCCATTCGGGATTACAAGCTGCCCAGCGCCAATGGAGACTTGAAGGTGGTGCGCGGCGAATTCCACAGGCACAGTGAAATCTCCATGGATGGCGGCGGCGACGGATCGGTAATCGATCAATACCGCTACGCGGTGGATGCCGGCGCGCTCGATTGGATTGGCTGCTGCGACCATGATAACGGCGCGGCTCGCGAATACACCTGGTGGCTGGAGCAGAAGCTGACGGATGTTTTCTATTCCCCCGGTAAGTTCGTTCCTATGTTCAGTTACGAGCGCAGCGTGAACTATCCTGAAGGACACCGGAACGTGATTTTTGCCCAGCGGGGCGTTCGCGTCCTGCCCCGGCAGCCCATCTCGGACGAACTGAAACCAGGCCCGGCGCCGGATACGCAGACACTTTACGCCTATCTGAAATTCTTTAACGGCGTGACCGCTGCGCATACCAGCGCCACTGCCATGGGGACGGATTGGCGTGACAACGACGCACTGGCCGAACCCATCGTAGAAATCTACCAGGGCGACCGCCAGAATTACGAAATTCCCGACGGACCGCGCTCGAATTCGGAGAAGGATTCTATCGGCAACTGGAGACCCAAAGGTTTCGTCAGCGTAGCTCTGCAAAAGGGCTATAGGTTAGGGTTCCAGGCCAGTTCAGACCATATTTCGACCCACATGAGTTACTGCAATTTGCTGGCGAAAGATCTATCGCGCGAGTCGCTGCTGGAAGCGTTTCAGAAACGCCATATCTATGGGGCGACGGATAACATCCTGGCCGACGTCCGCAGCGGGCCTTACATTATGGGTGACGCGTTTTCTTCCGCTGAAGCTCCCATCATCCACGTGAAATTGCAAGGCACCTCGAAATTCAGCAAGGTGGTGATTGTGAAAGACAGCAACTACGTCTATTCCACCGATCCGGGCTCGGACAAGGTTGAATTTTCATGGCGCGACAACAGCCCGGTGAAGGGTAAGACCAGTTACTACTACGTCCGCGGAGAGCAAGACAACGGCGAGATCGTCTGGGCGTCGCCGATGTGGATAACATACACCGGCAAATAAGGGGATACATGCTGGAAGCTGCGGAAGAAGGGACTCGCGAGCGAGTTCGCTATTACATTTTTGCGGCGTTTGTCGGCGTTCTGCTGCTGCTGAACTGGACGGGCGCGTTCAAGTACGTCTTCGGCATCGACACAGCGATTTTCATCACGCTGCTGGCGGGCTACAAGACCTTTTATAACTCAATATCGGCTTTGCTGGAAAAACGCATCTCGGCCGATATCGCGCTTTGCGTAGCGGTGATCGCGGCGCTGGCGGTAGGCGAGTACATGGCTGCGGCTGAAGCCATGTTTATCGTTCTGGTGGGCGAAGGCCTGGAGTCGTACGCCGCGGGCCGGACCGAAGCCTCCATCAAGCAGTTTATTGAGCAATTGCCGCGTATCGCAACCTTATTGAGGGACGGCCGCGAGGAAGAGATCGCCGCGGAATTGCTCATGCCGGGCGATCTGATTCTGGTTCGTTCGGGCGAGCGCATCCCCGCCGATGGGGTTGTTGAGCACGGGTTGTCCTACGTGGATGAGTCTTCGATCACAGGCGAGCCGCTCCCTTCGGAGAAGCTGCCGTCATCGGACGTTTTCTCGGGATCTCTAAACGGCAATGGCGTACTGCGCGTGCGGGTGGCGCGCAGCGGGCCCAACACCACGCTCGCGCGCGTCATCGAACTGGTGAAAGAAGCCCAGGAGAAGCGTGCGCCCGTAGAGCGTCTGGCCGATCGCGTCGCCAAGTACTTTCTGCCCGCCCTGCTGCTGGCTGCTGCGTTGACCTTCTACTTCACGCGGGATTGGTCGCGCACCGTGGCTGTGTTGATTGTGGCCTGCCCCTGTGCGCTGATTCTAGCCACGCCCACCGCCATGGTTGCGGCCATCGGCGGCCTCGCCCGGCGCGGCATTCTGGTCCGCGGCGGCGCCGTGCTGCAGCGCGCGGCGAAGGTGGATACGGTCATCTTCGATAAGACCGGCACCATCACCGACGCAGCCTTCGAAGTGGTCCGCATCATAGCCTTCGGCCGGAACGAAAGCGATCTGCTGGGTTTAGCGGCCGCCGCGGAACATGCTTCGACCCATCCCCTGGCATTGGTAATTCGCGAAGAAGCCGGCAAGCGTCACGCGCCTGTTCCCGAGGCGGTGAATTCCAAAGTTCTGCCGGGCCTCGGAGTCTCCGCTTCGGTGAATGGCAAAGCCGTGCTGGCTGGTAATGAGCTGCTTCTTTCCCAAAACGGCGTGGAAGGAACCGCGGCGGTGCAGGAAGAGGCCGAGCGCTTCGGCGCGACAGCCATTCTTGTGTCGGAAGAGGGCCGGTTAGCCGGTGCGATTTTATTGCGCGATCGTCTGCGCGAAGGCGTCCGTGAAGCCGTAGCGGCTTTGCGCGAGGCGGGGTACGGAAACCAGCTTGTGCTATCCGGCGATAACAACCGGGCGGCGGAAGTGATTGCGCGCGAGGCCGGCATCTCCGATTTCGAAGCCGGACTCTTACCGGAGCAGAAGCTGGAGCGCATTCGCGCGCTGACGCAAAGCGGCCGGCGCACGGCGATGATCGGTGATGGCGTGAACGATGCGCCGGCGCTGGCCAGCGCATCGGTTGGAATCGCGGTCGCAGGGGCCAGCGCCATCACAGCGGAGGCCGCCGACGCGATCTATCTTCCGCATTCGCTGGCGCAGCTTCCGGAATTCTTCCGCGTCAGCCGGCAGGCGGTTGCCACGGCTTGGCAGAACATCATCGTCTTTGCCGTCATCCTCAATACGACGGCGGTGCTGCTGGCGGCCACCGGCAAACTGGGTCCCGTCGGGGCGGCGGTTACGCACCAGGTCTCGTCGTTCCTGGTGATGATGAACTCCCTGCGCCTGCTGTATGTGCCGCGTAACGGCCGGTCGCCATGGCTCCAACGATTACTGGAAAAGCTAAAGTCCCCTTTGGATGGAGTCAAGGACTTCGCGCAGCACCTGGAATTCGACGCGCTTACCGGCTGGGCGGCGGATCATTACCGCCAGTGGCTGAAGCCCGCTGCCGTCGCTTGCGGCGTGCTGCTGGTACTCAGCGGCTTCTACACATTGCAGCCCGATGAGATCGGCATCCTCGAACGGTTCGGCCGCAAGCTCTCGAACCGCGAGCCGGGGTTGCACTATAAGTTCCCTTGGCCGGTGGATCGATTGACTCGTGTCCGCGCCCATGGCGTGCGCGTCGCCGAGATCGGATTCCGCTCCAACGCGAAATCCAGCGAGGCCGAGCCCGCCGCTTATGAATGGAACGTGCAGCACCGTTCCGGCCGATTCCAAAAGGTTCCGGAAGAATCGCTGATGCTATCCGGCGATCAGAACATGATCGAGCTCAACTGCACCGTTCACTATAGTCCGGAACATCCCGACGACTTTGTCTTCCACCAGCAGGACGGCGACTCTACCGTGCGCGTCGCCGCTGAATCGGTGATCGAATCGATCGTGACGCAGGAGCCCATTGACTCGCTGTTAACCGCTGAGCGGCAGGCGCTTGAGAACCGTGCGCGCAAAGAAATTCAGACGCGGTTGGACCGCTACGGCTCTGGCGTTCACGTTTTGCAGGTACGGTTGGAGGACGTGCATCCCTCCCTCGAAGTGGTGGACGCTTATCGCGACGTTTCGGGTGCGTTTGAAGAGAAGAACCGGGTGATCAACGAAGCCGAGGGTTATCGCAATGAACAACTCGCGCTGGCTCGTGGAAACGCCCAGGCCATGCTTCGCAACGCCGCGGGGTACGCCATCGGCCGCACCCAGCGCGCAGAAGGTGACGCGTCGCGCTTCGGCCTGACGGAAGTGGCTTTCCGCTCCGCGCAGGCCGCCACCGAGCACCGCCTCTATCTGGAAACCATCGAAGCTGTGTTGCCAGGAAAAAAGAAATTGATTGTCGACAAGCATGAGGGGCGTAGACATCTGCTGCTTCTTGAAGATGGCGTGGACTTACCCGCCGGTTTGCGCACTTTACAGGATCAATAATGAATAATCGAAGGCTTTATACATGGGTCGGAGGCGCTGCGGCCGCCCTCTTTCTGATTTGGGCTACGTTCTTTTCCATCCGCGAAACCGAGTTCGGATTGGTCACGCAGTTCGGGCGCCCGCTTTACACCGTTACCGACGCGGGACTGCACGTCAAATGGCCGTTCCAAAGCCTGCTTCGTTTCGACCGCCGGCTGCGCATCTACAACCCACGCCCGTCGGAATTTCTCACCCGCGATAAGAAGAACATCGTGATTGAGAACTATGTCGCATGGCGTATCGCGGACCCGAATCGCTTCGTGCAAACCGTGGGCGATGCCACCGCCGCGGAAATGCGTCTGCACGACATCATCTGGTCGGGTCTCTCGGCCGCCATCGGCGGACGCGACCTCGATACCCTGGTCTCCACGACCCCGGAAAAGATTCAAGCCGCATCCATGCTTGATCAACTGAGCGCGGCCACGGATCGCGCCGCGCTGGACCAGTATGGTCTCAGCGTGATCGATGTGCGGATCAAGCGCCTCAATTTACCTGAGCAGAATAAGCAGAGCGTTTATGCGCGGATGCGGGCGGAGCGCGAGCGTATCGCCCGCCAGTATCGCGCCGAGGGAGAAGAACAGGCGTTGAGTATCCGGGCCGATGCCGATCGTCAGAAGGAAGAGATTCTCTCCGCGGCCTATCGCGACGCCGAAAAGCTGCGCGGCGAGGGCGATGCGCAGGCCACTAAGATCTACGGCGCGGCTTACTCCAGGAACCCGCGCTT
>Ga0326727_10012230_pt1 | contig 19612 bp, 20 predicted proteins | sample MB2enrmetagenome_FD_207643 | JGI IMG/M metagenome (GOLD analysis project Ga0326727, IMG submission 207643) | Lab enriched peat soil microbial communities from McLean, Ithaca, NY, United States - MB29MY | ecosystem: Environmental > Terrestrial > Soil > Wetlands > Peat | place: USA: New York...
GGACTTGCATTTCGGCCTGGTTGGTTGGTTTTGCCTCCAACGCGGCCGGCGCCGCACCCGTGGAAGGCCCTCCAGGAAGAGGAAGCGCATGAAGTTCGCCGGATTGCTGGTGATGCCAGCCGGATTCCTTCTCACCCTCGCTGCTCTGGTGCTGTTTCCCGACAATGCGAGGCGGCTGGCGTTTGTGGTGTGCGGCCTGGCGGTGGTGGCGATGGGCCTGGTAATCGCGGTGCGCGGCCACATGCCCGCCCGCGGAGCGAGCCGCCCATGAACACCATGACTCCCATGATTCCCGCGGCCGCCCCCGTGCCCGCGATGAGCGACGCCGTCTTTGCCCTTACCCTGGCGCTCCTGCTGCTTGCGCCGCTGGCCATTGCCGGCGTGGCGCTCATCAATGCCGGCCTGGGGCGCACGCGCTCCGCGGCGCAGGCGCTCCTGGGCAATCTGGCGCTTGCGGCCGTCGCCGTCATCGTCTTTGCGCTGGTGGGCGCCTCGTTTGCCGGGACGCTGGGAACGGCAGACGCCGCTATTCACGCCGCCGGAAAGACCTGGGGCGTGCTCGGGCTGGGGCCGTTTCTGCTGCACGGACTGGCCTCGGCCACGCCGCAGGCGCAGCTTGCGCTGCTCTTCGAGTTCATCGCAGTCGCCATGGCGGCGATGATTCCGTGGGGCTCGGGCGCGGATCGCTGGCGGCTTTCAGGTGGATGCGCTGCGGCGGCGGTGCTGGCCGGCATCGTCTTTCCTCTGGCCGCGCACTGGATCTGGGGCGGCGGATTTTTGGCGCAACTGGGCGCGAACTTCGGGCTGGGCGCGGGGTTTCTCGATGCCGGAGGCGCGGCCACCGTGCACGTTCTCGGCGGGCTCTCCGCGCTCGCATTGGTGTGGATCGCCGGACCGCGCCGCGGCAAATTCCCGCGCGAGGGCCTGTCGACCGCGATCCCCGGCCACAACGCCGTCTATGTTTTGTTCGGCTGCCTGCTGGCGCTTGTGGGCTGGCTCGCGTGGAATGCGGCGGGCGCGGTGATCTGGCTGCACGCTCCGCTGGCGGCCCTGCCCGGCACGGCCATCAACACATTGCTCTCGGCCGCGGCGGCGCTGCTGGCGACGTTTTCCATTACGCGCATCCGCTTTGGCAAGCCCGACGCCAGCCTTTGCGCCAACGGATGGCTGGCCGGCCTGGTGACCTCGACCGCCTGCGCCGCCGTGGCCACGCCCCTCGAAGCCATCTTCGCCGGAGCCGTGGCCGGCTTCTTCACGCCGCTGCTCGTGGAACTGCTGGAGCTGGCGGTTTCCGTCGACGACCCCTCGGGCGCCATCGCCGTGCACGGCGCGTCCGGTCTGTGGGGACTGCTGGCCGCGGGCTTCTTCGCTTCCCAGGCCGGGCAACTCACGGCGCAACTGGTGGGCATTGCCGCGTTGCTTGGTCTCGTATTACCGCTCGTCTACCTGCTCTTCGCGCTGCTCAACCGCGTGGTCCCGTTCCGCGTCGATCCCGACGGCGAGCGCATCGGCATGGACCTGCACGAGCTGGGCGGCGGCGCCTATCCCGAGTTCGTCATTCACCGCGACGAGTCGTACCGGTGATTCGCGATCGGGGTATCATCGTACCTATGGCGACGATACACATTCCGAAACCCGAAGCAGGCGCCGGGCTGCGCGTTGTTGCCGCGCATCATTCCGAACTGGCGAAGCTCTGCCGAGAATTTCATATCCTGCGGCTGGAGCTTTTCGGTTCGGCTCTGAGCGGCGCCTTCGACTCCGAGCGCAGCGATCTCGATTTCCTGGTGGAGTTCGAGCCGCTCGATCCCGGCGACTACGCAACCGCCTTCTTCGGCTTCAAAGATGCGCTGGAGCAGCTCTTTGGCCGGCCGGTCGATCTGGTGGTTGCATCCGCAATCCGTAATCCTTATTTCCGCCGCAGCGTTGACGAGAACAAGGCACTGCTTTATGCAGCTTGAGGCGCGAAAGTATCTTTTCGATGTGCAAGAGGCAGCCGAGCTCGTTTCCCAGTTCACCAAAGGTAAAGGCTTTGCGGATTACCGGCAAGACCCGATGCTGCGCTTTGCCGTCGAGCGCGCCTTTACAATCATTGGCGAAGCGCTTGGGCAGCTGGCCCGCGTTGACGCCAGCGTGGCCTCCCGGATCACAGACTTGCGCAGCATCGTTGGCTTCCGCAATGTTCTGACCCACGCCTATGCGCAAATTGACGACCGGATTGTTTGGGGTATTGTTCAATCGAAGTTGCCGGTCCTAATCCGCGAAGCAGCCAAACTCATGAATGAGCAAGATGAAGCCTAGAACGCAAAGCAACGAACCTCGTCTCGCACCGAGTTCGTCATTTACCGCGACGAATCGTACCGCTAATGCCGCTCATCCCCGCCGGCCTGTGTAAACTGCCGTCAGGATCAAAATCTTATGGGATTATTTAACGGGCTGTTCTACCCGTGGGGTCTGCTGCTGTGGGTCGCGGCGATTATTCACTTCATCCGCCGGCGGCCCGACACCTATTGGATCTTCATCATTCTCTTTCTCGGCCCCCTCGGCGCGCTGGTGTACCTCTGTGTCGAGGCTCTGCCCGACCTCGGGCTGCTGCGCCAGTCGTTCCAGGGATTTCCACGGCGCAAGCGCATCGCCCAGCTCAACCTGGAGATTCACGACAATCCTTCGACGGGAAACTTCGAAGAGCTTGGCGACCTCTTGATGGACGAGGGCAGGCTCGACGCGGCGCGGGCCGCATATAACAAGGCCATCGCCGCGCGGGCCGCGTATAACAAGGCCATCGCAAAACGCTCCACGGTTGTGGATTGCTTTTACCGCCGCGGCGTCTGCGCTCTTCTGTTGGGCGACGCGTCGGCGGCTCTTCCCGATCTCGAAATGGCCGTCGGGAAGGATGCAGGTCACGACTTCTATCGCGCCGCCGGCCTCTTGGCGCACGCCTACGCCCAAACCGGCCAAAACGAAAAGGCCAATGCTATGTTCCAGAAGGCGATCGAGCGCTCGACGCTCTCGGAGACGTATCTGAACTACGCGGATTTCCTCGCCGCGCAAGGGCGCAACGTCGAGGCGCGCACCTGGGCGCAGAAGGTGCTCGATAAAAAGCCCACCATGCCGGGCTACCTGCGGCGTCGCGAGCGGCCGTGGTTTCGCCGCGCCGCCGCATTGCTCAAACGCGTCCCGGCGTAAGAGCCAATGCCATCCGCCGGGCGGTCAGCTCAGCTCTACATCGGCGTCGTGGTCAGTTCCGCGCTTTGGAACTCCCATGGGCAGTTGGCGGAAACCTGAATCCAGATGCCGCCCGCCGCGGTCGCGTCAAAGGCGTAGGCAAATCCGCTTGTGCCCTGCGCCACGCTCACCGTCTCCGTGGGCTGCGCGGCAGGTCCGGTTCCATCGGGCGCCGTGGCAATGGCGAACTGCGCCGGGCAATAGGAATAAACCTGGAAGCTCAGCACGTACAGATTGTTGGGCGCTGCGACCACATTGAAGCCGAGAAAACTCTTGTTCGGCTCGAACATCATATTCAGCAGCAGGCCCGCGTTGTCCGGATCCCACTCGCCCACGTTATACGCCGCCATGGTGAAACTTCCTCCACTCGTAGGCTGCGCGACGGTGATGGTTTGCGTAGTGGGCCCGGAGTTTGCCGGCGCAGCGGTCATCGGCTTGGGCGGACTGCCGGGCGCAGGCGTCTTGAATGCCATCCGGGCCGAGGCGATGAACTGCGCTTTGTCGGCAGGCGTCAGCACGCGGCCTTTGGAGAGGACCAGCGGCCTGTGTGCCATGCGCACGATGGGCGGCTTCGACCGCGTGGGCACGCCTTTCAGCGTGATCCCGGGGCGCTGACCGAAAGCCGAGGTCAGAACCATTGCTGCAGAGAGCAGCACGGCGACTTTTTTCATAAGCATGCCTTTCTTCGCGCCGCGCAAATCAGGATTGGGCCGAGGGGATTGGCGGCGGATTGCCGCGAGTATAGCGCCGCCGCCGCCACGTCTGCCAGCAATAAACCGGCCAGAATACGGGCAGCCCAGCTACTTGCGCGCCAGCAGCAGCATCGCCAGGAACAACACCAGCGGGACCAGGACGATGCCGGCGTAGAGCGCCAGCTTGGCGCGGTTGAGCCCCAGCCGGCTGCGCAGGTTCGGCCGGTGCGCGTCTTGGTCCACGCCCACCAGTTCCTGGTGCTCCAGCTCCCACGCCATCTCGGCTGCGGTGGCATAACGATGGCGCGGATCGCGTTCCAGAGCGCGGAAGAGGATCTCCTGCAACTCGGCTGAAATGGCCGGGTTCAGATCGCGAGCCGGCGCGGGATCGATCAACACGCGCTCGTTCAGAACCACCAGCGGGTTCGCACCCGTAAACGGCGGCTGGCCGGTGAGCATCTCGTAGAGCATGGCGCCCATTGCGTAGATGTCGCTGCGCTGGTCGCCGCGCTGGCCCTTCACTTGCTCCGGCGAGATGTAATCGGGCGTGCCCAGTGCGGGCGTGAGCGAGGTGTGCGTGATGCGCCGCGCGTCCTCTTTCATAGCGATGCCGAAGTCGATGATCTTGATGCGATCGCCCTCGCACACCATGATGTTCTCGGGCTTCAGGTCGCGGTGCACCACGCCGTGCTTGTGCAGGTTGTCGAGCGCTTCGCAGATGGCCACGGTGAGCGCCACGGCGCGGTCGATGGGCAGTTTTCCCTTTTCGTTGAGGACGGAACGCAACAGCCGTCCGTCGACCCACTCGATCACCATGTAGAGGCGGCTGCGCTGTTCGCCGTCGTAGGTCTTCACCACGCCGGGGTGGTCGATCTCCTGGCCGATCTCCTCCTCGCGCCGGAAGCGCTCGAGCAAAATCGGATCGGCTTCCATCTCAGGATGCGGCGCCTTGAGCGCCACCGTCTGGCCGGTGCGCAGGTCCGTGGCGCGGAAAAGCGTGGACATGCCGGTGCGGGCAACCTCCGCGTCCAGGCGGTAGTGGTCCAGGGTTTCGCCAACTTCGAGCTCGTCGATCACTAATGTCAGCATCGCAATTTCGAGTGTTTCATGCAAAACATAAGAAATCTGCAAGGACCGGCGAAGGGATCCGTAAAGCGAAAACGGGTATGCGCGAAATGGCAAGGATAGATGCCCCGCGCCACAAAATACCGTCCCTCCGCCCAAAACCCCGTATCATGGAGTTCGACATGCCCAGCCCACTTCGAATCTCCATCGCCTGCATGGCGCTGGCCTGCGTGGCATGGCCCGCCCTGGCGCGCGGCGCCGCAACCACGGCGCGTCCCGCCCGGCAGGAACCGCCGCAGGATACGGGCTTCCTGAACCGCGGCATCGAGCTGCACGGCGTCACCTACCGCTTTCAGGTCTACCTGCCCGAAGACTGGCGGCGCGACGACGGCAAGAAGTGGCCTGTCATTCTGTTTCTGCACGGGCGCGGCGAGCGCGGCTCCGAGGGCATGTGGCAAACGCAGATCGGCATTGCCGAGGCAGTGCGCAACCATCCCGACCGCTGGCCGTTCGTGATCGTGATGCCGCAGTGCCCGCTCAACGCCCATTGGACCGATCCCCCGATTCTGGAGCTGGCCATGGCCGCGCTCGATCGGGAGTCGGCCGAGTTTCACGGCGACCCGGCGCGCACCTACCTCACCGGCCTTTCCATGGGCGGATACGGCGCTTGGGAGCTGGCCAAAGTGCATCCCCGTCGCTGGGCGGCCATCGCCATTGCGGCCAGCGGCGTCTTCTGGAGCTACGAACCGGACCGCTGGCAGCAAGCGAACCTGCTGCCCGCCGAATACGCGCGCGCGGTGGGCCACACGCCGGTGTGGCTCTTCCATGGCAGCCTGGATACGACCGTCGTGCCGCGCCAGAGCGTGCTCATGTTCGACGCCCTCAAGGCTGCCGGCGGCAACGTCCGCTTCTGGCTCTACCAGGGTCTGTTGCACGATTGCTGGACGCTTGCCTACGACGAGCCGGAACTGCCGCGCTGGCTGCTCGCGCAACGCACGCCCCCGGCTCCCGAAACCATGGCGGAGTTCCTCGTGGTTCCGCTGCACCCGCCTGCCATCAAGCTCACCACGGCGCAACTCGATAGCCTGACCGGGCAGTACCGCGAACCCAACGGACACGAAGTGAAGACGATCCTCCGCCAGGGCGACCAGCTCTTCGAGAAAACCACCGGCGGCGAGCTGATCGGCCTCGAAGCCGAGTCAGCCGACTCGTTTTTCCGCCCCGGCGACGTGACCGGCGCGCGCACCATCCATCTCACCTTCGAGCGCGATGCGCAGGGCCGCGTGACGGCCTACGTGCTCGACGACAACCGCCACCAGGAACGCTGGACCAGGGCGGCGGGCGCAACCAAATAATACCGAAGCCCGCTGCAGCGGGCGAAAGAACGGCACGGCCGCCCTGCCCTGAAACACGTTCTTTGCATTCGCGCGAATCCAAACCCACAAGCTACCGGCTACAAGCTAGGGCAGCCCTACAGTTGGTGTATCCCGGCAGGGGCTAAAGCCCCAGGCGTTTTTGCCGCGCTGATCGGCCCGGCTAAAGCCGTGCCCTTGTTACAAAGCCACGACCGGGGTGCAGCAACCCTGGTCTTGCTCTGAGGGCTACAAGCCGACGGTTCGCTCCTTCACTTTTTCGGAACCATTCGCGCCGGATTTGCGTATCCTTATTGCGATTGGGAGAAAGAATATGTTTTGCAGCGGATGTGGTCAGGAACTCGAAGCCGGAAAAGGCTTCTGTGCAAAGTGCGGCTGGGCTGGGGCGCCGATCGCGCCGCCGGTTGTCCCGACGCCCGGCCTTGAATATGAATTGGCGCGCTACGCGGGCAAGGTGCGCGTGCTCGGCATCCTGTGGCTGGTCTATGCCGGACTTTCGCTCGTGCTCGGCTTTGCCGCCATGAGCTTCGCGCGCGCCTTCTTCGCCGGCGGCTTTGGCCCCTGGGCGCACGGCTCGCCGTTCCCCGAATGGTTCGGTCCGGCGTTGATTCACTTCGCATGGATCATGCTTTCGCTACGGTCGGTTGTCTGCGCCGTGGCCGGTTGGGGCCTGCTGGAACGCGCGCAGTGGGGGCGCATCATGGCCATCATCGCCGCGGTCGTCTGCCTCATCAAAATCCCCTTCGGAACCGCGCTCGGCGTGGCCACGCTGGTCATTCTGCTCGGCTACCGGAACTCGGCGCTCTACGACAATCTGTGAAAGACGGCTTTCAGCTTTTAGCTATCAGCTTTCAGCTTGTTTGTGCAGACCGCCGCAGCATCGAAAAGGTCAAATCGTTCCCTGTCGATTTCTCAATGGGTTTCTTGTCGCGAATGCCCGAAACAGGTGCCCTTATCTGATAGCTGAAAGCTGATAGCTGATAGCTGTTTTCCTGTCTTACAATCGTTCCATGACCTTTCCAGCCCAGCGGATGCGGCGGATGCGGCGCACGGAGCCCTTGCGCGCGCTGGTGCGCGAGACTGCACTCGAGCCCGGCGACCTGATTTATCCCCTGTTTATTTGTCCTGGCAAGGGCGTGCGCTCGCCCGTCTGTTCCATGCCCGGCGTCTTCAACTTGTCGGTGGACGAAGCGGTCCGCGAAGCCGAGGAGGCCGCGCAGTTGGGGCTGGGCGGATTGCTGCTCTTCGGCCTGCCCGAATCAAAGGACGAGCAAGGCACCGGCGCCTGGGCGGAAAACGGCATCGTGCAACAGGCCCTGCGCGCGCTCAAGCAGACGGAAGCGGCCAAGAAGCTGGTCCTCATCGCCGACGTTTGCCTCTGCGAGTACACCAGCCACGGCCACTGTGGCGTGGTGGTCAAGTCGGGCGACGGCCCCGATGCAAGCTTCGAGGTGGCGAACGATCCCACCCTCGAGCTCTTGGCGCGCACCGCGGTGAGCCAGGCCAAAGCCGGCGCAGACGTCGTCGCTCCCAGCGACATGATGGACGGCCGCGTCGGGGCCATCCGCAAGGCGCTCGACGCGGCGGGCCTCGCCGAGACGCCCATCCTCAGCTACGCCTCGAAGTTTGCCTCCGCCTTTTACGGTCCCTTCCGCGAGGCCGCCGGCTCCGCGCCGCAGTTCGGCGACCGCAGGAGCTACCAGATGGACGGGGCGAATCTCAGGGAAGCGATGCGCGAGATCGATCTCGACATCGAGGAGGGCGCGGACATGATCTTGATGAAGCCCGCCATGCCTTACCTCGACGTGGTGCGCGCCGCGCGCGAACGGGTGGACGTACCCATCGGCGCCTATCAGGTCTCCGGCGAGTACTCCATGCTCCACGCAGCCTTTGAAAAGGGCTGGCTCGACCCCAACCGCGCCATGCTCGAGTCGCTCGTAGGCATCCGCCGCGCCGGCGCGGATTTCATCGTCACCTACTTCGCCAAAGACGCGGCCAAGCTCCTCGCCTGACCCCTGAATCACGACCGGCTGCCCCACCCTTCGCACTTTGTGAAGGGTGGGATCCCACGAACCCCCCTGGCGCGAAAGCGCCGTCTGCCGCACCGCAGGTGCCTATGGATGCCGCGTGATCGCAACGACGGTAATCACCGGCGTTCGCTTCCTGCCCTTGATTTCATCGGGACCATAATGCCAGAAGATGCGGTAGGCGCCGGGTGTGTCGTTTTGCGCGTAGGCCTCGAAGACCTTCTCGCCGTGAACACCGGCAAGCGACGTGAACTCGTGCGTGTGAAGGCCCGAATGGCGCGGGTCGATTTCAAGGTACCCCAGGGCCTTGCGCACCTGGGCGAGGAGCGCGGCTGTGGACGGCGATTTTTCGAGCGCCGTCAACTGCGCATCTGCCGTGGGAGTGAACTTGAGCTTGCGTTCCATATCTAAGCCCATCCATATCCAGACCTTGAGCTAATTATTTGGCGTGCCTGGCAAACGAGCCGCGATACACGCTCTTCCCTTCCGCCGATTCCCTCAAGCCTTTTTTCACGCTGGCCAGGGCCGGCGGGTTCTCGTAGAGCCACGTCTCAGAGACGGGAATGGTCCTGACCGGGTCGAGAATGAGCTGGCCGAGGGGATTGCGGTAGATGTTATAGGCCGTTGCATCGCGCAGAGCCGCTCCCAGCGAGAGGCGCTTCTTCGCATCGGGCTGCGCGAACTCGGAAACCAACTGGAAATCGGTATCTTTGATGACCGCGGAGGTGGGCATAAGAGGAGCATAGCGCCGGTGGGGATATAAATCAAGTGGGCTGCGCCCATCTGGACGAAACCGTTTTGGGGGGCTTGCGCTGCCGCCCGCGGCAACGTTACCGGCGACCAATCCGTAAGGGTTCGTGGCCGCAGCCCCGCAGCCCCGCGAGTTTCCCTTTCCATAGCGCCTCTCCGATCCGCAAAGCAGAAAGACGCCGCCGCCCGCCCCGCTCAGGAGCCGATCCTTCCGCATGGATCGCGCACTGTCAGAGGAATTCGACTTTAACATGACTTCCGCTCGTTCTTTTGGTATATTGCATTCATATACAGAGACCCCCCCTGCCCTGTACCGGATTCGACTGGGATCCATGCGCCTCAAGGAAGAACCAGAGGCCTGGCGTTTCCCAGGCGGAGATGGAACGTCGATTCGCCCCCATTTCGGCGCGCACGATGAACCGGAAGGAGAGAATCGTCCATGCGCAGGCAACTGAAGACCGTCCCTGAGTTTTCGAGCGAAGCTGAAGAGCGCGCTTTCTGGGAGTCCGTAAAAAATGAAATCACGGAGCCTTTGGATTGGAACAAGGCCAGGCTGGCGGCTTCTCCCAGGCTGCGCCCTCCCACTGAGACCATCTCCCTGCGCATGCCGCAGAATGTTCTGGACACCATCCGCAACCACGCGCGCAAGCTGGATGTGCCCTATCAATCGCTGATCAAACTCTGGTGCGCCGAGAAAGCCGCCGAGATCGTTCGCGTTTCGTCCACGGCCCATCACGGCAACAATTAGCTGGACCGCACAAATCTCTTCGCTTTAGACCGGGAACAGAGATGCTGTACCCAGCGATGTTGGTCTCCCACCCTTGCGACAGAAAAAAGTCGCAAGGATGGGGCACGGAACTATGGGGAACAGCAATCATGGTTCCGCTCTAGGGGTGCGCTGTGTTCTCCTATCTTGAACCCACCTATGCTTAAGCGACTCGAAGCCTATTTTGAATTTGCCCGCCTCGGAACCAACTGGCGCATCGAGATTCTGGCCGGCGTCACCACGTTTCTGACCATGGCCTACATCGTGCTCGTGAACCCGGCCATCCTGGCCGATGCCGGCGTTCCCTTGCCCGCCGCAACCGCGGCCACCTGCCTCTCGGCGGCCTTCGCCTCCATTCTCATGGGCATCGTCGCGCGTTATCCCATCGCGCTCGCACCCGGCATGGGCCTGAACGCCTACTTCACCTACACGGTTTGCCTCAAGATGCACGTCCCCTGGCAGACGGCGCTGGGCGCGGTCTTTCTTTCCGGCGTCATCTTTCTCGCCGTCACTGCGGCCGGCATCCAGAAGACGATCCTGCGCGCCATTCCCCACCAGCTTTACGCGGCGGTCGCCGGCGGCATCGGCCTGTTCATCGCCTTCATCGGCTTTCAACACGCGGGCCTCGTCATTGGCGATCCCAATACCCTGGTCGGCATGGGCTCGATCCGCAATCCCACCACCTATCTCGCGTTATTCGGTTTGATTCTGATGGCCGCCCTCGAAATCCGCAAGGTGAAAGGCGCCATCCTCATCGGCGTCGTCGCCGTCACCGCCCTCGCCTGGCCTCTGCATCTTGTGCACTGGACGCACTCCACCGTCGGCCTCTCCGCGCTCACCCAAACCGCCTTCAAGCTCGACATTCGCGGCGCGCTCGGCAAGGGCCTGCTTGAAATCGTCTTCGTCTTCTTCTTCGTCGATCTCTTCGACAACCTGGGCACGCTGGTCGCCGTCACCAAGCGCGCCGGCCTGATCGCTCCCGACCACTCCATCCCCCGCTTGAATCGAATTCTGTTTGCCGACGCCACGGCCACGGTCTTCGGCTCGCTCACCGGAACCTCCACCGTCACCAGCTACGTGGAGTCGACGGCCGGCGTAGCCGCGGGCGGCCGCTCCGGCGTCACCGCCATCGTCACCGGCCTGCTGTTTTTGTGCGCCATCGTGGCCGCACCCTTCATCGGCGCCGTGCCCCAGGCAGCCACCGCCCCGGCGCTCATCCTGGTGGGCTCCCTGATGCTCGCCGCCATCACCGAAATCCACTGGCACGACCCGCTGATCGCCGTTCCCGCTTTCCTCACCCTCGTCCTCATCCCCTTCACTTACTCCATCGCCAACGGCCTCGGCTTCGGCATCATCGCCTGGGCGGTCCTGCACCTGTTCGCCGGCAAAGCCCGCCGCCAGGACTGGCTGCTCTACCTGCTGGCCGTCCTGTTTCTCGCGCGCTTCATCTACCTCGGCGCAAACTAGCATCTGCTACCATCTGTTCGTCGCACGAAACGGAGTCACGATGGACTGGTATCACGATCTGGCTTACTTCCTTGGCGGAGCATTTCTGGCCAACAGCCTGCCCCACCTCATCAACGGAATCTCGGGGCGCAGCTTCCAGAGCCCCTTTGCCAAGCCTCCGGGCAAGGGCCTGTCCTCACCGACGGTGAATGTTTTGTGGGGGTTCTTCAATCTTGCGGTGGCTTATCTGCTCGTGGTTTGCGTGGGCAGCTTCAGCTTTCACAATCCCTGGCAGGTTGGTATCGTGGGCGCGGGAATTCTTGTCATGTCTCTCATGCTCGCCCGCGCCTTCGGGCGTTTCTACAGTTCGCGATAGGCTGGCGAAGCGAGGTCAGGACTCGGCCCGCAGGTGCACCACCTTGCGCCGCGCCTTACTGATCCGGCCCGCAAACAGTGACACATTCTCCCACCCTTTTCCGCAAAAAACGCGGAAAAGGATGGGGCACGGAAGCAGTATTTCAGGGCCGGATCAATAGTTTTGCAGCTAAGGTGGGATACCACGAAACCCCGTGCCCCATCGTTTCGCGTCTTTTGCGAAAGGGTGGGAAACTAATCAAGTAGGGCGCACCATCTTTCGAACCGCCCAGACTATGCAACCCATGCGCCTCTCTTCCCACTTTCGCAATCTCGCAATCCTCGTCCTCGTCGCCGCAACCACCCTCTTCGCCGACGACTCCTACCGCGTCGTTCACACCTATCCGCACGACCCCAACGCTTACACGCAGGGCCTGGTCTTCGTCGACGGCCATCTCTACGAGAGCACCGGCCTCAACGGCCGCTCCACGCTGCGCATGGACGATCTCGAGACCGGCCGCGTGCTGCAATCGGCGCCCGTCCCGTCGGAGTATTTTGCCGAGGGCCTCACCGCGTGGGGCAGCACCCTCGTCCAGCTCACCTGGCAGTCGCACCTCGTCTTCGTCTACGACCGCTTCAGCTTCCGCCTGCTGCGCACCTTGCGCTACGACGGCGAGGGCTGGGGCCTCACCGCCGACAGCAAATACCTCATCCTCTCGGACGGCACCGCCACGATTCGTTTCTTCGACCCCGCGACGTTTCGCGAAATCCGCCATATCGACGTGAAGGATCGCGGGCGGCCGGTAACCCAGCTCAACGAGCTCGAATACATCCACGGCCAGATCTACTCGAACGTCTGGCACACCGACCGCATCGTGCGCATCTCGCCCGCAACCGGCCAGGTGCTGGGCTGGATCGATCTCACAGGCCTGCTGCCCGACAACCAACGCTCCGACCCCGAAGCGGTCTTAAATGGAATTGCCTACGACGCCGCGCACGACCGCCTCTTCGTTACCGGCAAACTCTGGCCCAAGCTCTTCGAGATCGAGATTGTCCCGGCCAAACCCAAAGTCGTTCCCGTCCATCGCGCCAAATAATGTGCCGGCGGTCTCCTGACCGAATGTACCGTCGGCCTTCCGGCCTCATGTAGCGCCGGCCTCCCGGCCGGCTGTCGCGGGGGTCTCCTGACCCCCGCATGACTCGCCGCCATTCTGAAACAACCTTTCGCAAATCGGAACCGCCCCTCCACCAACTCCCCGCCATCACCGCCCTAGAACACTCCGCCCGCGTATACTTTTCCGCAAAGGGCTGGCCCTCACGATGGACGATTCCTCTTTCTTCATGCCGAGCTCTGGGCAAACCGCGGTGGTCTTCACCATCGCTCTCGCCTTTGCCGGTTACCTGGTTACGTTTATGAGCAGCCGCATGATGGCGCGCCGCGCCGACCGGCTCCGCCTCGTCAATCAGCGCCTCAACGAGTTCTACGGCCCGCTCTACGTGGCCACCGTGGCCGGCAACATCGCCTACAAGGCGCTGCTCGCCAAGCAGGGCAAAACCCAGTGCCACCCCATCCGCGAAAAGGACCTCGCGGAGTGGGTGCTGTGGATGAAATCCATCTTCATGCCGCTGAACGACGTGCGCGAGAAGATCATCATCGAGAACGCGCACCTCATCGTCGAAGAAGAGATGCCGCAGTGCCTGCTCGATTTCGTGACCCACGTGGTCGGCTACAAGGCGCTGCTCTTCAAGTGGGCCGAGGGCGATTACACCGAGCGCCGCTCCATGATCGGCTGGCCGCCCGAGTTCGACATCTACGTCGAGCGCTCCTACCGCGCCCTCAAAGCCGAACAAACCCGCCTGCTGCACAACGCGGTATGGCGCTGGTGGCGACGCATCGTCCGCCGCTCGAAGCGACAGCCGAACAACACGGAGAGCACTCGCACAGAGAACACATTGTCATCCTGAGCGAGTTCGCCGCAGGCGAACGAGTCGAAGGATCTGCGGTTGTTTTTCGCGCACTCAACTCAGCACAGAACTGGGTGCCCCTGGTCCCTCGCATTTGGGGACCAGGAATCGCAAGGTGCCCAGGGCCACGATTCTGGGACCCGGGAACCACGAACCCCGGCGTCTACGGGCTACTGGCTACCGGCTACTATCTCACCCGCCCCGCCAATCCTCACCCCCGCCCGCAGCCACTCCGCAGCGCCCTCAGACGGAATTGTTTTTCCTATTCCCTACGCAGAGAATTGCAGTCTCACATCCAGGGCAGCACAACTCAATCGTTAACTGCTTTGTTTTCAATGCTGAGACCATCTGCGCTTATGGCCCGTTAAATGCATGAGACAGTGCAGTTTCAACGACTTACTCTCAGACAGAGCATCTTCCGTCCCTGCGGATAGGTACGCATCTGCGCGTAGTTCACCGTTGCCCGGGCACTGACCTTGGGGTCAGTCCTCGGAAAATGTTCACGCCCAGGATAACCACGCCGTAGGTTGCACCGGGCCCAAAGCCCGAATGGAGAAAGAAGCATGAAGAAAGCGGTTTTTGCAGCACTGTTCCTCAGCCTCGTTGGCGCGCTCGCCGCGGTTCCCGCGGTTGCCGACTCCACCGTCTACACCAGCGGCTCCAGCACTTGGGAATTCGATTCCTGGGACATTAGTTTCGGGTCTGTGACGGATGAATTCACCCTCGACCAGGCTGAAAACATCACCGGCTTCACGATCGACGTTTGGATTAGCGCTGAGGATCCGGTCACGAGCGTTGACTATTCTTTTGGGACCACCGCATACGGTACTTCGCTCGCGACGGGCACGGCAACCACGACCGGCGCCCTGGACGTACCCAGCAACAGCTATGGCTACGCAGTCTATACGGAGACTGCCTCCTCCATCGCGCCTGTGTCGCTTGCCGCCGGAACCTACTGGTTCACCCTCCAGAACGCCGTATGGTCCGACGGCGAAGACGTCTCGTGGGATGAGAACGACGGTCGGTCCATCGGATATGACATCTCTTACGGACCCATCGCCGCGTTCGATTGCACATATGAGTCCGAGTGCGGTCTCTCCGGCGGCGAGACATTCACGCTCACGGGCAACTCCTCCACCAGCCCGGTCCCTGAGCCCGGCAGCCTACTGCTCCTGGGAACCGGCCTCGCCGGCCTTGCCGGCCTCCTCCGCCGCAAGATCGCCAAGGTGCTCTAACCTCCGCAGGACCGCTTCGCTGCTTCCATTCTCGATTCTGAAAAGCCGGGGAAAACTCCCCGGCTTTTGATTTGCTCCTTTCTGCTCAGCCCCGCACGGGCAGCCCGATATTCTTCCAGAGGCGCAGCGACGGTCCGGCTTGATTGATGGTGTAGAAGTGCAAGCCCGGAGCGCCACCGTGGAGAAGCGTCTCGCACAGCCGCGTCACCACGCCGATGCCGAAGTCGACGAGCGCCGGCTTGTCGTGCTCGAGCTCTTCGAGGCGCAGCCTGGCCCAGCGCGGCAGGTCTGCGCCGCACCCCGCGCAGAAGCGCACGGTGTTGGCGTAGCTCGTGATGGGCATGATGCCGGGCACGATGGGAATTTTTATCCTGGCTTTGGAGCAGCGCTCCAGGAAATCGAAGTAAGCGTCGGCGTTGTAGAAGAGCTGCGTGAGCGCCGCGTCCGCGCCCGCTTCCACCTTGCGCCGGAAGTTGTCGAAGTCCTCCGTGGGCCGCGCGGCCTGGGGATGCATCTCGGGATAAGCGGCGACTTCGATTCTGAACCAGTCGCCGTGCTCGGCGCGGATGAAGCTGACCAACTCGTTCGCGTAGTGGAATTCGCCCGGCGCAGAGGCGCTCATCGCCGTGGCCGGCAGATCGCCGCGCAGGGCCACGATGCGCTTGACGCCCGCTTCTCTATAACGCCGTAGCTGCGCCGCCACGTGCGCGCGCGTGGAGCCGACGCAGGTCAGGTGCGGCGCGGTCTCGACGCCGCATTGCTTGACCACGGTCAGCAGGGTTTCGTACGTACCTTCCTGATCGGACCCGCCCGCGCCGTGCGTCACGGAGAAATAGTCGGGCCCGAGCGCCGCCAACTGCGCAATCACGGCGGGCAGCTTGGCCACGCCCTCCGGCGTGCGCGGAGGAAACAGCTCGAACGAGAATGTGTGAGGCGAGGACATAGGTTTCAGGGGTCAGGTGTCAGGTGTCAGGGTTCAGTCTCCCGCGCGTCCGGCTTGAGTGCCTGGCATCGAGAACGCCCTGACACCTGACCCCTGACACCTGAAACTTATAGCGAAACCAGAGTAGCTGTACCCAGAGCCAACACAGCCAAGTGGCTTTTTCCTTAAGAAAAAGCCACCTTCAACAATCTCGGTAATGGCACGTTTACTCTGGTTTCGCTCTAGTATCTGTAGTTCTCCGCCTTGAACGGCCCATCCACCGGCACGCCGATGTAGTCGGCCTGCTTTTCGGTGAGCCGGGTCAGCTTGACGCCGATCTTTTCAAGGTGCAGCCGCGCGACCTCTTCGTCGAGATTCTTGGGCAGCACGTAGACCTGCGGCTTGTAGCTGTCACGGTTTTTCCAGAGATCGAGTTGCGCCAGCGTCTGGTTGGCGAAGCTGTTCGACATCACGAAGCTCGGATGACCCGTGGCGCAGCCCAGATTCACCAGCCGCCCCTCGGCGAGGACGAAGATTGCGTGGCCGTCGGGAAAGGTGTACTTGTCGACTTGCGGTTTTATATTGAGCCTGGTCACGCCGGGCGCTTCGTTGAGCCGGTCGATCTGGATCTCGTTGTCGAAGTGGCCGATGTTGCACACGATGGCCTGGTCCTTCATCTTCTGCATGTGCTCGAAGGTGATGATGTCGGTGTTGCCGGTGCAGGTGACGTAGATGTCGCCGCGGCCCAGCGTGTCTTCGACCGTGGTGACTTCGAAGCCCTCCATCGCCGCCTGCAGCGCGTTGATGGGGTCGATCTCCGTGACCACCACGCGCGCGCCCATGCCGCGCAGCGAGTGGCTCGATCCCTTGCCCACGTCGCCGTAGCCGCAGATGACCGCGACCTTCCCCGCCACCATCACGTCGGTGGCGCGCTTGATGCCGTCGGCGAGCGACTCGCGGCAGCCGTAGAGGTTGTCGAACTTGGACTTGGTCACCGAATCGTTGACGTTGATCGCCGGAACCAGCAGCTTGCCCGTCTCCATCATCTTGTAGAGCCGATGCACGCCCGTGGTGGTCTCTTCGGAAACGCCGCGCCAGTCGGCAACGACCTTGTGCCAGTGCTGCGGGTCCTCGGCGAGAACTTTCTTGAGCAGGTCCTTGATCACCTGTTCTTCGTGGTTGCCGGAAGGCGTCTCGACCCACTTGTCGCCGTTCTCAAGCTCATAGCCCTTGTGGATGAGCAGCGTGGCGTCGCCGCCGTCATCGACAATGAGCTGCGGACCGAGTGCGCCCTTGTGCGTGAGCGCGCGCCAGGTGCACTCCCAGTAGTCTTCGAGCGATTCGCCCTTCCAGGCGAAGACGGGAACGCCGGCGGCGGCAATCGCCGCGGCGGCATGGTCCTGCGTGGAGAAGATGTTGCAACTGGCCCAGCGGACCTCTGCGCCCAGGCTCACCAGGGTCTCAATCAGCACCGCCGTCTGGATGGTCATGTGAAGCGAGCCGGTGATGCGCACGCCGGCCAATGGCTTTTCCGCCGCGTACTTGTTGCGGATGGCCATCAGGCCAGGCATCTCCTGCTCGGCGATGACAATCTCCTTGCGGCCCCAATCGGCCAGACTAAGGTCGGCCACTTTGAACTCGGCTTCGACTTTCTCAACGGTTGCAATCGTCATGCATTCTCCTCGCGTTTCTTCGACATCTGTCGATTGATGCTCACTCCGCTAGCTCCGCTAACCCCGCCAGCTCCGCTTTATTTCATCGTCGCATCGTGATATGTTGATATGTAGCAGAAATCGCCGATGCCGTCAATTATCAAAACGCTCAAGGTCGTCGCCGATCCCAATCGGCTGCGTATCTTGTTGCTTTTAAAAGGCGAAGAGTTGTCTGTCGCCGAGTTGCAGGAGATCCTTGGCATGGGCCAGAGCACCATCTCCACTCATCTCTCGCAGCTCAAGCAGGCAGGATTGGTGGAAGACCGCCGCACCGGCAAAAGCAATCTCTACCGCCCCACTGCCCCTGCGGGGGGCAGACTTTTGGACGAGATTCTTGCGGATGCCGAGAAGGAGATCGCGGAGGCCGCCGCCGACCAGGCCGCCATGCGCCGCGTGCTCCGCAAGCGCCAGGACAAAATGCGGGCGTTCTTCGACAGCGTGGCCGGGCGGCTGGGCAAGGACTACGTGCCCGGCAAGTCGTGGAAGAGTCTGGCCGAGGCGCTGCTGCGCCTTATGCCGCCGATGACCATTGCCGATCTGGGCGCGGGCGAAGGGAGCTCCGCTCTCTTGCTTTCCCAAAGAGCTGTGCGCGTCATAGCCGTCGACTCGTCGGCGCGGATGATCGAGGTGGGCCGGGAGCAGGCCGCGAGCCATGGCGTGAAAAACGTCGAGTACCGGCTGGGCGACATGGAGGAAGTGCCCATCGGCGCCGGCGAGGTGGACCTGGTGTTCTTTTCGCAGTCGCTGCACCACGCGCTGCACCCGGAGCGCGCGCTGGCTGAGGCAGCGCGCATTCTCGCGCCCGGCGGCCGCGTGGTCGTGCTCGACCTCGTCAAGCACCGCTTCGAGGAGGCGCGCGAGATGTACGCCGACGAGTGGCTGGGCTTCAGCGAAGTGGAACTCGAAGCGATGCTCGAGATCGCCGGCTTCGCCAACGTGGAGACCGCAGTGGTGGACAAAGACGCCGATGCGCCGCAGTTTCAGACGCTGCTTGCGGTGGGGAACAAACTAATCTGAAGGCCGTCTCATGAATCGGAGTTGATCGATTGATCCGCTGGCTTGCTCTTCTCGCCAGCCTGTTCTCGGGCCGCGGCGGGTCTGGCTCCCTATCGGCTATTCGCGGAAGCCGGCCGGGGCAATGCCTGCTTCGCTAGCGCCCCAATCGGATAATTCAGCACCAGCTCCGGCCGATCCACAATGGTCTGAAATTGCGCAGCGGCTTCGGCGGACTTGCCAGCCATACGGTAGGCTAAGCCGCGCAGATAGATTGGATACATCGGCGCAATCGACAGAACCTGGTAAATTGCCGGCTGGCCCAGTTGATACCGCTCTGCGATGGCCAGATCTTCAATCGCCTGTTCCGGCCGATGGCGGTCGAGATCGCTGGCGGCGGCGATCGATGGGAGCCAGTAGCCGTTCAGGATGGTGTCCAGAGGGTATTGCTGCCGAAGCTGGGTGACGAGCGCCTGCGAGCGGGGCAAATCTCCAACCCGCGCCAGCGCCAGGGCGGCTAGCGTGCGAACGTCCTTGGTCGGGGCAAGGTGCAGGGCTGCTTCCGAAAATTGGATAGCTCGGGTGCGGTCGCCCATCTCCGCCTCGATGAGCGCACCCTGAATTTGCCACACAGCCGCACGCTCCGGAGCATGGAGACCGATCGCCAAAGCCGATGCCTGATGGATTCTCTCCAGCGCTTCGGCCGATTGCCCTTTTCCCGCCTTGGTCAAAGCGTCAAAAAGTAGCAGAATCTCCTCCGCTTCGGGCTTACCGGCCGCAACCGAAACCTGCCGGTTCATCTCCGTCTCGTTGCCATCGAGAAACGCCAACTGATAGCTGACAAGCAGCTCATCGATTTCCTCCAGATGCGCGCGATGCATCTGGTCGAGCAGGGCGCGAGCCTCGGCCGGGCGTTTGAGGCAGATCAGAACCTCGGCGAGGTTCGTGTAAACGTAGGAACGCGATGGATCGAGGCGTAATGCATCCCGGAACCCCGCTTCCGCGGCGGCATAATTGCCAAACGCGACATTCACCATGGCCGAACCATTGCGCGGGGCGAAATCGCGCGGGAACTCACGGCGCCAATCTT
>Ga0326727_10012231_pt1 | contig 19609 bp, 18 predicted proteins | sample MB2enrmetagenome_FD_207643 | JGI IMG/M metagenome (GOLD analysis project Ga0326727, IMG submission 207643) | Lab enriched peat soil microbial communities from McLean, Ithaca, NY, United States - MB29MY | ecosystem: Environmental > Terrestrial > Soil > Wetlands > Peat | place: USA: New York...
GACAACCGGCGGGGCCACCATGCAGACGCACGGACCGACGACCGGCGGGGCCACGACGCATGGACCGACGACTGGCGGTGCTACGACACATGGGCCGACAACCGGCGGGGCCACCATGCAGACGCACGGGCCGACGACTGGCGGGGCCACGACACATGGACCGACGACTGGCGGTGCTACGACACATGGGCCGACGACCGGTGGGGCCACCATGCAGACGCACGGGCCGACGACCGGCGGGGCTACCACACATGGGCCGACGACTGGCGGGACCACCACGCATGGGCCGACGACCGGCGGAGCAAAGCCGATGGTGACCACGAGGACCGGCGGCGGGACGAGTAGTTCGGTCACGCACTCGACGCAGACATCGCACGCCACAGCCTCCACATCGCACGCCACAGCCTCTACGTCGCACGCAACCTCTACATCGCACGCCACGACTTCCAGCAGCGGTGGAAACAGGCGCAAGTAGAGCGGACTCTCACCGCAGACCATCGAGGCCCACGGTCAGCCGTGGGCCTCGGCGCGTTGGGGGGCATCCTGAAAGAGCCGGATGCCGGCGATCTCGACCTCCAGGCCGCCGAATTCGGGGTGGTCGTTTTCGCGGATGCGGTAGGCGAGGTCGATGAGGCTTCCCCCGGCGAGCCCAAGCTCGGAGGCGCGGGCGGCCAAGTCCCATCCGACGGCGCGGATGGCGCTGCTGGTGCCGGAGACGACCGGTTCCTGGGCTGAGGAGGGAATCACGGATTGGACCGGTTCCTGGGCCAGTTCGAGCCGGATGTGACGGTCTTTCAGGATGCGGGGCGCAGTGAGCAGGCGCGCCTTGCGGGCCACGAAGATGGGTTCGGGGTTGCCATGGCCGAGGGGCTCGAGCTTGCGCAGCCAGCCGGCGAGTACCGGGGTGATGCGATCCAGGGGCAGCTCGGCGTGAATGCGCAACAGGCGCTCCGGTTCGCGGGCGGAAAGATGCTCGCTGGCGTAGAGGCGCAGGCGGCGCTTGAGCTCAGGCAGCGCATCGGCGGGCAGGGCAAAGCCGACGGCAAAGGCGTGGCCGCCGAAGCGGGTGAAGAGATCGGCGCAGCTTTCGATGGCGTTGAGAAGATGGAAACCATCGACGGAGCGGCCGGAGCCGTGGGCCACGCCGTCCTCGATGCTGACCACAATAGCCGGCTTCGCGGTGCGCTCGACGACGCGTGAGGCGAGGATGCCGATGACGCCGCGATGCCAGCCGTCGCCATCGACTACCAGCAGGCGATCAGCGGCGAGCTCCGGATCGGCGGCCAGGCGGGCTTCAATGGCGGTGAGGGCGGCGGCCTCGATGTCGCGGCGCTCGCGGTTGAGGCGTTCGAGCTTGGCGGCCAATTCGGCGGCGCGGGCGGGGTCGCGGGTAGTGAAGAGTTCGATGACCTCGGAGGCCACGTCCATGCGGCCGGCGGCGTTGACGCGCGGGGCCAGGCGGAAGGCGACGTCAAAGCCGGTGAGCTGCCTGGCGGCAGGGTCGAGGGCGGCGGCGGCGAAGAGGGCGCGCAGGCCGGCGCCGACGGGTGAGCGCAACAGGCGCAGGCCGAGGGCGGCGATGACGCGGTTTTCGCCACGCAGGGGCACGGCGTCGGCGATGGTGGCGATGGCGGCCATCTTCAAGAAACTGGGCAGGGTCTTCTCGCGGGTGCGGGCCGGGTCGCGCCGTTCGAGAACGGCCTGGGCCAGTTTCATGGCGATGGCCGCGCCGCAGAGGAATTTCTCCGGGTAGGGGCAACCGGGCTGGCTGGGATTGAGCACGGCCAGCGCGTGCGGCACGGCGTTGCCGGCCTCCGGCAAATGGTGGTCGGTGACGATGAGATCGAGGCCCAGCTTGCGGGCGGTCTCGGCCTCTGCAAAGGCCCTCATGCCGGTATCGACGGTGATCACCAGGCGGACGCCCTCGGCGTGGGCGGCTTCGAGGACGCTGGATTGCAGCCCGTAACCCTCGCGCAGCCGGTGAGGCACGTGAAAGCGCACCGTGCCGCCGAGCATCTCGATGGCCGTCTTGAGCAGGACGACGGCGATGGCGCCATCCACGTCGTAGTCGCCGTAGAGCAGAACCGGCTCGCGGGCGGCGATGGCCTGCTCCAGGCGGGCCACGGCTTGGTTCATGCCCAGCATGAGGAAGGGATCGTGGAGGTGAGCCGGCTCGGGGTTCAGGAAGGCGTAGGCTTCAGCAGCCTGGGTGACGCCGCGGGCCACCAGCAGCTGGGCCAGCGCATGAGGCAGGCGGGCAACCCTGGCCAGGGCCGCGGCTGCCTCGGCATGGGGTTCGGCGAGAGTCCAGCGCTGACGGAGACGCAGACTGGGAGCCGGACCCGGTGGGCCGGACTGAACCGGGGAGCCGGATGACGGTTCTGCCGGGCTGGCGGGAATCACGTGGGCTTACTCGTCCTCGTCGATCTCGCCGCCGCGGGCATCGTCGATGACGATGTCCTGGAAGTCTTCGAGATCCTCAAGCAGCGCCTGGTAGCGCTCATACCACTCGGTCGTGGTTTCATGCAGAAAGACCAGCCCCTGATAGACGAAGCCCAGCTGAATATATCCGAGATTGCCGGCGAACTTGCGCAGCCATTCGGCCTCGGCCACCTCGCCGGCCTCCTCATCGGGGAAGTTCATCTCGCCGGCTTCCTCGATGATGGCGTCGAGTTCTTCGGTTTCCAGCGTCATCTCGCTGAAGGTGACAAAGGGAGCGCCGGCGTGCTTGGCCATCTCCACAAAGTCCTTCCACGAGTCGGGGTTGTCGTCGCCCTCCCAGAGGATGGAGGGAATGTCCTCGGTCACGTATCCGGGAAGGCGGTAAAGTCCATGGCCTTCGATGAAGGCCACCATGTCGTCTTTCAGAGGGAGTAGGTTGTCGATGCTCATAGTCAAGTACACATTCTCGCAGATGCGGGCGGGTGGGGGACGCAGATTGTGGAAACTTCGCTGCGGGAAGGCAAGAAGAGCGGGCGGGCCCGCTTCCGCCGCGGCTTCAGTCCTGCGCGAGATTCCGGCTTACGGCTCATTCAGAATGAGCGCGACGCGGCCGGCGAGCAGGTCGCTGGGCGATTCGCCGGGATCGATCTCGATCAGGTCCACCGGGAAGGCGATGTTGTGCGGGCGCAGGACCAGCCGATTGGAGAGAAAATCCACATAGCGCAGGGTCAGGTGAGCGCCGTGCCGGACAGCGTAGAGATTGGGCCGGTTGGGGCGGTAGGGCGTAAGCGAGATGTAGTGGCGATCCAGCAGCGCGATGGCCTCCGGAAGCACCAGCGGCTCCATCGGCAGGGCGTCGGCGGCCGGAATTCGCACCGCGACAAACCGCTGCCACGCGCGCCGGGGATTGGAAACGCGGGTGCGGATGGTCTCCAGGATACCTGCTGGCAGGTGAAGCATCCCCTGCACCGCAGATGGACGGATGAAGGGCTCGAAAAGCGCCGCCGCGTGCGAGACGATGGGGACCATGCTTCTTTCCTCGTCCGCGGGCAGAGCCAGAGCCTGGTGCATGGCGGGCAAGAGGTCGGCAGCCGCCAGATGCTGGGCGGCCAGCACGCGATCGATGGCCTCCAGCGAAAGCTGTCGCCGGCTGTGCAAAAAATTGGAAAGATGAGACTGGCCCAAGCCGGTCTGACGCGCCAACAAGGAGACGCTGACCGTCCCCCGCTGAATCCGGCGCAGCAGTTCCAAGCGGAGACGCTCGTGCATTTGGGTAAAGTTCATCTATGGAAAATCCGCCACCGGCAATGGGGAGGCATGGTCTCCATTGCCTCAAGAAAACTTGCAGGGCTGGTTGGCCTTCATTCTCTGCGCTTGCCCGGAGAATGGAAAGCGCCGGGCCAGAAATCCACCGGGGCGCGTTGACGCAAGAGAATCATTTTTCTACATTGGCTTTACTTAATCTCGCAGTGGCTTGTGGGAATCTTCTAGAAGACCCATCATTGCCGCAAGGCTGAGTGGGGCGCAAATCCGCCTCCTTCAGCGGCCAATGAACAGTTGCCGGACCAGTTTGGTCCGGTTGGGTTCATTCCGGTGGTTTCCATCTCTGTCCCAGGAGGCTCAGCAGAAGCTTCCGGGGCAGGTCAGTCGAGAGAATTCCAGGATCTGCGCGCCATGAGCATGACAAAAAACGAGGGAACACGGGCGGCAATCCCCTATCAGGGCAGGAAAAACCTGAATTGCCATGCCCGGTTCTCTTCACCCCGCGGAACAACAATCAACGGGAACGACCGTCGGGCGGAGACGCGAACACGGAGAAAAGGTCATGGAATTGCGCGTGCATTTGAAGGTTTGCGAGGGGTGCGGCTGTCTTTGGTACCGTGCCCAGACCATCGGGAGTGTTTATTGCAGGGAATGTGAGACCAAACTGAAGGACTTTCCAACGCCGGAGAGCCGGAAACGGCGTGGACGCCCATGCCGCAAGCAGCTCGCCAAGGTTTGGGCAGTGGCCGAGGCGGCAGGAGGTGCGCGATGAGCGCGGCACTCCAGTTGCCGGTTTTTTGGGGAGCAAGCAATTCACAGGTAGCGCGACAGGAAAAGCGGAGGAGATGGGAAGAAGAACCGGTTGCGCAATCTGAAGCCAAGCCGGCGGAAAAAGCGGCGGCGGATGAGCCGGAGATCAGCCTGGCCTTCTACAGGAAGCACACCGAGAGCCTGCTGCGCCGCTATCTGTACGCCTCGATGCAGGTGGGCAGGGCGCCCTCCATTCTGGGCGAACCGATCGCGCGAGGATGGGCCTCGAGCCGGCCGGTCAGGACCTTCGAAGACGCGGTGATCTTCGTCCTCGACGTGGAAACCTGCCTGAGCAAACTGGGATCGCTGGACCGCCAGATGCTTTGCCGGGTTGTGATCCAGGAGTACACGCAGGCTGAAACGGCCACTTTACTGGGGATGAGCGTGCGAACCATCTCCTACAAATTCCCACTGGCCCTGGACCGGTTGACACAAAAGCTGCTGGAAACCGGGCTGCTGGTGTTACCGCACTGATTCTGCAAGAAAACTGAAGGCGAAAGGGGAGCGGCGAGCGTTCCCCTTTCATCCGCAGTAAGTGCCGTATCCTTGGCGATCACATAGGCAACTGGATCGTCTCCCGCTCGCCCTTGTACAGAATCACCTTGTCCGGATTGTTTGGCGCTTCCACGCCCGTGCCATGGCTCTTTCCCACGATCACGACATCGAAGAGCCGAGTCTTTAACATGCCGGGAAACTCCCCCTTCCGGGCATCGATCGTTAGCTGGCGCCTGGCGTCGTCCCAGTGAAAGGCAATGGCGGCATAGACGCCCTTCTCGTAGTCGTAGTTATCGTTTTCGTCCTCGTAAAGCGTGAAGCTGCCGTCGGCTCCGGGATAGATGCGCAACTCGATGGGGTCGACGGGCTTTTCCGTCGAGTACTGAACGAGCGGCCCCATCGGCACAATCGATCCTGCCCTGACCATGAGCGGCATCTTCTCGATGGGAGCTTCCGCGACGATGGTCCTGCCGCCGTCCAGCTTCTCTCCCGTCCAGAAATCTATCCACGCGGTTCCGGCCGGCAGATAGACGCTCCGTGTCTTCTCCCTGGGCTCGATAACTGCTTCCTTGGCGTGAATGGCCGGAGTCTTCCAGTAGAGTTGAGCCCTGAATGCGCCCAGCGAAGCATTGGTTGTCTCGAATTTGAAGTCGTATTCCTTGCCTGCTGTTAGCTCCACCGGCACGGTGTAAGACTCCATCGATTCGTAGTTATGCGGAATCTCCTTGCCGTCCAGATACACCCGCCTCGACCCAAAGCTCTTCAGGTTAAAGCGATAACTCCCGGTCTCGGAAGGAATCAGCTTACCCTCCCAGCGGATCGAGAACTTGGGGTCGTGAATGAAACTCGCCCAGCCCGTGTACCAGTAGAGGTTGATGTCCGGCTCCGTATCCTCGTGGCAGAGGTTCTTGAACTCGTCGTCGCAAAAGTACTGGGCGCGCAGGCCCGGCTTCCCGTCCGCGGTCTTGAAGTGCTCGGCAGTAACCAGCGTGCTGTCTTCCGGAGGACGGTGATACATATACTCCGTCACGGGCGATACCATGATAGCCGGCCCGAACATATACTGATCGTCGATGGAATACGTCTTATGGTCGGCGGTGAAATCCATGGGCAGGCCGCGCATGATCGAGTAGCCGCTGCTCGTAACCTGCCAGCCCAGCGAATAGATGTAAGGCAGCAGACGGTAGCGCAGATTGTCGAACTTCTCCAGCACGGGAACGTATTCGCCGAACTCATAAATCTCGCGCGGAGTTTCGGAGCCGTGCGCTCGGAAAATGGGAGCAAAAGCGCCGAACTGGAACATGCGCGTGTAAAACTCCTGGTAAGCGGGATCCTTGCCTCCGTTCATGAAAACGCCGCCCTGGCATCCAAGCGAGTAACCGCCGATATCGAAGGTCCAATAGGGAATGCCGGCCATGCTGTGGTTGAGCCCGGCGGCTATCTGCCTCTTGTACACCTCCCAACTGGAGCCGATGTCTCCCGACCAGGTGGTGGCCGCGGCCCTCTGCTGGCCGGCGAAGGTCGAGCGGGTGAGAATGTAGACGCGCTTTCGGTCTGTCTCCTTTCGCTGGTTGTTATAGACGGCTCCGGTATCCATTAGCGAGTAAGTATTGAGATACCTGGCGAAGGTGCCGAGATGATTGTCCCGCTCTCTCTTCATCTCGTACTCTTCGGAATCCTGGGTGAGCGCGTTGACGATGTCCGGCTCGGTCGAATCCATCCACCAGGCATCGACACCTTTCGAGAAAAGTCCCTCGTTCGCGTACTTCCAATACAAATCCGTCGCGGCGGGATTGTATACGTCGAAGTACCTGAATCCGGCCCAGCCCACGGTCGGAAACAGATATCCGCGCTTGTCCATATCCTTGTAAATCTCAGAAGACGGGCCAAGTCCTGCCCAGATGGAAATCATGAGATGGAAGTTCTCGGCGTGCAGCTTATCGATCATCTCCTTGGGGCGCGGATACTTTGTTTCATCGAAGATCATCCCTCCCCAGTTATCGTTGTTGCCCCAGTAATCCCAGTCCTGCACGATGTTATCGATCGGAATATGGCGCTTGCGATACTCCCCGGCGATGCCCAGCAGCTCGTCGCGCGTGGCGTAGTGTTCCTTGCTCTGCCAGTAGCCGTAGGCCCATTTGCCGTACATGGGCGCCTGGCCGGTGAGTTGCCTGTATCCCGCGATCTCCCGGTCGATGGTGGGACCGTACAAAAAGTAGTAATCGACATTATCTGCCACTTCGGACCAGAAGGACGTCTTGCCGCCGCTGTCGTCGAAGATGGTCTTGGAATAGTTATCCCAGAAGATTCCATATCCCGCGGTCGAAACCAGGACGGGCGTAACCGCCTTGGTGTTGGCCTGCACAATCTTCACCGTGTGCCCGCGGTAGTTCATAACTCCCAACTGCTGCTGCCCAAGGCCATAGACGCCCTCATCCGCGCTAAGGGCAAAATTCTGCTGAATGCTGAAGGCCTTTTCTTCGCGCGCGATATGCGTAGGCGCGAAGGTGGGCCGCCCCAGCTCCTTCAGAAGCGTGCGGCTGCCGCTGTCGAAGTATTGAATCGAGCCATCGCTCTTGCTCACAAGAAGTTTGACCTGCCCGGAACTCAAAGTGATTTCCGCTTCGCTTTCAACAAAATGCACGTCCAGCTTGGGCACATCTTTCTGGATGACAGACAGGCTGAGTTTGTTGGACGTGCCGCCGGCCGGCCATTTCACCACGCGGACGATGCCATCGGAATAGAACTGCACCTTCAGGTTCAGATCGCCGGTCGCCAGTTGAACGCCATTCTCGATGCGCTCGACCTTGGCAGCGGCGCTCTTCGATGCCTGGGAGTTATCCTGGCAAACAGCCGGCAAAACGCTCGGACAAAGCGCCAGACTCAATGCCCCAAGCCGCAAAGCGAACGAAAAATACCTCATTCTCAGTCTTCCTTTCTCGTTCCGCCCGGCGCTGATCTGTCTCGCGCCAATCGGCAAATGGGAACGACAAAACACTATGTTACACGGTCTGTCTGCGCCTGGATGAGGGGGCGCGGCCAGCCCGGCGCGCCGCTGGCAGGCGGCCTTCGGGAGTGACGTTTGCCCTTACGGCTTCAGCGACTTGAGCTTGACGATCTGGCCATCCGCGGCGAACTTTCCGTACCCCTGATGGTGGAGGGTCTTGGGATGCTTTTGCGCCGGATCGGTCCAGGCTTTGACCACTTGAAGGATGAAGAGGTTGAACTTGCCGACGAGGCGGGTATCGACCACCCTGCATTCGAGATTGGCGAAGCACTCGGCCACGAGAGGCGGCGCCACGCGCTCGGCCGGCGCTCGAGTCAGACCGAACTTCGCGAATTTATCCACGTCCCGCCCCGAACAGTTGCCAATTCCCACGACTTTGGAAGCCAGTTCCAGCGCCGGAATGGCGATCACGCACTCCTTTGTAGCCCGCAGCGCGGCGAAGCTGTGGTTGGCGTTGCTGACGACGCACGCCACCAGCGGCGGGTTGAACTCGACCATCATGTGCCAGGACAGCGTCATGACGTTGGCGCGGCCCTTGCGGGCGGTGGTCAGCAGGACCACCGGACCAGGTTCGAGCAGCTGGTAAACCCTCGAGAGAGGCAGATCTTTCATGGCTGCGGCGCTTCCCACTGGCCGGAGGCGGCCGAGTTGAAGATGGCTTCGATGACGGCCATGTTCTTGATGGCGTCTTCGACGGGAACGGGGACTTCGCCGCCCTCCAGAACGGCCTTGGAAAAGGCATCTCCCTGCAAGGTGTACTGATCGCAGACCGGAAGGGTCTCGGTGGCGATGCCGCCGCCGAAGAGATCGCCGCTGCCGTCGATGAATAAGCGGGTGGGGCGGTCGGGAGGCGCATTGCAGGGGATCTCGATCTCGATGCGCCCGCGCGTTCCGAAGAAGTGGATGCGCTGGTAGGGAATCAACTGCGTGCTGCAAGTGAAGATGGACTGGCCGCTGGGGAAATCGAGAATTGCCGAGGTGAGGCGGTCGGTGCGCATCTGGGGATCGCGGTCGATGCTGGCGACGACGCGCGTGGGCTCCTGCGCGAAGGCGTAGCGGGAGGCGTGGATGAGGTAGCAGCCGATGTCCATGAGGGCGCCGCCGCCGCACTCGACGCGGTTGCGGATGTTGGCCGGATCGATGTTGAAGTAGCTGAAGAAGCCGGCGATGGCGCGCACCTCTCCGATGCGCCGCTCGTCGAGCAACTCGCGCAAGCGCAGCCACTGGGGGTGACAGTTGACCATGAAGGCTTCACCAATCTTGACTCCAGTGCGGGCGCGCACGGCGAGCAGGGTCTTGGCCTCCGCCACGGTGAGGCTGAGCGGCTTCTCGCAGAGAACGTGCTTGCCGGCTTCGGCCGCTTTGATAGTCCAGGGGACGTGAAGCTGATTGGGAAGAGGATTGTAGACGGCGTCGATATTGGGGTCGGCAAGGAGTTCTTCGTACGAGCCGTAGGCCGTGGGAATGCCAAGAGCGGTTGCCGCCTCCCGAGCCTTGACGAGATTGCGGGATGCGATGGCGGCCACACGGGTGTGCTGGCCCTGCTGCATGGCGGGGATGACTTTCTTGAGGCCGATATTGGCGGTGCTGAGCACTCCCCAGCGGAGCTTAATGGACATAGTGGCAATGATAAAGGCAGACATGCCTCGCTGTGCGCGAGTTGCCGAAGACGCGCGCCAGCATCATTCCACCAGGCTCTTCAGCACGCGCACATTGCGCTCCTCGTCGCCGGGCCGGTCGACCGGGGTTTCGGCGATGAAGGCGGCGTGGGCGAAGCGCTCGTCGTTGAGCAGCCGCCGGAAGGGTTCGATGCCTATCGTTCCCTGGCCGATGTGCTCATGCCGGTCGAGCTTGGAGCCGCGCGCGGCCTTGGCGTCGTTGCAGTGCCAGACGCGCACCGCGTCGAAGCCCACGGTCGCGCCGGCCTGACGCATGGTCTCGGCGTAGCCCTCGGCGCTCACCAGGTCGTAGCCCGCGACGTGGGTGTGGCATGTGTCCAGGCAGACGCCCACCGGTGCGGAGGGCTTGAGCCGCTCGACCAGCTCGGCCACCTGCTCGAAGCTGCCGCCCAGGGAAAATTCCGCCCCGGCCGTGTTTTCGATCAGGATATGGAAGCCCGTCATCTGCCACGGCAGCCCGTCGATGGCCCGCGCGATGGAGTCCGCCGCCAGCTTGAGGCCCTCATCGCGGGTCAGCCCCTTCCAGGAGCCCGGATGCAGCACCAGGTACTCGGCGCCAAGGGCCAGTGCCCGCTCGATCTCGCCGCGAAAGGCCGCCACGCTCTTTTCGCGCACCTCGTCCGACTGGCTGCACACGTTTACCAGATAGCTGGTGTGGATGACCAGCGGGCCTACGTCGAGCGCCGCCCGCAGCTCTTTCATGCGCGCGGCCTGTTTGGGGTCCACCTTGGGCGCGCGCCACATGCGCGGACTCGCGGAAAAGATCTGAAGGGTATTGGCGCCGATCTCCCGCGCCCGCTCGACGGCGTTGGACGCGCCGCCCGCCGTGCCCAGATGCACACCGATGCGCTTTACAGCGTTGACCATGCCACCAGTCTACCTGTAGCGGCGAACGGTTGCGGAGCAAAACCCGATGCGCGGCGGCGGCAATCGAAACTTGGCGCAGGACGCGAGCAAGCGGATTGCGGTTGCTGCCAGGGCTGCGTCCTGCGGCATTTCCGCAAACGCCACAGCCCCGGTGGGAGTAATCTGGAGTCACCATGAGTCCAACCGCGCAGCAGCCCCAACTGAATGTTTCTCAAGCCGCCGACTTCCGCGAGTCCTACGCCAACAGCGTGCAGGTGCGCGTGAGCGTGTGGGACTTCCAGCTTGTCTTCGGCCTGGCCTCGAGCGCCAGCCCCGACCAGGTAACCATCCGCAACCACCAAGCCATCTTCTTGAGCCCGCAGCAGGCCAAGGCCCTGTGGAACGTGCTGGGGCAGAATCTGGCGCAGTATGAGCAGGCCTTCGGCGTGCTGAACCTGGAGCCGCAGAGCCACAACTTCCCGCAAGGACCGGTGAATTGAATCGATGCGTTCCCGGGGAGGTTTTTGTTGAGCCGCTGAGGCGAGACCGCATTGCCTCAGGGTTAAAGGCAGGGCAATCGCATGAAGTGCCTCCCGCCGATTACCGAGCTTCGATCCGCCCCTACGGGGCTGTATCTTCCTCCTGAAACGCATTCCCAGGGCTTCGCCCTGGGCTATTCTCCTTGCCTCCCTCCGGGAGGCGTGGGGGGAACGGCCTCCCTTGAGGGGGAAAGGAACCTTGCCCGGCAACGAGAAATGTTCATGCGATTGGCCTGCGGTAAAGGCCCGGCCCGCGAGCCGCGCCCGATCAAAATGTAGACTAGTTGAGAGATTTCATCGGTCCCAGGGAGTCATCGCTTGCGTTTGAGAATACCGATGCAGCCTAGGCTGGACGTGCCCCTGCCCAACTGGACGATCTTTCCGGTGGTCTTTACGGCGCTCTACCTGAGCCACTTTCCGCTGCTGCGATTGCCTTACTACTGGGACGAGGCGGGCTACTACATTCCGGCGGCCTGGGACTTCTTTCGCACCGGGTCGCTGATTCCGATTACGACCCTGACCAGTGCCCATCCGCCGCTGCCCAGCATCTACCTGGCGCTGTGGTGGAAGGTTTCCGGCTTCTCTCCGGAGATGACGCGGGAGGCCGTGCTGATGGTTGCGGCGCTGGGACTGCTGGGGGTTTGGCGGTTGGCCATGCGCCTGGCGGGGGTGGGCGCGGTCGCTTTCTGGACCGTGGCGCTGACCGGGCTTTACCCCATCTGGTTTGCTCAGAGTACCCTGGCCCATGCGGATATCTTCGCCGCGGCCTGCACCCTGTGGGGGCTGGTCTACGCTCTTCCGGATCGCGACCGGAAGCCTTGGGCGGCCGCGCTGTGGTTTGCCGCCGCCGCTCTGTCGAAGGAGACGGCCATCGCCGTTCCGCTGACCCTGGCCGCGGTGAACCTGGTGGAGGGTCTTCGGGTTCCTCCTCCGCTGCGCTTCCGGTTGTGGCGCGAGGCGGCGTGGTGGTCGGGTAGCGCGCTGCCGCTGGCCGGCTGGTACGCCTGGCTCTACGCCAAGACCGGCCTGCTGCTGGGGAATCGCGAGTTTCTGCGCTACAACGCGCAGGCCACGCTCGATCCACTGCGGATAGTGGCGGCCTTCAGCCATCGTGTGCTGCATCTGACCGTGCACATGAACCTGTTTGTTCCGGTGCTGCTGGCGGTTGCGGCCCTGCTGCTGGAGCCTCGACTGAACGCCGGCGGCAAGGAGCGGGCGGCGATCGGCCTTCCGGTTCAGCGGCGGATTTGTCTCTTGCTGCTGGTGAACGCGCTGCTTTTCAGCGTGCTGGGCGGCGCGCTGCTGACCCGCTACCTGCTGCCCATGTATCCGCTGGTGCTGCTGATGGCTGTTTCGACCTTTTACCGCCGGGTTCCCTACTGGCAGGGGCTGGCGGTCTTCTCGGCGGCGGCGTTCGTGCTGGGGCTGTTCGTCAATCCGCCATACGGGTTTGCGCCGGAAGACAACCTAGCCTACGCTCATGAGATTCGGCTGCACGAGGCCGGCATTGCCGAGCTCAACCAGCGCTACCCCGGCGCAACCGTGCTTTCCGCCTGGCCCATGACCGATGAGCTGACCCGGCCGGAGCTGGGCTATCTGAAGCGGCCCTACGAGGTTTACCGGCTGGAGGACTTTACGCCGGGCGAGATTGCCCGCGCCGCCGCCGAGCCGGAGAAGTACTCAGCGGCGCTGGTGTTCTCAACCAAGTACGACCCGCCGCCGCTGCGGGCGAGTTTTGGATTGGGGAGCGAGGCGATGGACGAGCGCTTCTTCGGCCTGCATCACGATCTGCCGCCTGAAGCGATTGCCAGAGAACTGGGCGGGGACCTGGTGTGGAAGAGGGGAGACCAGGGGCAGTGGGTCGCGCTGATCCGGTTCAACCGGCAGTTTCACGCGCGGCTGGGGTTTCCGACCCGGATGCCGGCGCCGCGCTGAACGGGAGAGGCGCAAACGGCCCGCGGACCTGGCTGCGCCGTCCAGATGCGGCGCGCACGTCTTTTTGTCAAGCCGGCCGCAAAAGACTCCCATCATAAATAGCTCATTTCATGGCATTTATCTCTTCATGCCGCTTTGCCGAAGATATACCTTGAATTGCCTAGGCTTAAAGGTAGACGGACAAACGGCGGAAGCGCCGCGCCGGGCGAAGGAGTTCGCCCTCCCTCAGGGCGGTTCTCCAATTCACTTGCCATTGCCAGTGTTGTGCGGGTGTCTTTTTCTTGATGAAAAAGACACTTTGGCGCAGTGGTTTCGGCAGGCTGCAATTGGCGAACCGCCGTCGCGGATGGCGCCGGGGCGCGGGACCGTCGAAGCCTGTGCGGCAGCGGTTCTCGACTGTGGGCGCCGGCCGGAACCACGGCGGCGTTCGGCAGCCGGGAACTGGGGACGAATCGAGGACAGCGGCTGGCCTTTAACGGAGCCAGCCGCACGCCCGAAGATGCTGAAAGCGACGGCGGGCAAGACGCCGCGGCCGAGCTGCCCAATCGCAAGTCAACCAAGGTCAACCAAGGCGGCGTCCGCTGCCTTTTCGCTCAGGGAGACTCCGATCCGGTCTCTGCGGGGAGGGCGCATTCCCTCGCGGGCTCAAGGCCGCGGCGTGCTTTCAAGACGTGTTCAGAGATCCCTCGGAAGGAGCTTTCTCGATGAATCTTATCTCCAACATTTGGAATCAGCCGAAGACGTCGGCCGCCGGATTGCTGATTGCGGTGGTCACCATTGCCAGCGTCCTCTCTCAGCAGGGCGTGACCCTGGGCACGGCCGGAACGGGCACAGTAATCTCGCTTGTGGCCGCCATTGCCACCGCCCTTCTGGGGCTTCTCGCCAAGGATCCGGGAGGCGAATCTCCGGCGACCGGAAGCACCGCCAAGCTGGGCGCGTGGGCGCTAATCGCCCTCTTGCTACCATTGCCGTTCGTGAGCGGCTGTTCCGGTGTGACCGTTGCGCAGGACATCGTGAACTGGACGCCGGCTTTGCAAGGCGCGGTGGCCACAGTGGACTCGACCGCGGCGCTGCTGGCGCCCCAGGATGGGCCGATCTTTGCCGCCGCGACAGTGAGCTTCGACGCGGTCTCGAATCTGCTGGTTGCGCAGGCGAAGGCCTATCTGGCCAATCCGACAGCAAGCGTGCTCAGCGAATTGCGGACCCAGGTGGTGACCTTCCAGCAGCAGGTGAACGCCGCTTTGTTGCAGGCGGCGAGAATCGTGGACCCGGCGAGCGAACAGCACGCCCTGGCTGCGATCCAGGCTGTGGGAATCATCGTAAGCGCGATTCTCGCCCTGGTCGCATCGATCTCAAGCAAGGCCCAAGTGGCCCAGATGGCCGCTCAATCGACGATCAAGCTGGCCGCGGTGCGGCCGCTGCCGGACGGTTCCCGGGCGGCTGCGGTTGTGGCCGGCCACTATGGCGAGCCGGTCGAACTGGCTCGGATTCAGGTGGCTCGGGCAGAGTTTGCCGAAGCTCAGGCCGGTTTCTGAGGGCCTGGAAGAACTTGCTCTCGCAGCAAGCTCAAGAGTCTCAACCACAAAGGAGAAACGCAGAATGCAAACCACCCCCAGGCAACTGAAACCCGCCCAGGAAGAGGTACAACTGGCATCCCACAACCAGGATCTGATCGAGGTGCCGAAGCGGGCTCGTCTCGACCGGGAAGCCGAGAACCAAGGATTCATGCAGATTCCGCAGGGCGCCACCCAGGTGAGCGTCAACAACCTCTGAGGAACATGGAAAAAGCGGGCCGTCCGGTGCGGCGGGCGGCCCCGCAAGGTCCCACAGACCAGTCATGCGGATATTCTGCTGCAATTTCGGCCAGCACTGGGGACGATGTCCGAGTCCGCGCGGAAACGCAAGCGCACAAAAGCCGAAAAGGGAACAACTCCTGATCCGGGCCTCCCGTTCAAGTCGCAGAATACCCGCCGTTGACAACCTTTGCCCGATGACCGACAATTGCTTCCACAAGGAAACGCGGCGCTCATGCCAGACCCTGCCATCCCTCGCAATGCATATTCAGTGCTCGTGGCTGGATTGATGAATCCATCGATCCACCATCCCCAGTGGTATCGTTCGATCGGTGCAATAGATGATGACGAATTGCGTGCGTCGCTGAAAAGTGGAACCAGCGGCACGACCCCGATTGCTTCTCGGCTGGAATTCGGATCGCCGAGTCTCACCGTCTTTTGTCAGCCGGGTCTATGGATGATCCAATCGATGGACGATAGCTCTTGGACGCGCATGCTGAGGGTAGCGTCTCTTGTGTTTGCCAAAGAGAAAAACCCAACCTTGACGGCTTTTGGCCTGATGGCACAACGGCACATCGATACGAACCGCGATGCGAAAGCCATTTTGGCGGCAAGCGTTGCAAAGCTCGACCTTGGCCTTCCGTCCGGCAGGAACGTTAACACTAGTTTCACGTTGGCAAGCTCAGAGGAAGGATTTACACTCACCACTTCTATTCAATCATCTGTCTTCGGCGAAAGAGTCGTTTATGGACGTTATCACTGCGATTACCCAGCGGAAGAAATAGAGGGCATTCTCGACGGACGCTTCGACCTATTTGCTTCCAGGTCAAATGAGTTTTTTGCCGATATTGCCGCCGCCATAAATGCTCGCGCTGAGAAAGGAGAAGACCATGAGTGATTCATCTATGACGGCTTTCCGCCAGCTAATCGAAACAAATCCAATTTCTTGGGACCCGGGTGTACTGGCTATGCAGAATTATGATAATTTGCCGATGGGTATCGGTCAATTGAGCAGTGGTATGGTAGTGAATCGCTATGACTCCATGTCGATATACATAAATCCATCCATCTCCCTGGGGTTTACGCAATTTGCGATTACTGAGCACCTGCAGAAATGGAGTTTGACAATTCTCTCGTTAGAGAACAATATTCGCAGTCTTACTAAGGAAATGGACGAGCTTAAGGATGAGATTCGACAGCTTTGCAAAACACGTACGTTTGTCGTCCCGCTGTCAACTCTCTCGCCTGCGCCCTATCAGATCACACAGCAAATTCCTGTGACAATCGAAGGAGACGGCGAGGAATTTACAGCTACGTTTACGGAGGCTAATATAAGCGCATCTGGTGAAACCGAAGCTGACGCAATCGCCAATTTCAAGGATTCGTTGTTATCTTGTTACCAGCTTCTGGAGAAGAAAACACCTGATCAACTAGGGCCGCTGCCTACCCGTCAATGGACAGTCATAAAGGGTGTGGTCAAAAGGACAGAGTAAGCATGGCACGAATCATTACAAAGGAACGCGCCCTCCAAATCGTCAAGAAACTTGGGGCCATAGATGAGTCTAAGCCGAATTCAGTCCATCAGGAATGGTGTGTTTATTATAACGGCCAGCTTGTAGCGAACTTCGGAGTGCGGCGCGGCTCTTCCTGGGATGCAGGACACGATCATGTACAGAAAGCACTCGACGTAAGTACAGGGTTCGCCAAGGAGCTTGCTATTTGTACGAAGAGCCGAGATGACTTTCTACGCAAGAGGAGGCTGCTACCGCCTTTGACTGAATCGTTAGAATTGCCGGAATCCATTCAGGATGGGCGTTGAGGGAGTCAAGTATGCAATTCACTGTGGAAACATGGACGGCCCACAACACCTAGAAACAAAGCCAATACGCTCGATTCCCCCGCCTAATTGCTTGCCTCCCGCGTTTCTCCCAGAATCAACTTGAGGGTGATCTGTTTGCGTCCGCGATAGAAGGTGACGGTGACAGTGTCGCCGGGCTGGTGTTTGTATATGAGGGCGTTGATCTCCTGTGGGTCGGAGACCTGCTGGCCGTCGACGGCCACGATCAGGTCGCCGCCGAGCAGGATCGGCGTGTTGCCGACGTAGGCCAACTGGTTGCCGCCGCGCAGGCCGGCGCGATCGGCCGGCCCGCCGGGAATCACCTTTTGCACCAGGACGCCGGAATCGGCGCCCAGCTCCATCTGCGAGGCCAGATCGGGGCCGATGGCGTAGGAAAGGATGCCCAGCGAGGGCCGCTTGACGCGCCCGTAGCGCGTGAGGTCGGCCAATACACCTTTGGCTGTGTTGATGGGAATGGCGAAGCCGATGCCGGAGCTTTGGTCGGCGCCGTTGGAGGCGATCATGGTGTTGATGCCGATGACCTCGCCGCGGGAGTTGAGCAGCGGGCCGCCGGAGTTGCCGGGATTGATGGCCGCGTCGGTCTGGATGGCGTCCTCGATGGGCGCGTTCTCGGAGCCTCTGGCGGCGGGCAGGGTGCGGATGGAACTGATGATGCCGCGGGTCATGGTGCCGCTGAGGCCGAAGGGATTGCCGATGGCGTAGACCTTCTGGCCGACGGCAAGTTCACTGGAATCGGCCAGCGTGACCGGCTCCAGATTGGGCGCTTCGATCTGCAGCAGGGCCAGGTCATGGACGGGATCGGTGCCCACCACCTTGGCCGTGTAGCGGCGCTTGTTGCTGAGCGTCACCTCAATGCCGCGGTTGGCGTTCTCGACCACATGGTAGTTGGTGAGTATGTGGCCGGCCTTGTCGAGAATGAAGCCGGAGCCTTGGCCGTGCTGCGGGACGACTCCCTCAAAGAAGTTGAAGACCAGGGTGGTGGAAGTGATGTTGACCACCGAGGGCAGCACCCGTTTATAGACGGCGATATTGTTCTGCTCCTCGGCGTCGTAGGCGGGCGCGGCCTCGGCCTCGGTAAGCTGGAGCGGAGTGCCCGAGCCCTTGGCCGGAAAGAGCGCGAAATGGTTCCAGGACGGACCGCCATGATTAAACGAGAGATGCGTGGTGAGGTACCAGAATCCTCCCACCAGCAAAACAAGCAAAAGAACGCGGCGAATTATTCTCATAGCTCCTAAACCTGAAAGAACTTGCTGAAGCCGTCAGTCATCAGCCGTCAGTTTTGAGCAAAGACAGCCTGATGCGGAACCGGCGACCACTGGCAACTGGTATACGGCGGCTGCGCGCCGGGGTTCCGCAGGGAAGGCGCGGCTGCCACTTCCTATTCTAAAGACTCATTCGGGCAGAGATTTGTTGCTCTCCGCCTTGAGCCGCCGCCACAGCTCGGCCACCTGGGCGCGCAGGGCGGACGGATCTCCCTTATTTTCCAACACATAATCGGCGCGGGCGGCCTTTTCCGCGTCGGGAATCTGGTGCGCCAGGCGGCGGCGGGCGTCGGCTTCCACCGCCTCGCGGCCCTCGCCGGATGGGCAAATCCGGGCCGCATAGCGGGCGATCTTCAGCTCGTCGGGGGCGGTGACCACGACCACGCGATCGACGCGCCGACGGTTGCCACTGAGACCCAGCACGGTTTCCGTCTCGCCGCGGGCGCGGGCATCGCGCTCGACCTCGAAGATCAGCGCCGACTCGATCACGGCCACGGCCGCCGGATCGCGCGCGAAAACCTCCTCCATCCAGCGCCGCTGCGCCGCGATCACCGCCGGATGGACGATAGCGTTCAACTCGTCCAGTCGCCCGCCCTGAAAAGCCAGCTCCGCCAGCCACGCGCGGTTCAGGCGGCCATCGGGGCTGACGGCCTCCGGTCCGAATGCGCGCACGATTTCCGAGTAAACCGCCTGTCCCGGCTCCATCAGCGCCCGGCCCAGCTCATCGGCTTCGATCACCTCGGCGCCGAGTTCGCGCAGGTAGCCTGCAACGGTGCTCTTGCCGCTGCCCAAACCGCCGGTGAGACCGACGCGCAGCATAATCTACAGCCCCCGCCGCATCTTGGCGGCGCGAACCGTGTTGGCCATCAGCATGGCAATGGTCAGCAGACCCACGCCGCCGGGCACGGGCGTGTAAGCCTCCGCCAGCTCGAAGGCCTCGGGATGCACATCGCCTACAACCACCGAACCGCGCTTGGCGAAGGCGGCCTCGCGCTTGGCGTTGCCCAGAAAGAAGCGGTCGAATTCGGCGCGGTCCGCGATGCGGTTCATGCCCACGTCGATGATGGTCGCGCCGGGCTTGACCATATCCGGCGTGATGAAGCCCGGCCGGCCGATTGCGGCCACCAGAATATCGGCCTGGCGGGTAACCTCTCCGAGGTTTCGCGTTTTGGAGTGGCAAATCGTCACGGTCGCGTTCTGGTGGAGCAGCAGCATGGCCGCCGGCTTGCCCACAATATCGCTGCGGCCCACCACCACGGCGTGCCGGCCGGCGATGGGAATACCGCTGCGCTTGAGAATCTCGATGATTCCCGCCGGAGTGCAGGGCGCCAGCGCCGGCCGCCCCGCCAGCAAGCGGCCCGAGTTGATCGGGTGGAAGCCGTCCACGTCTTTCGCGGGAGAGACCGCATCGAGCAAGGCCTTGGCATCCACCTGCGCGGGCAGCGGCAACTGGATGAGGATGCCGTCGATCTCGTCGCGCGCATTCAGGCCGGCCACCAGCTCCAGCGTCTCTTCCGTGGTAACGGTCTCCGGCGGCGTAATCAAGTCGCTGTAGATGCCGAGATCGGCGCAGGCTTGCACCTTGCTGCGGACATAAATCTCCGATGCGGCCACGCTGCCCACCAGCACCGCCGCCAGCCCCGGCCGAACGCCCTGGGCAGCCAGCAGCCGCACCTCCTC
>Ga0326727_10012232_pt1 | contig 19608 bp, 15 predicted proteins | sample MB2enrmetagenome_FD_207643 | JGI IMG/M metagenome (GOLD analysis project Ga0326727, IMG submission 207643) | Lab enriched peat soil microbial communities from McLean, Ithaca, NY, United States - MB29MY | ecosystem: Environmental > Terrestrial > Soil > Wetlands > Peat | place: USA: New York...
ATCGAAACGCCATGATCGTGCATTCTTCGCCGCCATGTGGCGCCAGCTGTTGGAGGGCGGGCGCTGGCAGGGCGAGATCTGGAATCGCAGAAAGAACGGCGAAGTCTATCTGAATCTCCTCAATATCACCGCACTGCATGGGACTTCGGGAGAGGTCCAGAAATTCGTCGCCGTGTTTTCCGACGTCACCGAACTGCGTCAGAAGGACGACCAACTGAAGCGCATGGCCTATCAGGATTCCCTGACCGGATTGCCGAACCGACTGCTGTTGGCCGACCGCCTGGGCCAGTCCATCGAGCAGGCAAAGCGAGGCCACACCAAGGTGGCCCTGCTGTTCATCGATCTCGACAACTTCAAGGTCGTCAACGACAGCCTGGGCCACAATGTGGGCGACACCCTGCTGCGCCTGGTCGCCGAACGCCTTCAGTCGTCCCTGCGCAAAGGCGACACCATCGCGCGCGCCGGCGGCGACGAGTTCGTCGTCATCTGCCCCGAAGTGCACGGCGGGGCAGAGGTTGCCGAGGTCGCCGAAAAGCTCATCGCCCAGCTTGCCGTCCCGTTCCGGCTCGGCCACACGCCGGTCCGCGTGGGAGCCAGTATCGGCCTCGCCCTGTTCCCGGGTGACGGCGAAGACCTGACGACGCTGATGATGGCCGCCGACACCGCCATGTATCGCGCCAAAGCGGACGGCCGGAACAGCTTCCGATTCTTCGATGCCTCGATGATGAGTGCCGCCGTCGAGCGCCTGCAATTGGAATCGGCGTTGCGGCGGGCCCTGGCCAGCGGTGAATTCGAACTGCACTACCAGCCGAAGATCGATCTTCGCACCGGCCTGGTCCTGGGCAGCGAGGCGCTGATCCGATGGAACAGCAAGGATCGCGGGCTGATCTCGCCCACCGCCTTCATTCCGGCCGCCGAGGAAATGGGGCTGATCGGCGAAATCGGCGATTGGGTTCTGGCGGAAGCCTGCCGCCAGCTGCGGGACTGGAAGAACCAGGGTCTTCCACCCCTGAGCGTGGCCGTCAATGTCTCGGCGCGCCAGTTCCTCCAGAACACCTTCGCCGACCTGGTGGAGGCGCATCTGGCCAAGCACGCCCTGGACCCGTCGCTGCTGGAGATCGAATTGACCGAGAGCACGGTCATGACCCAACCCGACCGGGTCATCGACCAGTTGCTCCGGCTGCGGTCCATCGGACTCAGCGTGGCCATCGACGATTTCGGAACGGGCTATTCCAGCCTCAGCTACCTGAAGAAACTGCCCCTGAAGACCATCAAGATCGATCGGTCCTTTGTCCACGACGTCGACAGCGACGCGGACAACCAGGCCATCGTCAGCGCCATCCTCGGGCTGGCCGGCTCCCTTGGCATGTCCGTCGTCGCCGAAGGCGTGGAGACGGAAGGCGAGGAACGCTGCCTGAAAGCAGCCGGCTGTGCCATGGCCCAGGGCTACCGCTATGCCAAGCCCCTTCCCGCCGCGGACTTCGTGACCTGGTTGGCCGACCGCAACGCGGTTGTCCCGCCGCCGATCTCCACCTGGCCACCCGCGGGCGGGGGCTTGTAGCGGCAGAGCCCCACCACCTCGTCGATGGCGACAACCATCCAGGCGCCGTCGCATCCGGCCTGCCATAGCCGCCGGCTCATGGTCCGTACGATGCCGAGAACCGGCGGTTCCTCGACCCCGCCGGGCGGCCTCCTCAGACCATTCCGGGATGGCAGGCTGGAGTGGAGAAACCAATCGAAGTCGGCATCCCGCAAAGGCACCAAATAGATCACGGCATGTCGTGCTGTCGAGGATTTTCGGCGATCACCACAGACAAAGGAAAATAATAGTCACCGATCCGATCGACGATCATAACCCAATGGTCCAGTTGACACCATGTTATCCTCTGGCTAGCGTCGACCGTCCTGACGGACGCGGCCTCCTCTTTCCTGGACCTGGTGACATATGGTGATGTCTGTTCTACGAAAACTTTCCGTTGTGGCCCCCCTTCTCTTGTCGGCCGCTGTTTGTCATGCCGACGAGGCGACGGGCTGTCAGATGATGCGGGTCGCCAACCTTCCGGTCAGGCTCCAGCACAACCTGGTTCTGGTCGCGGCCACGATCAACGGAAAGCCGGTTTCTCTCGCCATCGACACCGGGTCGGCAACCACCATGCTGTTTTCCGACGCAGCGGCCGATCTGGGCCTGTCGGTCGCCCACGACGACCATCACCACGTCTTTGGAATTGGCGGCGAAGTGGTGATGGGCGACACCGAGGTGGGCGAGTTTTCCCTGGATCATTGGTCGGTCAAGAATTGGCGCGTCCCGGTGGGCGGCCACGGCTCGCTTTGGAAAAAGCTGTCGGTGGCGGGAGTGCTGGGCGAGAATTTCCTGCAGAGTTTCGATGTGGAGTTCGACCTGGCCAACGGGCGGATGGCGCTGTTTGACCCGCGCCACTGCGACAGCGCTTGGCTGGGCTTCTGGTCGGACAAAGCCATCGCCGTGGATTTCGAGCGGGGCGACCCGCCGCAAACCTCCATCGTGCTGACCGTCGCGGTCAACGGAAAGCCCCTGCGCGCCCAGTTGGACAGCGGCGCCAACAGCACCTTGCTGGCCTCCACCGCGGCCGAGCGTGTGGGCCGTGCCAAGGACGATCCCGGGGTTGAGGCTGCCGCCCCCCTGCATGGGTTCGGCGAAAAGGAGGTGGAAAGCTGGGTGGGTCCGTTCGACAGCTTCCGCCTGGGCGATGAAACCATCCGCAACGTTCGCCTTCGGTTCGGCGATTTTCAACGCGACAACGAAGTCCGTGCGACCGGATCGCGCATCGCCCAAGCGGTGATCGCCTGGGACCTGTTGCTGGGAGAGGACTTCATCGGCGCCCACCATCTGCTGATCTCACACAGCCAGCGCAAGCTGTACTTTTCCTACAACGGCGGGCAGATCTTCCGGGGCGGCTGACACCGCCCAGCCGATGGATTGGAGAGCGCAAGGCTTTCCAGCCCCGGCGCGCCTGCAGTGGGACAACCGTTCGATGTCCTGGAATCGACCGTCCGGGAACCGACAAGATCATTGAATGACCGGGCGGGCGAGACGATACTTGATCGGTAAAAATGGGACATGACGGCCAACAAGAAAGATGTCTCGCGTACAACGGGAACAGCTATCTGGCAGTGATGCACTACTGGTTCTGGACGCCATCCAAGATTGCCTCTGCGCCAAAAGCGACCAGGAATTATGTCAAACTGTTGTCGCACATGCGCGAAAGCTTTTCGACTTTGATCATGTGTCGATAACCTTTGGCGACTGGCAGGCCGCGCAACGCCTTTGGCGCAAGGACTCGTTCTTTTGCCAGGGCATCCCCTGCGGCTTTTGGACGGCTTATGAGCGTACCGATTGGCTGACCGACCCGGTCGTCGAGAATCTCCTCGATCATCAGCATCTTCAGCATTGGTCGCTGGCCAAGGGTCCGCGGATTCTGGCCAACGGGCATCAGGGCGCTCCATCGCCCCATCCTGCGGTGCGCATGTGGGCCGATCTCGGTGTGCGCTCGGGCTATAGCTGCGGTGCGGCGACCCAAAGGAATGACGGCCAAGGTTCCAGCATGGTGACCTTCTTTCAGCGACGGGAAGAACCGGTCGAGCTGCGGATCGCGCAGATCCTTGCCCAGTTGACCCCCCACCTGCACCAGGCCCTCACCCGCACCGTCCGCCCCGACGGTGGTCATTCCCCCCCTCCGCCTTTGTCCAGCCGGGAAAACGAAGTGCTGAACTGGCTGGGGGCCGGCAAAAGCTCGTGGGACATTTCGATGGTTCTGGGCATCAGCGAGCGCACCGTCAATTTCCACGTCTACAACTTGATGCGGAAACTGGGCGCCATCAACCGGCCCCAGGCGGTCGCCATCGCCGCCAGCCATGGCTTGATCGGCTTGGACTGACCACGCCTGGCCACCCCACCCGCTATTAATCTCAAAAATTGTTTAATATAAAAACCAGACAACTTTAGATGACAATCTTCTATTTTATGGCTTTAATATATGCCGTCTATACTATCTTGGATAGAACACCTCCGCCACGACCCTGAGCGATGGTCATGGTCGCTGCACCGCCTGCGGGGGACCGGGATGGGAAGCGTGGGAGAAGGACAGCGACAATGGCGAACAATTTCGACCGCACGACGCGCCTGGCCGCCATGGGAATCGACGATGCGACGCGCGGCCTGCTGCGCGAGATCCGCCCCCAGATCGCCGAACATCTCGATGCGGCCATCTCCACCTCGTTCGACACGCTGCTGCGGTTCCCCGAGGTGCAGAAGGTCTATGCCGGCATAGACATTGCGTCTGCGAAACGAAGCCAGCGGGAGCACTGGTTGAACAGCGTCATTCCCGCCAGCTTCACCGAGGACGAGTTGGCCCAAGGCGCCGAGATCGCCCGCAAGCGCCAGCAGGCCGGCCTGGAGCTGCGCTGGTATTTCGTCTTCTTCACCGGCATCCTCAACCATCTGCTGGCGTCCATCCTGCCACTCCACCGCAAAGCGCCGGACCGGCAGGTCGGGATTGCCACGGCGCTGACCAAGGTGGCGCAATTCGACCTGGAATTCTTCTCGGCCTTCTACCTGGACTCTGCGGAATCCGTCCTGACCGAGAAAATCACCGACTACAGCGGTCATTTCGAAAGCGATGCGACCTCGGCGGTCGGTATCGTTGCCGCCGCCGCCAGGCAGTTGGAGCAGACCGCCCGCTCGCTGACCACCACATCGCACCACACCGCCGAGCAGGCCGCTTCGGCCACCCAGGCGTCGCAGGACACCATGAACAATGTCGAGACGGCCGCCGCCGCCACCGAACAACTGGCAGCCTCGATCCAGGAGATCAATCGCCAGGTCGCCCAGTCGACCGACGTCGCCTCGGCCGCCGTGGCCGAAGCGGAAAGGACCAACGCCCTGGTCCGGGGTCTGACCGACGCCACCAGCAAGATCGGCGCCGTGGTCAAGCTGATCAACGACATCGCCAGCCAGACCAACCTGCTGGCCTTGAACGCCACCATCGAGGCGGCGCGCGCCGGCGATGCCGGCAAGGGCTTCGCGGTGGTCGCCGGCGAGGTCAAAAGCCTGGCCAACCAGACGGCCAAAGCCACCGATGAAATCGCCAGTCAAATTGCCACGGTCCAACGGGCGACGCAGGATGCCGTCGACGCCATTCAAAAGATCGGGGCCACCATCGGGCAGATCAGCGCCATTACCGGACAGATCGCCCAGTCGATCGACGAGCAGGACAAGGCCACGCGCGAAATCACCCGAACCGTGCATCAGGCGGCGCAAGCCGGCGGGTTGCTGACCTCGGCCATCGCTTCCGTACAGACCGCGGCCACCCGGGCCGGCAGCGATGCCTCCGAGGTCCAGGGCGCGGCCCGCAATCTGACCGAGGAAGCCGGCGTGCTGTCTCGCCAGGTCGGCGACTTCCTGGGCAAGATCCGCGCCCTGCATTAACCCCGGCCGTCCGATCTCTCAGGCCGCCCGCACCTCGGTCAGGAAGCGCCCCACCTCGCGCTCCAGGGCCGTGCTTTCCGTCAGCAGCGAGTCGGCGGCCTGGAACAGGCTGTCGGCCATCAGGCCGGTCTCGCGGGCGGCGTCGGCGACACCGGCGATGTTGCCGGCCACCTCGCGGGTGCCGCTGGAGGCCTGGTCGATATTGCGCGAGATCTCGTCGGTGGCGGCGCCCTGCTCCTCGACCGCGCCGGCGATGGCGGTGGCCAGCAGGTTGATATCGAGGATGGTACCGGAGATGCCGCCGATCATCCCGACCGCAGCTTGGGTCTCCTCCTGCACCGTGGCGATCTGCCGGGCGATCTCGTCGGTGGCGCGCGCGGTCTGGCCGGCCAGACTCTTGACTTCGCCCGCCACCACGGCAAAGCCCTTGCCGGCCTCGCCGGCACGGGCGCTTTCGATGGTGGCGTTCAACGCCAGCAGGTTGGTCTGCGCGGCGATGCTGTTGATCAGACCGACCACGTCGCCGATCTTCTGCACCGCATCGGCCAGGCCGTCGATGCGGCGCGTCGCCCGCTCGGCCTCGCCGGCGGCGGCGCTGGTAATGTCGGCCGACTGGGCCATGCGCTGGGCAATCTCGTGAATCGAGGCGGTCAACTGGCCGGCCGCCGACGAGACGGTGGCAACATTACTGGTTGCCTGTTCGGTGGCGGCAGCCACAGCGCTGCTTTGCGCGCTGGTCCGCTCGGCCGTGCCGGCCAAGCGGGTGGCGGCCCCGTGCAAGTCCTCCACCGCCTTGCGGATGCCGCCCAACATGGCGCCGATCGAGGCATCGAACATCCGGGTCGACTGATCGATCCGCTGTTGCCGGGCGTCGCGGGCCTGGCTCTCGGCTTTTTCCCGATCCTCCCAGCGGCGGCGTTCGATGGCGGTGTCCTTGAACACCAGAATCGCCTTGGCCATGGCGCCCACCTCGTCTCGGCGATCGGCACCGGGCACATCGACGGACAAATCGCCGTGGGTCAATGCCTCCATGCAACGCTTGGCCGCCCCGATGGGTCGGGTAATCGAACGTGCCGTCAGAAAGCCGATCAGGGCGCCGACCCCCGAGGCGACCACCAGCAGGCCGAGACCCAGCATGCGGACCCGGCTTTTGGTCTCTTGCGCCTGCCCGATGAAGTCACCGGCCTCCTCGGCCAGCTGATCGGAAAACAGCTTCGAGCGGTCGATGGTCTGGGCCGCCGCCTCGGTACCGCCACGACGCAACAGGGCCAGGGCCTGTTCATGGTTGCCGTAGCGCGCCTTGGTGGCAATGGCGGAGAGAACCGCCTTCCAGCTGGAGTAGGCGGCAATCGACTGGTCAAAGTCGGCAGTCTCGCCCAGGGTGGCCGCCTTGGCACGGGCAAGGCTGTCCAGATAGACTTTTTCATGGCGGGCGATGTCGGCCTCGATCCGGGCCACCGACTCCTCGTCCTCGGCCAAGACCAGGTCGCGCGCTGCCATGCGCAGGCTGAGGAAGGCGGCCCGGGCACGGCCAACGTCATCGACCACGGTGAACAGATGGTCGTGAAAGCGGACCGTCATGCCGGCCAGGCGGTCGGCACTGTCCATGCCGACCAGGCCGACCACCACGGTGAAGACCATCATCGCGCCAAATCCGAGGAACAGGCGCATCGAGATCCGCAAATTGTTGATCCAGGAGATCATGCTGTCCCTCCCTTAGGGTGTCGCAAATATCCTCGCGTCTTGCGCCTCTTCCCCCGGTATCGGGGTCTCGGTCCCCAGGAGCCCGGTCTCCCGCAGGCGACGCCAGAATGCCGGCGGAATCGGCTCGGCGAACCAGGCCAGATTTTCACGCACGCTTTTCAGGCGGCTCATCCCCACCACCACGGTCTTGACGCAAGGGTGGCCAAAGGGAAACTGGACGGCCGCAGCCGGCAGCGAGACGCCGAACTCGACGCAGACCCGTGCCAGTTCGCCAGCCTTGCGGATGATCTCGGGCGGCGCCTCGCCATAGTCGTAGTGGGCCCCCGCCACCGGTCCCTTGACCAGGATGCCGGAGTTGAAGACGCCGGCGACCACCACGTCGACCCCCTTGGTCGCCGCCAAAGGCAGGAAACGGTCCAGCGCCCCCTGCTCCAGCAGGGTGTAGCGTCCCGCCAGCATCAGGCAGTCGAGATCGCAGTCGGAAATCAGGTCCGCCGCCACATCGGCCTCGTTGATGCCGGCCCCGATGGCCTTGATGTCGCCGGAGCGCCGCAGGTCGTCCAGCGCCCGATAGGCACCGTTCATGGCCTGGGCATAGTGGCGGTCGAAGTCGGCCCCCAGGTTGCGCCGGTCCAGGTCGTGGATATAGACGATGTCGATGGACGCCACCCCCAGCCGATTGACCGACTGTTCCAGTGCCCGCAGGGTGCCATCATAGCTGTAGTCCAGCACCGGCTTCAGGCCCAGCGGCGCGACCCATTGGCCAGGGTCCACCACCTCGCCGGCCTTCGGCGCCACCAGATAGCGCCCGACCTTGGTGGACAACAGAAAGTCCCGGCGCGGCAGGCCACGCAAGAAGCGGCCCAGGCGCAATTCACTCAGCCCATGGCCGTAGAGCGGCGATGTGTCGAAATAGCGAAATCCGCCGGCAAACGCCTCTTCCAGGATCGACTGGGCGACATCGTCGGGAATATTCCAGGTCAAGGTGCCAAGGCCGCTGGCGCCGAAACCGATCCGTTCCGACAGCGGGTGGGCGCGCACCGGCGTCGGGCAAGCCGCGGTCATGACCGGCCTCCCTTGCCACCGAGTTGGTACAATTCGCGGGCGGACCCGGCGAACACCTGCTCCCGTTCGGCATCGTCGAGCCCGCCCAGGCACTCTGACAGCGCACTCACCACCCGACCATAGTCGGCCGCCACCAGGCAGACCGGCCAGTCGGAACCGAACAGGCAGCGGTCGGCGCCGAACAGGGACAAGGCCTGTGTCACATAGGGAGCCAGATCGGCCGGCCGCCAGGACTGCCAGTCGGCCTCGGTCACCATGCCCGACAGCTTGCACCAGACATGGTCGCGGTGCAGGCTGAAGGGTTGCATCAGCTGGGACCAGGCGGCAAAGCCGCCACCCTTGATGTCCGGCTTGGCCAGATGGTCGATGACGAAGCGCAGGTCCGGCAAGTCCGCCACCGTATCGAGGGCGGCGGGCAGGTTGCGCGGCTTGAGCAAAAGGTCGTAGACCAGCCCGTGCCGGGCAACCGCGGCCAGGCCGCGACGGGGTTCGACGCGGCGCAGCCAGTCGGGGTCGGCCTCGTCCTGGACCAGATGGCGAATCCCCACCAGCCGGCGGCCGCCCGGTCCGGCCTTCAGGTCGGCCAGCACCGCATCCACGTCCGGGGCGGTCAGGTCGACCCAGCCGACCACGCCGGCAATGAAGTCTTGCGCCTCGGCCAGCGCCAGGAACTGGCGGGTTTCCGCCAGGCTGGCCCGGGTTTGCACCAGGACGGTGGACGATACGCCGGCCGCCGTCAGCGCCGGACGCAGATCGTCGGGAGAGAAGACGCGCTTCAGCGGCGCATAAGGACCGGACAGCCAGCCATAGTCGCCGGCGTCGGGATCCCAGAAATGATGGTGAGCATCGATGATGGTCATGGCATGTCCTTGCGGTAGGGGGCCGTCAAGCGTGCGCCGGCGTACGGGCAACCGCCTGGCGGAAGCGCTGCCAGACGACGTCCGGCACCGCCGGTCCGGGTTGAATTTCGGTGACGCCGAAAGAACGGCGAACCAAGGCGCGCGCCTCCTCCAGCGAAGAGATGGCGCCCAGCGCCATCATTTGCAGGCAGGCGTTGCCCAAAGCCGAGGTCTCGACCGGCCCGGCGCTGACGACAAGCTGGCAGGCATCGGCGGTCAGCTGGTTCAACAGGGCGTTCTGGCTGCCGCCGCCGATGATGCGGACCCGCCGGAAGCGCCGTCCGGTCAGTGTTTCCAGCTCTTCCTTGACCCGCCGGTAGTCCAGCGCCAGGCTGTCGAACACGGTGCGCGCCAAGGCGGCCATGCCCACTGGAACCGGCTCGCCCGTCTCGCGGGCCACCGTCGCCAGGGCGTCGGTCATGGAATTCGGGTTCAGGAAGCGCGGGTGATTGGGATTGACGACGGTGGCAAAGGCGGGAGCGGAGGCGGCGGCAGACACCAGTTCGGAGAACGCCGGCGACCCCAGTTCCTTGCGGACGCGCTGAATCAGCCACAGCCCCATGAGGTTCTTCAGCACGCGAAAACGCCCGCAGACCCCGCCCTCGTTGCCGAAATTCAGGCTTTGTGCGACCTGGTCGGCATAAGGCATGGGGCTTTCGATGCCCATCAGCGACCAGGTGCCCGAGCTTAGGAAAATGTCGTCGGGACCGTCGAGGGGAGCCGCCGCCACCGCCGAGGCGGTGTCGTGCCCACCGGGTGCCACCACCCGGATGGTTCGCCCGTCGGCCAGTCGGGTATCGCCGACAATGGTCCCGGCCGGCACCGGGGTGGCCATCAGCCCGGGAGCCACGCCGGCCAGGGCCAACAGGTCGGGATCCCAGTCGCGGCGATTGATATCGAGAAGCTGCGAGGTGGTGGCAATGGTATATTCGTTGCTGATCGCCCCCGACAGGCGAAAGTGCAGATAGTCGGGCATCATCAGCAGGTGGCGGGCGCCGGCCAGCCAGTCGGGATGCTGACGGGCCGTCGCCGCCAGCTGATAGAGAGTGTTGTAGGGCTGGAAATGGATGCCGGTGCGCCGGTAGATCTCGGCCGGCGCCATGCCGGCGAACACCGCCTCCATCATGCCGTTGGTCCGCGGGTCACGGTAGGATACCGCCGGCGCCACCCGGTGTCCGGCCTGGTCCAGCAGGACGAAGTCGACCCCCCAGGTGTCACAGCCGACGCTGTCCAGCGGCGCGAGAAGGGCTGCTTTTTCAAGGCCGTCGCGCATGTTCAGCGCAATCGCCTCGACATCCCAGCATTGGTGGCCAACGGCGCCGTCCTCCACCAGCGGGGTCTCGAAACGGTGCGCTTCGGTCAGCGACAAGCGGCCTTCGGCCAGTTCGGCCAGAATAACCCGGCCGCTGCCGGCGCCCATGTCGACGGCGGCGCAGCGTGTGACGGGAAGGAAGCTGGACATGACGATCTGTCTCGTTTTGGCAGAAGGAAAGGATTGCGGCGCCGGTTCCTCAGGCAACCGGCGTAACTCCCTTTTTGATCAGGATGTTGCCGTATTTCGCGGTCTCGCCGGTGATCAGCACGGCAAAGGCGGTGCGGGCCCGATCGTAGAAGGCAAACCGTTCCAGGCGCGCGATCGCCGGCGCATCGGGATGGTGGGCGACGATGGCGGCACGGAATCGGGCCTCGACGGTGGGGTCCAGGTTGTCGCCGGCCACCGGGGCCATCATGACCAGGGGATCGGGCGCATAACTGTCGATGACGAACAGCGGCATGATCGCGTCGAGCAGCGCATCGATCTTCAGTCCGTCGGCGCGCAACACCCGGGCGTTCATGGTTTCGGCGGGGAAGTGGGCGTCGGCCAGGATCAGTTCGTCGCCGTGCCCCATGCGGCTGAGCAGCGCCAGAAGATCCGGGGACAGCAGGGGAGAAATACCTCGCAACATGATCGATCCTTACCTTTCGGGCTGGTGCACAGACGCCTTGGGATGCGTCGGTTGGCGCCAGGACACCAGCGATGGAAAAAGGCCCCGCGCCGTCTAGGGTCCGGCGCGGGACAGGGAGAGCAAAACCAACGCCTACAGGGCTTCCCGGAACAGGCTCATCACCTGTTCGTCGGACATCGCCACCGGGTTTCCCGGGGCACAGGGGTCCTGTTGGGCTTTGGCCACGAACACCGGCAGGTCCGCCTCGGTGACCCCCAGTTCGCCAAATCCCTTGGGAATGCCGACCCGCTCGGACAGGGCGCGGATGGCGGCGATGGCTGCCTGCGAGGCGGCCTCGTCGTCCATGCCCCGGGTCTCGACGCCCATCGCCTGGGCGATACGGGCGAACCGGGCCACCGCATGGGGCCGGTTGAAGGCCTCGACCACCGGCAGCAGGATGGCGTTGCACACCCCGTGCGGCAGGTTCTTCACCGCACCCGGCTGATGGGCCATGGCATGCACCATGCCCAGGCCGGCACTGTTGAAGGCCAGCCCCGCGATGAACTGGCCATAGGCCATCATCTCGCGGGCCTCGAGGTCAGAGCCGTCGGCCACCGCGCGCGGCAGGAAAAGGGTGATGATGCGGATGGCTTCCAGCGCCGCATGATCGGTCAGGACATGGGCGCCCTGGGCGACATAGGCCTCGATGGCATGGGTCAGGGCGTCCATTCCGGTGGCAGCGGTGGTGGCGGCCGGGATCTTGGTCATCATCGCCGGATCATTGACCGAAATATCGGGGATGATCTTGGCATCGATGATCACCATCTTGACTTGATGGTCCGTATCGGTGATGACCGCGTTGGAGGTCACTTCCGCCGCCGTTCCGGCGGTGGTATTGACGGCGATCAGGAAGGCCCCTTCCCGCTCCACCTTGCCCACCCCGTTGTAGCGGGTGATGGGGGCCGGGTTGGCCGAAAGGATGCGAACCGCCTTGGCGGTGTCGATCGGGCTGCCGCCGCCGACGGCGACCAGGGCGTCGCAGTCGCCGGCCCGGAACGCCGCCAGAGCCTGGTCGACGATGGCCACCGTCGGATTGGGCAGGACGCCGTCGAAAACCCTTGGGGCCAGGCCCTTGGCCTTCAGGCCGTCCACCAGCGGCTGGACCAGGCCGACCTTGACCAACACGGCGTCGGTCACGATCAGGGGCCGCTTGAAGCCGCGGGCGGCCAGTTCGGCGGGAACCTCAGCGAGACATCCGGCCCCGCTGATGTTGATTTTGGGGAAACAGAGACGAAAAACCATCATCAATATCCTTGCGGACGGGTGACCGGCGGGATGTGGTTGCATCTCCGCCGGCCCGCCGACGCCGCCCGGCCAGGGGTGGCGTCGGCGGGGACAGATCAGGAGGGGGACAGATCAGTAAAGGACGTTCTTCGCTTCGGGGCTGTCGAGATTGTCCTTGGTCACGAACACCACGCCGGTGTCGATGTTTTTCGGCACGGTCTTGCCGCTGATCACCTGGATCAGGGTCTGGACACCCTTTTCGCCCATCTGGAACGACCCCTGGACGGCGATGCCCTGCAGATTGCCGTTGCGCACGAAGTCCTGCAGGCCCTGGTTGCCGTCGAAGCCGATGGCGGTGATGTGGCCGGCCTTGCCGCTTTGCACCAGGGCGCGCCCCATGCCTTCGGCGGTCGGCTCGTTGGCACCGAAGATCCCCTTGAGGTCAGGATTGGCGGCCAGGGTATCGATGGTCTGGTTCAAGGCGGTGGCCATCAGCGACTGGGAATAGAACGGCCCGACGATCTCGATTTTGGAATGTTCCTTGATGTACTTGGTAAAACCGCCGACGCGGCCGATCTCCGAGCCGACGCCCGGCACATAGGACATGACGGCGACCTTGCCGGTGGTGCCCATCCGCTTGATCAGTTCCTCGGCGCACAGGCGGCCGGCCTTGTCGTTATCGGTGGACAGGAAGGCCTGGTAGTACTTGTCGCCGGCCGGCGACATGGCGCTGTCGATCAGCACCAGCGGAATGCCGTTTTCCCAGGCCTTCTTGGCCGAAGGGATCAAGGCATCGGGATCGGACGGAGCCAGGACGATACCGGCGACCTTCCGATTGATGGCGTTGTCGACCATGTTGACTTCGTCGGCCACGTTGGATTCCGACGCCGGCCCCTGGAAGTTCAAGGTATAGCCGGGCTGGTCCTTGAGCGCTGCTTCCGCACCCTTGCGGACGTTCTGCCAGAAGTTGGCATTGGCGGTCTTGACGATGACCGCGATTTCCTTGCCCTCGGCAAAGGCCTGCGGAGTCGTCGCCGCCATGAGAGCCGCGGCAAGGGCACCGATCATGAGCTTCTTCATTGATGTTCCTCCACACATAGTCGTCGTTGATGGGGACAAGGCCGCCTGCCGGCGCTTGCTTCCGACGGGATCTCTGCAAGGAGACCCGTCGCCCCTGTTGTGCGCGACGAGAACCTGTCGGGCGCAATGCCCCCACCGCCCTCTCGCCGCCGTCCGGACGGTGGCCAGCCGGTTGCAGCCGGCGCGGTCAGCGCCGGTTGCGCATCTGGTCGATCCACACCGTGACGATGATGACCAAGCCGATGGTGATCATCTGGATGAAGCTGGACACCCCGTTCATGTTCAGCCCGTTGCGCAGGATGCCGATGATGAAGGCGCCGATAACGGTCCCCGAGATGGTCCCCACGCCCCCCATCAGCGACGTCCCGCCGATCACCGCGCTGGCGATGGCATCCAACTCGTAGGCAACGCCTTCGTTGGGCTGGGCGGTGACCAGTCGCGACATCAGGATGCAACCGCACAGGCCGGCCAGCACGCCGGACAGCACATAGGCGCCGATCTTGGTCCGGGTGACGTTGACGCCGGACAGGCGCGCCGCTTCCTCGTTGGATCCGATGGCGTAGAGATGACGGCCAAAGGTGGTCTTCATCAGCAGAACGGCGATGGCGATGGCCAGCACGATCATCACGATGACCGGGTAGGGAATACCCGGAAAGACCACCTTGGGCAGGCCATTGGCCCCGACATCAAGGATGCGCATCAGCGCGCCGTTGCCCAGTTCGCCGAAGTCGTCGCCCAGACCGGAAACCGGCCGGGCCCCGGTGATCTGCAAGGCGACGCCGCGGGCCACCATCATCATGCCCAGGGTGGCGATGAACGGTGGCAGCTTCAGGCGGGTGATGATCAGGCCGTTGATCAGGCCGCACAGACCTCCGGCGACGACGCCCAAGGCCATGGCAATGGCGACCGGCATGCCGCCCTTGACCGCCATGCCGGCAATCACGCCGGCCAGGGCCAGGACCGAGCCGACCGACAGATCGATGCCGCCGGTGATGATGACGCAGGTGGCACCAAAGCCCAGAAAGGCGATGGAGGTGGTCTGCAGCGCCAGGGTGACGCCGTTATTTGTGGTCAGGAAAGCGTCACTGGTAAAGGAGAAGACAATGACCAGCAGGATAAGGCCGGCCAATGCGGCAAACTTCTGGATAAGATCATTCCGATTGATCTTTATCTTTCGTTCCTGAAATACTGTATCGGTAACAGTCATGATACGCCTCTGGGATATCTGTCTGTTTCAGCAGGGCATGCGCTTGACGCCGGAGGCGTACTGCATGATTTCTTCCTGGGTGGTCTTGCGGGTATCTAAGATCCCGGTCACCTCACCCTCGTGGAACACCACGACGCGGTCAGTCATGCCAAGGATTTCCGGCAGCTCGGACGTGATCAGGACGACCCCGATGCCGTCCCGGGCCAGCCGGTCGAGCAGCTGGTAGATGGCGAATTTGGCGCCGACATCGATGCCGCGCGTCGGTTCGTCGAAGAACAGGACACGGGAATCGCGGAACAACCATTTGCCGATGACCACTTTCTGCTGGTTGCCACCGGACAGGAATTTGGCGATCTGATTGATCGACGGCGTCTTGACGTTCAGCATGCGCACGCTTTTCTCGGCCGCCTGCCGCTCGCGCGCATCATCGATGAAGCCCAAGCGGTTCGACACCGCCGCCATGTTGGCCATGGTGATGTTGGCCTTGACCGTCATGCCCACCGCCAGGCCGTTCAGCTTGCGGTCCTCGGACAGGTAGGCGATGCCGGCATCGATGGCGTCGATGGGCGAGCGGATCGTCAGGGCGCGACCGCCCAGGCTGACGGTCCCGGCGGTCTTGGCATCGGCGCCGAAGACGGCCCGCGCCACCTCGGTTCGTCCGGCGCCCATCAAGCCGGCGAACCCGAGAATTTCGCCGCGACGCAAGGTGAAGCTGACATTTTCGAAGACGCCGGCGCGCGACAACCCGTCCACGACGAAGATCTCTTCATCGGTGGGCTGGCTGGTACGCTCGGGAAACTTGTCCTCCAGCGAACGCCCGACCATGGCGGCGACGATGTCGTCAACGGTGATGTCGGCCAGATTGCGGGTCGAGACATAGCGACCGTCACGCATCACCGTAACCCGGTCGACAATGCGGCGCAGTTCGTCCAGACGATGCGAGATATAGATGATCCCGACGCCTTGCCCCTTCAGTTCCTGAATGATCTCGAACAGTCGGTCGATCTCGGATTCCGTCAGCGACGAGGTCGGCTCGTCCATGATCAGGACTTCGGCCTTGAGCGACAGGGCCTTGGCAATCTCGACCATCTGCTGGCGCGCCACGCTCAGCGAGCCGACCAGCTGCGAGGCGCGAATATTGACCTTCAGCCGGTCCAGATAGACCTGGGCGTCGGCCTCCATCTTTTTCTTGTCGATGAAGGGACCTCGTTTGGGTTCCCGGGCCAGATAGATGTTCTCGGCCACGCTCAGGTGCGGCACCAGGTTCAGTTCCTGATGGATAATGGTGATGCCGGCCGCCTGGGCGTCCTGGATGGACTGGAAATGGCAGACCTGGCCCTTGTAGGTCACGTCGCCCTCGTCGCGTTGGTAAAGGCCGCTGATGATTTTCATCAGCGTCGATTTTCCGGCGCCGTTTTCGCCGCACAGGGCATGAACCTCGCCGCGGCGCAGGTCGAAATGGACGGTATCGAGGGCCAGGACACCGGGAAACCGTTTGGAAATCCCCCGCGCGATCAGAATGTTGTCGTCGTCTTGCGGTACGGTCGTCCGGCCAGCCGCAATGGCGGCCGCCGGAGCGCCGGGCACGGCGTCAGCCCGGTCGACGCCGCCGGCGGGCATAAGGTGGTGTGTAGACATGTCGGTCACCCCTTGGCTGGAGCGGAAGTCAGGACGGGTCTCCCTCGCCCACACCGTGGGCGAGGTCGCATCCGGTCCGATCCGGCGGCAAGGCGCCGCCGGATCGTGGGATCAGCGATAGAGCGGTCCGAAATTGGCGCAGGCACGATAGTCGGCACCTTCCGGATCCTGTCCGAACATGCCCCAGGCGCTGGGCCGGAACAGGTCCTTGGCCGGAACATTGTGCATGGCCACCGGAATACGCAGCATCGCCGCCAGCGAGATCAGATCGGCACCGATATGGCCGAATGAGATGGCGCCATGATTGGCCCCCCAGGCCGCCATGACGTCATAGACCGAGCCGAAAGCGCCGGTCCCCGTCAAGCGCGGGGCGAACCAGGTGGTCGGCCAGGTGGGATCGGTGCGCAGATCCAGGGTGTCGTGCACGGCCGCCGGCAAGGTCACCGTTTCGCCTTCCGCGATCTGCAGGATCGGCCCCAACCCGGCGACCAGATTGAGCCGCATCATGGTGACCGGCATGCCGCCACGGCTGGTGAAGTCGGTAGAGAACCCGCCGCCACGGAAATAGCCCAGGTTGGCATTGCAGAACCGGGTCGCCTCCAGACAGCGGCGCTGGTCTTCCGCGGTCACGTCCCAGAACGGCTTGATCGCCGGACGACCGTCGACCGTCATCTCACCCGACCCGTCAAGACAGGTGGCGCCCGAATTGATCAGATGGATCAAGCCGTGGGCCGCCAGGCCGTCCGGTGCCCAACCACTGACGCGGCGGATGGCGTCCGCGCTCCAGTAGCTGCGCACGTCGGAAAAAATCTGCGCCCGCGCGGTCAACAAATGACCGAACAGCATGCCGACGCCATTCAGACAATCGTTCTCGGTGGCCATCACCAGCGGCTGGCGCGGACCATTCCAATCGAACGACGAATTGAGAATGGTCTCCATGAAGTCGCCGTTGGGCATGAAATCGGTCCACTGCCGCTGCCCCTGGAAGCCGGCGGCGATGGCGTGATGGCCCAAGGCCTCCTCGCCCCAGCCCAGCTCGGCCAGGCGGGGATTGCCGATCATCAGGTCGCGGCCGATCAGCGCCATCTTGACGCTGGTTTCCCACTCGTAGCGCTTGCGGGCCGCGTCCGAGGGCTTGGCATTGGGGTCGCGCCCTTCGCGGCAGTTCTCTGCCACCCAGGCCATGGCCTTGCCATATTCGACCGGATCGAAGATGTCGTGCGTCAGACGGCGCTGGAATTCGCTCATGTCGACGCTTTCGTTGCGCATGCCCAGATATTTCTGGAAGAAAGCGGGATCGACGATCGAGCCGGCGATGCCCATGGACACGCTGCCCATGGCCAGATAGGCCTTGCCCCGCATGGTGGCCACCGCCAGACCGGCGCGGGCGAACCGCAGGATCTTGGCCGCGACGTCGGCGGGAATGGTACGGTCGTCGCGATCCTTGACCTCGGAACCGTAGATGCCGAAAGCCGGCAGGCCCTTCTGGGTGTGTGCCGCCAGGACGGCGGCCAAATAGACGGCGCCGGGTCGTTCGGTTCCATTGAACCCCCACACCGCCTTCGGTGTCATCGGGTCCATGTCCATCGTTTCGGCACCGTAACACCAGCAGGGGGTAACGGTCAGCGACAGGCCAACATTCTCGCGGCGGAACTTCTCGGCACAGGCGGCCGCCTCGGTAACGCCGCCGATGGTGGTGTCGGCAATGACGCACTGGACCGGCTGGCCATCGGGATGCCGAAGCGTCCCCTCGATCATGGCCGCCACCGAGGTGGCCATGCCCATGGTCTGGTCCTCAAGGTTTTCGCGAATGCCGCTGCGCCGGCCGTCGATGACAGGACGAATGCCGATTTTCGGCAGATCCTTGGAAAACACGGTGTTCATCTTGGACTCCCTTGCAATCTTCTTATTTCGGTCCGAAAAGGCGGGCTCAGCGCCGCCAGGCGCCGCCATGGACCGGCGGCTCGACGCGCTCGGTGATCGAGGGATCGATTTCGGACAGCTGCTTGCCGTAGGTCTTGAAGCGTTGCAGCACCACGTCCATTTGCGGCTCGGTCAACACGACGCCACCGCCCAGCATGCGGGTGCCGATATAGATGCGCGCCAGATTCTCCACCTCGGCCAGGACGCCGAAGGCGCTGTCGGGGGTCTTGCCGACGGCGACAACGCCGTGGTTGCCCAAGAGACAGGCGTTGCGCGGCCCCAGCGCTTGCAGCGCCTCGACCGACAACTCCTGGGTGCCGAACGGCGCATAGCCGGAACACTTGACCACCGATCCGCCGCTGACGCCGACCATGTAATGGATCGGAGGAATGTCGAGATGACAGCAGGCCAGGATGGTGCTGTGGGTGGCGTGGCTGTGCAGCACCACGTCGATATCGGGGCGGGCCTTCAGGATGTCCCAGTGAAAACGCCATTCCGATGACGGAATGAAGTCGCCGTAATAGCGACCTTGCATATCCATTTCGACGATCTGCTCCGGCCGCATGGTCTCGTAAGCAATGCCCGATGGCGTGATCAGAAACCCGTTGGGGACCCGGACGCTCAGGTTTCCCGCCGACCCGGTGTTGAGCCTCTCGGAATTCATTCTCTTACAAGTTGCAATGATCTCTTCGCGGAGAGCGACATGGCTGTCCATCGTTCAAATCCTTTATCGAGTGGAGCGCGGGGAACGCGGCACGGGAAGCGGCGTCGGCTGCGGCGGCGGAAGAAGGGCGGACCGGTAACGGTCTGATCGACACCACCGGGGCCTGGCCGGGACCCGGTGGCCGGGGGAAGCCAGACGGCTCCACCCCGGCGGGCGGCGGGGAAAACCGCCCGGGAACGTTTCGGCGGCGAAAGCCGGATGACGCGTCATGGAATCGCCACGCGCTCCCCCGACGTCATCGCGCTCCAAGGCCGACGACCTGTCTCTACCGCCAGGGGTTGTACCCCAATGGGACGTTGCTTCCATCTACCCCTCCATGACCCGGGCCATTTTCGGCCTCGTCGCCGTTTCTGGTTCTAAACTCATCGCGTGACGGAACGCTGGCGCCGGTCTCGGCCACCATGACGGTCACCCCGGCGTCGACCAGCATGGCGTGGTCCTTGTCGGAGATGCCGTCGTCGGTGATGAAGATGTCGACTTCGGTCAGCGGGCAAAGGATGAGGCTGCGGCTTTCAAGAAATTTCGCACTGTCGGCCAGCACCACCAGGCGCTGCGCCTGCTTGCGCAGATGACGCACCCCGCGCACCAGGACGGGATCGTCCTCCATGATGCCGGCCCGGGTCACCGCATGGCAGCCGATGAAAAAGGTACTGGCGCCAATGTGATGGACCGGCCCCTCATCGAACGGGCTCAAG
>Ga0326727_10012233_pt1 | contig 19608 bp, 19 predicted proteins | sample MB2enrmetagenome_FD_207643 | JGI IMG/M metagenome (GOLD analysis project Ga0326727, IMG submission 207643) | Lab enriched peat soil microbial communities from McLean, Ithaca, NY, United States - MB29MY | ecosystem: Environmental > Terrestrial > Soil > Wetlands > Peat | place: USA: New York...
GCGGCCCAGTTGCAGACAGAAGGCGCGGCCAGTTTCGTCGCCTCCTGGAACGACCTGCTGGAGTGCATCGAATCCAAATCGGCCTCACTGACCTCCGTCGGGTAAAGCAGGGTGGGCATTCAGGCTGCCTGCTCAAGCACCGATAAACGGCAAAGTCGCCATCCAAGCCGCCAAATGGGAGACGCCCCAACTATCGAGCGTCTCCTCAGGCGAAATTCTCGCCCTTACGAGAACACGTGAATGAAAATATATTGCAAAAGCATGATCGTCTTCCCGTCCACGATTTCGTGCCCGATCGACGTCATCGCCTCATCGATCGAGATCTCGATCACTCGAATATCCTCACCCTCTTCGTGATTCCCTCCACCCTTGGACACCTTGCTGGTGCGGTCGTACTCCGCGACGAAGAAATGAAGCTTCTCGGTGACCGAGCCGGGACTCATGAAAGCCTCGAAAACTTTACGGACCTCTTTCAGGCGGTAGCCCGTCTCTTCTTCTGCCTCAGCTCGAATTCTCTCCTCGGGGCTCGCCTGATCGAGTAAACCGGCTGCCGCCTCGATCAACATGCCAGGGTGTCCGTTCACGAAAGCCGGAAAACGGAATTGTTGAGTCAGCACCACCGTGCGTTGCGCGAGGTTGTAGAGCAAGATCGCGGCGCCGTTCCCACGATCGTAGGTTTCGCGGCTTTGTTCTTGCCATGTTCCATCATTTCTGAGGAAATCGAAGGTGGTCTTCTTGAGCACATACCAATCGTCGGAGAGCGTTTGGACCGACTTAATGCGCACGCGGTTAGCCATCGGTGGCGATTGAAGGGCCCGTTCCATTCGCCCATTATCGTGCTAGCGGAGTAACGCCTCAAGCAGCGCCCACTTGAACCGCCAACATCGAGATCGATCCCCCATCCACGCCTTCCACCGGGAATGCGATCAGTTCTCCCGGTTGCCGGGTCGCCAGCACATATAACAGGGGCAGGTAGTGCTCCGGAGTGGGAACCGACAGCAGCGCCGCCCTCCCGAGCTTCTCGTATTCGATCAGGGGCTTGTATTCCCCGGCCAGCATCATCTCCTTCGCGTCGGATTCGAAGCGGACCGCCCAGTCGTAAGGGTCGGGTAGGTGGCGGCCCCATGCATACGCATGCAGGTTGTGAACCAGGTTCCCGCTGCCCACGATCAGGATGCCCTCATCTCGCAGTGGAGCGAGCCTCCTGCCGATCTCAAAGTGAAGCGACGCGGGCTTGGATTCATCGATGCTGAGCTGAACCACTGGAACATCGGCATCCGGATACACGTGCCGGAGCACAGACCAAGTCCCGTGATCGAGGCCCCATGAGTGATCCATGGTCACAGGAATCGGAGACAGCAGACGCTGGACACGATGCGCCAGATTGGGATCGCCCGGAGCCGGGTATTGGACTTCATAGAGATCTTTCGGGAACCCGCCGAAATCGTGGATGGTCCTCGGTGTGGTGCTGATTGTGACTCCCGTTTCGGGGACAAACCAGTGCGCCGAAATCGAAAGGATCGCCTTGGGCTTCCGAGTCTGGTGTCCAATCTGTCGCCAGGCCTCGGTATAGCTATTGGTAGTCAAAGCATTCATAGGACTACCGTGTCCAAAGAAAATTGCTGGATGAATTTCAGGCATCGCGCTGTTCCTCATTATCCATTCGCCGTGACATTCCCGGGAACCGGCGCAGCCAAGATTGCTTAGAGACTAGCGAGTAACTGCGGAACCTTGCTTTAGTTTGTGCTGCACTTGTCGGTGGAGAAGGCGAGAACGGGATTGATTTCAAGGACCAGCGGCAGAACCTGTTGCCCGTTGCTCCAGAATCCCAAGTCAGTTTGGGTGGTGACACCGTATTGATTCAGAGGTCCATTGCCAAGAGCATAGTCGCAATAAAGGCCATCGGACACGCACGCGGTCGCAGCAACACTCAGCTTGTAGGTGATGTTCCAGTCGCGATTGTCGACGGCGTAGTATGTGGGATCGGTATCCTTGTCCGTGTAGGTGAGGGGGAACCAATGGTTGGCCAGCTGTGCGGGTGTGCCTGTGGAGTCCGACCGCGCGTAGAGAAACGGTTTGTAAACACTTGGGATCTGAGTTAGCTGGCTCCAAACCGTGACGCTGGGGCAAATCCGGCCGCTGTCGTCATCGTCCCCGACAAGCAGGATCACCAGAGTACTGGGATCGATGGCTTGGGCGTTGAAAGCCGCAAGCTTCCCGGGATTGGCTTCAAAGGAAACCACGGCGGCGGGAACAGGTACGCCATTCTGCACTGCCGTTGCTGCCAGATTGAGGGCAAGATAAGCCCCCTCGGAGTGCCCCACAACCGTATACAAAGGCTGGCCATTGGCGCCAAGCGTTGGCTTGACAAGGGTTGCGTTGGTGGTGAGTTGGTTGAGCGCGTCCTTCAAATCGGCCTCCACGACAGCGGAGTAGTCCTTTTGCTCTTCTTTCTGCGTGTAATTCGCAAAGATCGTGGAGTATCCGAAAGCAGCAAGCTGTTGAATCAAAAATAGATAGTCCGAATAAGCGACAGCTTCGCTGTCTTCGGCGGAGAGAAACAGCACTACCGGGGCGGAGGCGGGCGTAGGCAGTGGGTGCGGGTTCGACTGAGTCGGATGCAGACCAACCGGCGTAAAAGTGTAGTAGGTGTATCCGGATTTCTTGCTTTGCCCGCTAACGGTGAACGGGCCGCTTTGCACCACCCCATAGAGATACTGAGCGCTGCCGGGTCCGGTGGTGGGCTGCGGCGGCGGAGTGATGGTTTGCCCGAATGCCGATTGGCCGTAGGTGATTGCGAATAGGGCGCCAACGAGCAAGCTCCCGCCCATTTTCATATCATGCTTTTTCATCTGCTGGCCAGAGATTAGCATTCTGTTGGCATGCGCGGCAACCTACCCGAGTACCCGTATTTTGACCGATTTCGCTTCGGTTTTAGTGGATGGTGTCTGCGAGCGAAAAGATCGGAAGATATAGAGCAATAAGGACAAACGCGACAAAGATGCCCATGAAAATCATGATCACAGGCTCGATTAAAGAGAGCACCGCAGCCATTCGTGTAGAAACGTCATCTTCGTAAAATTCTGCAACGCTGTTGAGCATTGCGGGCAATGCGCCGGTGGATTCGCCCACCTCGATCATGTCGATGGCCAAGGGGGGAAAGACTTTGGAAGAAGCTAGTGAGGCGGAGAGCGACTGGCCCTCGCGAACCATTCTCCCGGTGCGCTCGAGGGTTTTTCTGAGAAGCACGGTGCCGAGGGAATCAGCGGCGGTCTCCAGCGCCGTGACCAGCGGAATGCCGCCGACCAGCAGGGTGCTCAACACGCGCGCGAATTGGGACACCTGGAACTTAACCCAGATTTCACCGAACAGTGGAAGGTTGAGCTTGAAGTAGTCGAACCGTTCCTGGCCCTTGGGCGTGCGTGCCCACAACCACAAACCGCCGCCGCCCAAAACGATAGCCGCGAAAACAAACCCAATGTAGGACTTGGCCGATGTTCCGACCGCGATCAGCATCACCGTGATGGCGGGCAGTTTGGCCTGCATGCTGTTGTAGAGTTCGGCGAAGTTGGGAACCACGTATGTGATAAGAAACAACACCAACGCTATGGTAAGCACCACCAGGACGCAGGGGTAGATCAGGGAAACGAGCACCTTACGGCGGACCGAAAGGGAAAGCTTCTGGTAGATGATGTAGCGGTCCAAAACGTCCGGGAGGCTTCCGCTTTTCTCGCCGGCCATGACGGTGGTGACGAAGATCTTGGGGAACACCTGCTGCATGCGGAAAGATTCCGAGAGCAGCGTGCCGCGTTTCACCTCATCGCGGACAGCTTGAACCTGGGGGCCAAGTTTGGCGTCGGTGAGGCGGTCAGCCAAAAGGTCGAGCGCCTTCAGAATAGGCAACCCGGCGCGGATGAGGGTTACAAACTGCTGGTTGAAGATGAGGAAGGTATCGAGGTTCAGCTTGCGTTTGCGGCGGCCCGCCTTGGCGAGGCCCGCGACGGCGCCGCGCTGCTTGATGGAATAGACCAGGAAGCCTTGCTTGGTAAAGCGCTCTCGCGCCTCATTCTCGGAGCCGGCCTGGGCGATCTGCTGGTGAATCTCGCCGGTGGTGTCGGCGTATTTGAGAACGAATTCCGCCATCTTATTTCGTTTCCTTCATCGGGTGGAGTCCTCGATCTCGGCGCCGGGTGGGGCGTGGAAGACGAATCGCGAGGCATCGACGGGAGCGTTCAATTGCTCGTCTTCAAATTGGAAATCCAGAACGGAAAGGTCATCCTGGGTAACGCGGAGGCGGCGGATTCTGGAACCGGGCGTGACCAGGAATTCCACCTTGGAATAAGGGAGCGTGGCGTTGGTGGGCTCGACCGCGATCCACGTGTCGTTCCCCTCGCCATGCAGGTCGAAGCCGCTGAATTCCTTGTAGAAATCGAGCTTGCCGAGCAGAAAGGCGAGCGGGGCGTGCATGTCCTCGGTATCGCGCACGGAGGTCACTTCGACGCGCGCCGTTCCGGGGGTGTAAAGGAAGAAGTGCTTGCCGTCGGAGAGGAACATTTTGCCGGCGGGTGACGTGTAATCCCAACGCATGCGACCAGGCTTCCGAAGTTCCAGGATGCCGGATTCGGTTTGGCGGACGCGATTGCCCGTGTCGTAGTTTTCGGTGAACCTGAGGCGCAGGGAACGCGCGCCGTTGTAGCGCTTTTCGACGGCGTGGAGAACGAAATCGAGTTTGGGATCGTGGGTTGGCTTGGGCGCGGCGGCCAGGGAGAGCGTGCAGAGGTTGAGGGCGAGCGCCGCGTGCAGGGGAAGGTTCACCAATAAGGTTGACGCGGGGGAGCGGGATTTCGTGGAGCCTTAACGAGGCGGCAGCCCTAAGCCGCCCGCATAATGGGCTTAGCCCATTGCGCCGTCGATGTTCCCCGCGCGTCTTAGATTGGCGCCATCCCCATGCAAAATGCGTCGGTTAGGCATTGTCGGAAAACTGGGTAATCTTTACCGCCCTCCCATCCGGGAAAACGGCGCGAATCTCCAAGTCCGCGCCGACTGCCTGGAGGTAGCCGGCAAGAGTGCTGACGTACTTGTCGGTGCGCCGCTCCAATTTCGATACATCACCCTGGCCAATCTGCAGTTCCCCTGCGATCTTCGCTTGGGTCAGTTCGCGGGCTCTCCGAAGGTCGTGAAGGGACATCTCTTCCCCCAAGCGGAGGTGTTCGGCCGCGCTCGCTTCCCTTGCCGCAGCGGACATCCTGGTGCGGAGTTCGCTGAGATTCTTAGCCATGATCATCCCTTTCTTCCTCGGCGTTTTCAAGGTGGCGTTGAAACAGCCGGTCTGCCAAAGGCACGTTCGTCTCGTACCTTGCTGTCATCCCCTGTCTTGTCCCCGGCGACCAAAAGAATCGCCCTGCGGCGCCCGCGCAGTTCTCGCATTTCAGGAGAACGCGATGTTTTGACCTGCGTACTGAAGGGAAATCCCAAATTGGGTCCACGCTCCATCAAGAGCCCAACCCGGGCATCAACTTTTCCCTGCTCTGATTCGGACAACCTGTGCCACCATTCCTCAAACTCCTCGGTGAATTCCACCTCCCAAGCCGCACTCGGCGTTATAGCATCAAAGCAATACGGGTTTTGTGCCATTGCCGATCTCAGGCGTGCTCTACTCAGCCAGCTTGAGAAACCTTCATATTAAATCCTCATAATCCAGCACCAAGACCAAATATTTCCTCTACAGTAGTGACTAAAGAGGTTAGTCCCGAGCCGGTATGGTTCCCACATCCCCGGAGTTCTTTGTATTTCTCATTGTCGTTTTCATAGGTTACTGGCTAAGCTGGCGCGTTCGAGCGGCCGGGCTAGCCGTCATTCTCGCCGCTAACTATATCTTTCTCGCCAAGTGGGGATGGATCTATCTCGCGCTGATTCCGGCAGCTTCCAGCATTGATTTCCTGCTGGGTCGAGCCTTGGCGACCGCTTCGGGAACAGCGCTGCGCCGTGGTTTGGTAGCCATCAGCATCGTGATGAACGTCGGGCTGATCATTTCCTGTAAGTACGTGCCGTTCTTTCTTGGCGGCGCCGGATGGGTACTGCCGCTGGGCCTTTCGTTCTATGCTTTCCAGTCGATGACGTACACCATCGATATCTTCCGGAAAGACTCCAAACCGATACCCAGTTATCTTACTTACCTATGTTCCGCCAGTTTCTTTCCGACTATGCTGGCCGGACCGATTACGCGCTTGACTTATCTGGCCGGACAGTTCACTAAGAAGAATCGCGCGATCACTGGCGAGGAGGGCGGACAAGCGTTGTTCCGCATCGGCATTGGGCTAGCCAAGAAGTTTCTAATCGCAGATTACCTGTCCAACAACCTGGTGACTCGCGTCTTCGACCTTCCCACGCTCTACTCCGGCGGCGAGGTCCTGCTGGCCGTTTATGCCTATGCGTTCCAGCTCTACTACGATTTCTCGGCTTACACCGATATCGTCACCGGCGCGGCTGCTTTGTTCGGCCTGAAGCTGCCGGCGAATTTCAACCGGCCTTACACCGCGCGTAACCTCGCCGATTTCTGGCGGCGCTGGCATATCTCGTTCTCGGACTGGCTGCGCGATTATCTCTACTTCGCTCTGCCGGGCAAGCGCATCAAGGCTTTCGCATATCTGAATCTGGTGATTACGATGGCCATCGGCGGGTTCTGGCATGGCGCAAACTGGACCTTCATCGTCTGGGGACTGCTGCATGGCGTTGGGTTAGCCGGCTATCGAGGCTGGCAGGCAGTGCGGGGGAATCCGAAGCCTTCGCCGTCAGTGCCCGCGCGGACGTTGGCCGTTCTGCTTACCTTTCACTTCGTTGCGTTTACCTGGATTTTCTTCCGGGCCGCGAGTGTGGACACCGCCCTCTCGATGCTTTCGCAGATGGCTTCCCTCCATTTCACCTTCGATAACGTGACGCGTCCGTTTGTGATGGTGCTAGTGATCGCGATCTTGTTGCACTTCACTCCCAAGGCCTGGTTCTTGAGTTTGCAGACGCGCTATGGCCGTTCGCCGGCGCTGGTGCAGGCGGCACTGATGGCCGCGCTGATTGTGGCCATCCAATATATCGGCGTGGCCAAGGTCGCGCCTTTTATCTATACAAAGTTCTGAGTACCTTCCATGTCTGACTCGATCCCGCTGAAAACCGCCCTTACGATGATCTTGGCGGTAGCGATTCTTTGGGCGATGCCGCACGTTCCAGGGTTGCGGCGTTTCGGCGGATTTCAACCAGGAGCGGAAGCGTGGACGCTGCTTCGCTTTCCTCCCCTCGTCACGGCGAGCAAGCCGGTCGAGGCCCCCGTCAAACCAAAACCCGCGCCTTTGCCTTCGCCCGACCCGCCCTTTGGCGAGGGCTTCGACCCCGCCATGCGTCATTTCGAACAGGCCCTGTCACGCACGGACCAGAAACTCCCCGGCGCTGTAACGCGCGTGCTTCATTACGGTGATTCTCCTGTGACGGCAGATCTGATTACCGCGGAACTGCGGTCGCAATTACAGGCCAGATTCGGCGATGCCGGCCACGGATTTCTATTGATCGCCAAGCCCTGGGCGTGGTACGGACACCGCGGAATGGAACTGAAAGGCGATGGCTGGAAGATCGAAGCAGCCACGCAATCGCGCTCCAGTGACGGATTCCACGGGCTCGGAGGAGTGAGCTTCCGCGGCGGCAAAGGGGCCAGTTCGGAAGTGCGGTTTCTGAGTGGGGTCCAAACAGCCGTGGAGGTACAGTATTTGGAACAACCCGGTGGCGGGTCCTTTCAACTCAGCGCGGATAAGCAGGCAGTGGGCGTGGTGGAGACGGATGGTCCCGTGAAGAGGCCAGGCTACGCGCAGTTCGCACTGCCGGAAGGAACGCGCGAAGTCTCGCTTGAAGTGAAGTCGGGCGTGGTGCGGGCGTTCGGTTACAATTTCACGAAGCCAGGTCCGGGCATCGTTTACAGCAGCCTGGGGTTGAATGGGGCGCAGGTACAAGCAGTTCTGCGCTACTTCCAACCGGATCAGTGGGCGGAGGAACTGCGTCATGAGAATCCAGATCTGGTGGTGGTGAATTACGGGACCAACGAGAGCGTCTACCCGGATTACATCGAGAAGGGTTACGCCGGGGAACTACGGAAAGTGATTGAGCGCATCCGGACGGCGGTTCCGAATGCTTCCGTCCTGATCATGAGCCCGATGGACCGTGGCGAGCGTGATGACAAGGGAGAAATTGGAACTCCGCCCGTTCTGCCGCGGATCGTCGAGATCCAGAAGCAGGTGGCGAAGGAGACGGGTTGCGCCTTCTTCGATACCTTTGACGCAATGGGCGGTGCGGGGACGATGGGCCGCTGGTACAAAGCGCAGCCGCGGCTGGTGAGCGGCGATTTTATTCATCCGTTTCCGGCAGGCGCCGCAAAGGTGGGTGGGTTGGTGGATGAAGCGCTACTCGCCGGTTATCACCATGGTGAGGGCAGGTGAGGCTCTTGCCCGCTCTGGTGGCGTTCGCGGTAATTTCGATGGGTGCTGTTTCGTCGACGCCAAGCAAGTCCACGTCCAAGCGCAAGAAGAAGCCGGCCGCTTCGCGCGTTGTAGCCCACTCCAAGGCTGCGGTCCGCCCGCGCCCCGTGGTGGTGTCGCCGGTTCTTCGTAAAGAAGCGTTCGAGCGGATTGCCGCGCGAATGACGCCTCATTCCGGCCATATCGAAAACCCTGAAGCGCTGGCTTCGTTTCTGACGCGGGTAGCCACCAACCAACCCGCCGACACTCCGATTCACATCCTGCAATTCGGCGACTCGCACACCGCGTCGGATGATTGGGTCGATGCTATGCGCCGCGTCATGCAAGCGCGCTTTGGCAATGGCGGCGCCGGATTCGGCATGGCAGGACGTCCGTTCAAGGGCTATCGGCGTTTTGATCTGAGAGGCAATAACTCACCGGGCTGGGAGACGGAGGGAACCGTTTCGCATCCCGGCGATGGATTGGCGGGGTTGAGCGGAATCAGCCTTACTTCTCATGCAGCGGGGGAAACCATATGGGCGGATACAGCGGCAGATGACGTTGAGCTCTACTACCTGAACCAGCCCGGAGGTGGATCATTCAGCGTGGAGTTGGATGGGGCTCCCGTCGAAACCGTGAAGACCGATGGTCAGCTCTCAAGCGGCGTGTATCGATTCTCAGCGAGCGCCTCTGAACACGTTTTTGCGATTCGCACTTTAAGCTCGGCGCCGGTCAGGATGTATGGCTGGGTGTCGCAAAACCGGACGGGGGTGACGTGGGAAACGCTGGGAATCAATGGTGCGCAGGCCGCCATGATGCTGCATTGGGACGAAACCCTTTGGGGACAGCAAATCGCTCAGCGGAATCCGTCTCTGGTGGTGCTGGCCTACGGCACGAATGAAGCCAATAGCCGCACATTTGATCCGTCAGTTTTCCGCAGCGCCCTGGCTGAGATCTTTGCGCGGCTTCGTCGAGCAGTTCCGGACGCCTCCATTCTGCTGGTGGGCCCGCCGGACTGCGGAAGAAGTGTTCCGCTGCTTCACCTCAATGAGGTGATCGAGGTGGAGCGCGTGGCGGCAGCGGAGAACCACATCGCCTTTTGGGACTGGCGCCAGCGCATGGGTGGAGCGCGGTCGGTGGTGTGGTGGGGACGGACCGGCCTGGGTCAGCCGGATTCCATACATCTCACTGGCGCAGGATATCGCATGACCGGACAGGCTCTTGCGGGCGACATAACAGGGGAAATAGCAAACAAATGACGAAGCGGGAAAGAATTATCAAGATCGTGGAGAAGTTCGGGCAAAACGGTGGGGTCCCGGAGGCGGATGAATCACTGTTCGAATCGGGATACCTGGATTCATTCGCATTGCCGGACATGATTGGCGCGCTGGAAGGGGAGTTTCAGATCAAGATTCCGGATGCGGATCTGAATCCTCGCAAGTTCTCGACGATCGCGCGCATTGAAGAATACGTCGATTCGAGGCTCTGAAACGTGGCTTCCCTTGCTGCGTTCGGGGCGTACTTGCCACAGAAGGTGATTTCGAATGCCGTGTTGGCGGATGAGCTGGGCTGCTCCGACGAGTGGATCGTGCAGGCGTGCGGCATTCAGGAGCGGCGGCAGGCGGCGGAGCACGAAACTGTTCCCGCGCTGGGGGCGAAGGCGGCGGAAGATTGCATGGCACGCGCTGGATTGGCGGCGAGCGGTGTCGATCTGCTGCTGGTTTCGTCTTCGTCCCCAGAGCAGCGCTTTCCTGGTCCAGCCGCATTGGTGGCCCATTCTCTGGGGCTTTCCGGAGTCCCGGCACTAGATGTTTCCGCAGCTAGCGCGGGATCTCTATTCGCGCTTTGCGTAGCCAGCCGCATGTCAGTTGCTTATCCGCGGATCCTGGTCGTGGCTGCCGAGCGAATGACTTCGGTGAGTTTGCGGCGTCCGCTCGACCGGAATACCGCGATCCTGTTCGGCGACGGCGCAGGAGCGTGCCTGGTGATGGATGAGGGGCCCGGCCTGCGCGTAATCGATTCGGTCCTGCATTCGGACGGCGCATTTGGAGGGGACCTGCGCCTGGGCCTCGATGGACCCATTGAGATGAACGGGCAGACGGTGATCCTGCAGGCGCATCGCAAGATTCCCGCGACGATCCAGGAAGTGCTCGCGCGTCAGGGACTTCGCCCATCGGACATTGCAGTGTTCATGATGCACCAAGCGAATCAGAACCTGATAACCCGCGTGGCGCGAGCCCTGGATGTCCCGGTGAGTCGCTTCTTTTCAAACATTGCATTGAGAGGGAACACGTCCTCGGCGTCGATGCTGATTGCGGCTTCAGAATACTTCGCTGGACGCGGCTTAGAGCAGGGAGATCGCGTTTGCTTTACTGCCTTCGGGGCAGGATTTCATTGGGGCGCCTTATTGGCCGAGGCAACCTAAATTGACCATTTTGCAATATGCTAAATTAGTTTCGCGGGGTGGAGCAGTCTGGTAGCTCGTTGGGCTCATAACCCAAAGGTCGATGGTTCAAATCCATCCCCCGCAACCAAAAGATTCAATCGGTTACGCGGATTCCTGAGCGTACCCCAAACTCCCGTTAGCTCCCATTAGCAGAAATCACAGGTTGTTCGCCTGCTTTGTGGTTCAGGACCATCTCTACTACCTTGCTGTGGGCTTTGCGACAAGGTCCAGCGTAGGGCATCCTGAACGGCACCCACAAGAGCGCCGAAGTGCAGGGATGGCTGAAGCCGAAGAAGCGGAAACGGTTCCATTTCCACTGCACGCCGACCAGCAGTTCTTGGCTCAATCAGGTCGAACGGTTCCTCGCGCTCATTACCGGTCGCATGATTCACTGCGGCACTTTCCGCAGCACTGACGAGTTGGAAACAGCTATCTACAAATGGCTCGCCAACTGGAACGGCCAGCCCAGCCCATTCGTCTGGAAAGCCTCCGCCGAGGTCATCCTCGACAACGTTAACAACTTCTGTCTAATGCTGCTCGGGCGAGATTCACGCATTCGATGGGCGACTGCAGGTGCATTCAACGTGAACAGCGATCGGGAACTGCGAGTACGGCTGCAGTCCATTCAAGCGGAAAGAAAACCGCCTTCGCCAGAAAGCACTAGGTGAGGATCTTCGGCGGGAAGAACATCGCAGAGCATGCCTTTCGTGACAAGAAGCCGAGCTAGGTGATTGCGCTTCTCAACGCTTCCGCTCCGAACGAGCTGTCCGCTGTCACTTGGGTTCCGGACCGGGCACAGCAGAGAGTTACTACAATTCCCCTTCTGTTGCTGATCCCAATTCACTCTCCAGTTCTTCAATTGTCGGCAAACTCCCTTTCAGCTTTTCGGGAAGACTTTCAGCGAGCCGGTACTCGGATATACCAATGGGCTTGTTGATGTCCCGGAGCGCGTATTCGGCGACGAACCGGTCTTTGGTCTTGCAAAGGATGAGACCGATGCTGGGCTGGTCGTCGGGATGCCGCAGGAGGTCGTTGGCCGCCGAGAGATAAAAGTTCATCTTGCCGGCGAACTCCGGCTCGAACGATTTCATTTTGAGATCGATGACCACATAAGCGCGGAGCTTCAGGTGGTAGAAGAGCAGGTCGATGTAGAATTCCTGGTCGCCCACGGAGAGCCGGTATTGGCTGCCCACAAACGCGAACCCGACACCGAGTTCGAGAAGAAAGTGACGCAGGTGGTCGAGCAGGCCGCGCTCCAGGTCGCGCTCGTGGGCATCATCGCCGAGGGTGAGAAAATCGAAGTTATAGGGATCTTTGGTGATGTCCCGCGCGAGGTCGGATTGTGGCGCGGGCAGAGTGCGGTCGAAATTGGCGACGGCCTTGCCTTGCCTATGTAGTCTCCCGGATTCGATCTGGTGAATCAGGACGTCGCGGCTCCAGCCGTGTTGAATCGTCGCCTTGGCGTACCAGATGCGGTCCTCGCGAGCCTTGACGCGGTCCAGGATGCGGACATTGTGGCCCCACGGAATTTGTGCAACAAGCTGTTGCACAATTTCTTCATCCGGCCATGCTTCGCCGAACGCCCTCATGTACTTCAGATTTCGCGGGGAGAATCCTTTCATGTCCGGGAACGCTCGCTTGAGGTCTGCCGCCAGACGGTCGATCACTTTCGCGCCCCAGTTTTCTCGTTGCTGCCGGTCGAGGATGTCGCGGCCGATCTGCCAGTAGAGCAGCACCAGTTCCCGATTGACGGCCATCGACGCGCGAACCTGCGCCGCCCGAATCCGCCCCTTCAGATCGGCGAGGAACTGTCCGTAGCTGTCGGGAGCGAGTGATTCCGTCATGGTCGCCTATGATCCTTCATTGTCGTTGATCGCTCAGGCGGGCTCTTTCGAATGCCACTCGCGCCTTGTTATGAACTACATAGCCAATGCCCGGCACGCTCATAACCCAAAGGTCGATGGTTCAAACCCATCCCCCGCAACCCAAAAGATTCAATCGGTTACGCAAGTGACCCTTGTTGCCTTCCGAGCCGTGTCGCCATTTCAATGCCCGTGACGTGTTTCGCCAGTTGCGCCTTGGCCCTGCGCTTTTCGATGTGTTGGGGACTCCCACACCGATAGTTGGAGGATTCGGCGATCAATCGCTCTCATTTCCGGATTCAGAAACCGGCGGCTCTACGGACCCGCGGTGTACGATAATCCATAACGGAGAAACGAGCGATGAAGCGCGTTCCAGCACCCATTTCCCTGGCCGGGTCCCACCTCGTTGAGACCCGTCACGTCTGTGCATTTTTCACCAGCGACGAGGAAGAATATCGCGTGTTGCTTCCGTTCATAAAGGACGGTTTGAAATCCGGCGACAAAGCCGTTCATGTCCTGAACCCAGAGCAACGTCAGGACCATCTACAGCGCCTGGTTGCCGCGGGCATTGACCCGGCGGCAGCGCAGGAGAGCGGGCAACTGGAGCTTCGGATCAATACCGAAGTCTACCTTCCCGATGGCCGCTTCGATCAGGATCGGATGCTGCAGGTGTTTGAGCAACTGGCAAGCGGAAACGCCGAGGGAGGATTTCCGCTGAGCCGCATTTGTTGCCGTATGGACTGGGCGGTTGAGAATCGATCACATGTGGACGACGTGATTGAGTTCGAGTCCCGCGTAAACGACGTGTGGCGCCGCCATGACGACGCGGTCATCTGCACTTACCATCTGGGGCGGTTTGGCGGCGACGCGGTGATTGACATCATGCGGACGCATCCCATGGTCATCGTGGGCGGTATCCTTCAGCAGAATCCTTTCTTTGTGCCCCCAGAGGAGTTCCTGGTGGAATTTCGCCAACGGCGGGCTGGTCGCAGTAGCTCACACGCGACGGCCTGAGATATGGATGTGCAACCCGGAGATATTGCAGAGGAGATCAAGCGACTTCGGCGTTGCAATAACGATCTGGTCAGCCTCCTCGCCCTTCCTGCCATGTGGAGCGGCGGGGAGCCTTCCCGGATTTTTCAAACTTTGCTGGACGCGCTTCTGCGAATGCTCCAGCTTGATTTCGTCTATGCACGGTTGAGGGACTCGGGCGGTCAGGCGCCCATCGAGATGTTTCGGTTCGCTTCACGAGAACAGACGTCCAACCCGCACGAGATCGCCGGGGTATTCAAGAACTTTCTGGGGGCCGACTGTGAAAAATGGCCCCCGCTGATGCGGAGCCCGATCGGAGGTCGAGACCTTTCGATCGTGTCCGTGGGACTGGGGCTGCAGGGTGAAATCGGCGATATCGTAGCGGGGTCGGAGCGAGCGAATTTCCCGCTGCAAACCGAGAGACTGATTCTCAGCGTAGCGGCGAACCAAGCGTCCATCGGCCTGCAGGAGGCGCGGCTCCTGGGCGAACAAAAGCGTGTCGCGAGCGAGCTGGATCAACGAGTCGCGCAACGAACCAGAGAGCTTGCCAAAACCAACGAAGAGCTTCAGCTTCAGGTGGGCGTGCTGGAACACATTCCCGTCGTGGCCTGGACGCTCGGGCGGGACGGGAAACCGGATTTCGTTAACCAAAACTGGCTGGAGTACACCGGTCAGGCACTCGATTACGTGCGGTCGGACAGCGAGGCCTGGATGACCGCAATTCATCCCGAGGATCGGGAATCGGCTTCCCATAGCTTTTGGGGCGGTGTGCGATCAGGACAGGGATTTACTTTCGAAGCCCGGTTTCGCCGAGTGCGCGACGGGGCCTATCGCTGGCATCTGAATCGAGCTGTAGTACTGCGCGACGAAGCCGGAGAAATCCTTCGGTTTGTTGGCACATCCACCGACATTGATGATCTCAAACAGTCCCAGGATGATTTGCGGAGTGCCGAGGAACGTACGCGATTAACCGTCGAGACCGCGCTCGACGCGGTTGTCACCATGAACTCGCAAGGGTTGGTCACCAGTTGGAACAAGCAAGCTGAGATTATCTTCGGCTGGAGTTCCGCGGAGGCTATCGGCCGGCGCATGGCCGACATGATTATCCCGGAACAATACCGCGCGGCTCATGAAGTAGGTTTGCGCCGCTTCCTGGACACGGGCGAGGGTCCGATATTGCGGCGGCGTATCGAAATCATAGCCGTGAGGCGCAGCGGCGCCGAGTTCCCGGTTGAGCTGGAAGTGGCGCCCGTGAGACTACGGCACGACTGGGTGTTTAGCGCCTTCATTCGCGACATTACCGAATCCAGGCTCGCGGAGGAAAAGCTGCGGGCCAGCGAGCTCCACCTGCGCAGAATGACAGAGACGATTCCCGAGATGCTTTGGAGCGCTACAGCTGAAGGCGCGGTGGACTACTGCAATACTCGCGTACTCGACTACACTGGCTTCCCGGCCGAGGATCTCATGGGAGGCGGCTGGTTCAAACTTCTTCATGCGGACGACGTTGATCAGGCCGCTCGCCTGTGGATGTCCTGTGTCATTACCGGAGCGCCGTACCGAGTCGAGGTTCGCACCTTCCGTCTGGCCGACCGCAGGTACCGTTGGTGCGTAATGAGCGCGCTCCCACTGCTCGACCAGCAAGGGCGCATCGTAAAGTGGTACGGCACAGTTGTGGACATGCACGATTGGAAGCAAGCGCAGGAGGATCTGCGCAACACGCAGGCTGAAATGGCGCATATGGCTCGGGTCATGACGATGGGCGAACTGACGGCCTCGATTGCGCACGAAGTGAACCAGCCTCTCTCCGCCATCGTCGCCAGTGGTGACAGTTGTTCGGCGTGGTTGTCGAATGATCCGCCTAACCTCGACAAAGCTCGCGCCGCTACAAGCCGGATGATTCAAGCCGCCACACAAGCCAGCGAGATCGTGCAGCGACTGCGCGCCCTGTTCAAGAAGACGACTTCAATGACCGCGCCGGTAGACATGAATGCGGTGATCGAGGACACGATCTCGTTAGTCCATCATGAGGCGGAACGCAACAAGATCTTCTTGCGCACTGAACTCCACCCCGGCGTTCCTTCGGTGAGCGGTGATCGGGTTCAATTACAGCAAGTCATCCTTAACCTGACGGTAAATGCCATTGAGTCCGTCGCTCCTGTTGATCATGAATCCAGGTGGGTTCTGATTCGATCCAAAAGTTCGAATAATGGTGAACTCCTAGTATCCGTTGAAGATACCGGGCTGGGGATCGAAGCGGAACATGCGGAAAGGGTATTTGCTCCTTTTTTCACCACTAAACCGCAGGGGATAGGAATGGGATTGCCGATCTGTCGATCAATCATCGAGGCGCACCGCGGCCGGCTCTGGGCCGTGAGGAACGAGCCGCGTGGCGCTGTGTTCCATGTCGCCTTGCCTGTCACGGCGTCAAGTGAATGAGCGATTCAGACTGCATCGTATTTATCGTGGACGACGATCCATTGGTTCGCGATTCGGTTGCCGATCTGCTCGACACTGCGGGCTTTGAGGTGCGAACCTTCGGATCGGCGGCGGAGTTCGTCCAGAGCGAACGTCCGGATCTTTCGGCTTGCTTGATTCTCGACGTTGAATTGCCCGGTGTGAGCGGCCTCGACCTGCAGGCCGAGCTGGCGAATTCCGGTGTCGAGATGCCCATCATCTTTCTCACCGGGCACGGGGATATCCCCATGAGTGTGCGGGCGATGAAGCGGGGCGCAGTAGAGTTTTTGACCAAGCCATTCCGCAAACAGGAGCTTCTCGACGCCGTCCACGAGGCTCTGCGCCGCGATCGCGAGGGTCGGCTGCGGAGATCGGAGACCTTCGAGCTCAGAAAGCGGCTCCAAACCCTCACTCCACGCGAGCATCAAGTCTTGGCGCTCGTCGTTACTGGCCTGCTAAACAAGCAGGTTGCGGGCGAGCTTGGGACCACCGAGGAGACCATCAAAGTGCACCGCGGCCGTGTCATGAGCAAGATGGGCGCCGGGTCGTTGGCCGAACTGGTTCGGATGGCCGAGAAGCTCAAAATCCCTTCCTGACCGGCATTCTACTAAGGTGTAATAGACCTCGGTCCCCTCCCGTTGCTAGAGTGCGAACAACGGGAGGGCCAACCCGCAAACGTCTACACTCAGTTGGGCTTACGTGAGCAATGTATTGGACTGTAGCATCGTGATCATCGATGATGACGTGCTTGTGCGGCAATCTCTGGGCGACTGCATGGAATCGGCAGGATACGCCGTTGAGAGCTTCGATTCGGCCGAGGAGTTTCTGGCTTCCGGATCCGCGCAGAGGGCTGCCTGCCTCATCGTCGATGTGCAGTTGCCTGGCATCACGGGACTAGAGCTGCAGGCTAGACTCGCCCGTGTGGACAATCGCGTGCCCATCGTATTTGTCAGCGCGCAGGGAAGCCAGGCGAATCGTGAAAAAGCAATGAGCCGTGGCGCGACCGGATTTCTGTCCAAGCCGTTCCGGCGGGACGATCTCGTGAGACTTGTAGAAGCGGCGACCCGGCGCTAAAACGCCGAGTTTCCCGTAGCGCATTGTAATCCGTTGCCGCGCAGCCAGTATCTTTTATCGACCAACACATTCCACCAAAGTAGAATGCACCAAAGTAGAATAGACCTCGATTCGCACCGCTGATAGTATCCGAGTGTCGAGGAACTAATCCTCAACGCCGACAAGTAGGCCCGAGTGGCTCCAGCCACGTTGCGGGCCAGACTGCATTCATGAGGAATAACGCGATGACTACTCTAGATTTGATCGGGTCCAGTCCGAAATTCCGAGCATTGCTGACAGAAGTGGCGACGGTCGCACCGGTGGACTCCGCTGTCCTGATTCAAGGCGAAACGGGCACCGGGAAAGAAGTGATCGCGCGAGCGATTCATGAGGCCGGCCCGCGCCGCAACCAACGTTTTGTTGCTCTGAACTGCGCGGCGATTCCGAGCGCGTTGTTGGAGAGCGAGCTGTTCGGCCACGAAAGAGGCGCCTTCACGGGCGCGTGGGCGCAAACCAAGGGGCGGTTTCAGATGGCGGATGGGGGCACGCTCTTTCTGGACGAGATAGGCGACATGCCCCTGGAACTTCAGCCCAAGCTCTTACGCGCCCTGCAAGAGCACGAGTTCGAGCGTTTGGGCAGCGCCCAGACCGTAAGAGTGAATGTGCGGGTAGTGGCGGCTACAAACCAGGATCTCGGACAGCTCGTGGCCAGGAAGCTATTTCGGGCAGACTTGTTCTACCGATTGAACGTGATTCCAATCTGCCTTCCTCCGTTGCGTGAACGCGTTCAGGACATCTTGCCGCTAACGGAGTTCTTCGTAGCAAAATTTGCCGACCGCCTCAACAAGACCATCAATTTGATTCCCGATGACGTCGTGGCGGCCCTCAAAGCGCATGATTGGCCCGGCAATATTCGCGAACTACAGAATTACATCGAGCGTGCGGTACTCTTTTCGCCGGGGTCGGTATTGCGCCTGCCGCTGGACTTGAAGGTCACGGGGACACCTCGCTCGGAGAGCGCCTCACGCACTCTTGCCGACGCCGATCGGGAACACATCCTGGAAACATTGAACCAAACCGGCTGGCTGATCGGAGGGCAGGACGGTGCGGCCAATCGGCTAGGATTGCCGAGAACTACGCTGATTTATAAGATGCGGAAGCTTGGAATTGAAACGCGCCGCACCCCAAGGGCGCGTCCCATGCGGCAATTGGCGGACCAATCGTGCTATTCTGCCGCGAACGGCTGAACAGACCAGCTACCAGCGAGGTAATCATGATCGAGTCTACAGATTTTCGAACGAAAAGGATACCGCTCAACGCGACACCGCTCAACGCGACACCGCTCAACGTGGCTCGGCCAGGAGCGGGCGATATGCCGGCGCTTGGCTTTGGCACCTTGATTCCAGATGCAGCCGAAACGGTCAGTGCTACCAAAGCCGCGCTGGAAGCTGGATTTCGACACTTCGATTGTGCGGAACGTTATCGGAATGAGCGTGAGGTAGGTGAAGCTTTAAAGGCAGGGCTTGCCGCTGGAGGGATGGCGCGTGAAGACATCTTTGTCACCACCAAGCTGTGGAACACGAATCATCGGCCCGAGCGAGTGGAGCCGGCCTTTGAGGCGAGTCGAGCGCGGCTCGGGCTCAACTACCTGGATCTCTATCTCAGTCACACTCCATTCGCGTTTCAACCGGGCGACGAGCAGGATCCGCGCGATCAGGAAGGCCATATTGTTTACGACCACGGCGTGACTTTGCTGGAGACTTGGCGGGCGATGGAGAGCCTCGTGGATCATGGCAAGTGCCGCGCCATCGGACTCTCCGATATCAGCTTAGACGGGCTGATGCCCATCTACGAATCCGCGAGAATCAAGCCGGCCGTGGTCCAGGTCGAAGCACATCCGTATCTGCCGGAAACAGAGCTTCTGGAATTCTGCAAGCAGAAGGGCATCGTGTTTTTGGCTTTTGCGCCATTGGGTCACGGGCTCAGGCCGGGGCCGCTGGAAGACCCGGTCATCTCTACAATTTCCGCACGAGTTGGCAAGACGCCGGCGCAGGTGCTGCTGGCTTGGGCTGTGCAGCGTGGCACGGCCCTGCTTACCACGCCCAGAACTGCGGCTCGCGCGCGGGAGAATTTCGATATCTCGCCCCTTCCGGAAGACGCGTTCGATGAAATCAGTCGGATTCAGACCAGGCAAAGGTTTAATGCCGTGGTGAACACCGGCAGCCCAGGTTTCATTCCACAAGGGAGATGATCATGCAAGCCGACCTCG
>Ga0326727_10012234_pt1 | contig 19606 bp, 18 predicted proteins | sample MB2enrmetagenome_FD_207643 | JGI IMG/M metagenome (GOLD analysis project Ga0326727, IMG submission 207643) | Lab enriched peat soil microbial communities from McLean, Ithaca, NY, United States - MB29MY | ecosystem: Environmental > Terrestrial > Soil > Wetlands > Peat | place: USA: New York...
CGCGCCTGACCGAGCGGCGCCGCTCGGTCAGGCGCGCCGCGGCGCGATTTGCGCCAGCGCGTCGGCGATCTTGTCGCGGCCGACCGGCTTCGAAAGATAGCCGGTCATCCCCGCTTCCAGGCAGGCCGCCCGGTCCGAGTCCATCGCGCTCGCCGTCATCGCCACGATCGGCGTCCGGGCCTTTTCGCCGCCGAGCGCGCGGATGCGGCGCGTCGCTTCCAGGCCGTCCATCCCCGGCATCTGCACGTCCATGAACACGATGTCGAAATCGCCCTCGACGACGCGATCGACGGCCTGTCGTCCGTCCTCGGCGACGGTCGTCTCATGGCCCATGCGTTGAAGGATGCGGGACAGCACCTCCCGACTGATCGGGTGATCCTCGGCGACGAGCGCCTTGAGCTTGCGCACGCTCGGCGCCGGGGTTGCTGCGCCGGCGTCGGCCGGCTTCGCGCCGTCGCGTTTGGTTGCAGCGGCGGCGAGCGCGCGCGCGAGCCGGACGGGCGTCAGCGCGCCATCGACCGCCGCGTCGGCGCGAGCGGCCAATCGCCAAGCGTCGAGGCCGAAGACGATCGCGCGAACCCGCGCGTTCCTCTCGATCTCGGCCAACTCCGGCGGCGCCTCCGGCCCCGAGGCGTGGACGAGCGCGACCTCCGCCTCGCCGTCGTCGCCGGCGGAAAGGCCGACATAGGGCAGCAGCGACAACGCCGCCGCGCGCGTGCGCGCATCGTCGCTGACGATTCGCGCGCGCGCCGACGCCACGGGCGGGTTCGGCGCCTCGGCGCGCGCCGCCGGAATCTCGAACCAGAATTCGCTGCCGACGCCCTCTTGGCTCGTGAAATCGATCTCGCCGCCCATCGCTTCGACGAGGCGCTTGCAAATCGCCAGCCCGAGCCCCGTTCCGCCGAATTTGCGCGTCACCGAGGCGTCCGCCTGGCTGAACTCGCGAAACAGGCGGTGGCGCATCGCCTCCGGCACGCCGACGCCGGTGTCGGCGACCTCGAAGCGCAAGCGCAGGCCGTTTCCCTCGGCTTCGTTTGCGGTCAGGCGTAGCTCGACGCTGCCCTTTTTCGTGAATTTGACCGCGTTGCCGCAGAGGTTGAGCAGGATCTGCCGAAGGCGCGTCGGATCGCCGAAGAAGGTTCCGCCGAGGCCCGGTCCGAGGAACAGCCGCAGCGCGACGCCCGTCTTGGCGGCGGAGGCCTCGATGATGTCGAACGCCGTCTCGGCGAGCGGAATCGCCGCGAACGGGCGCCGTTCGATTTGCACCTGCCCGGCCTCGAGCTTGGAGAAGTCGAGGACGTCGTTGATCAGCGCGACGAGCGCCTCGCCGGAGCTGCGGATCGTCTCGACATAGCGTCTCTGTTGCGCGGTGAGCGGCGTCTCCTCGATGAGGTCGATCATGCCGATGACGCCGTTCATCGGCGTGCGGATTTCGTGACTCATCGTCGCGAGGAAGCTCGCCTTCGCCCGTTCGCCGGCTTCGGCCGCCACCTTGGCGCGCACCAGCTCGGAGACGTCGGCGTAGGTGCGCACGACGCCGCCGTTCGGCATCGGATTGGAGCGGACCTCGAGCCAAGCGCCGTTCGGCCGCCGGCGCACATAAGGCTGGCTGCCGTCGTCGTCCACCCCGACGTTGCGGGTGGAAATGTACGACTGCAGGGGCGGATCGAGACTGGCGCCCTCGGGGCCGTACTCGCCGCGCTTCCATTGGCAGTCGATTATCTGGTCGATGGAGACGCCGGGCTTCGCCAGCGCTTCCGGCAAGTCCAGGAGCTCGCGCGCGCGCCCGTTTATCACCTTCACGCGCCGATCGGGACCGATCATCACGATGCCCTGGCTCATGTTGTCGAGCGCCGCTTCCAGTCGGGCGGATTCTTCGGTCAGCCGCGCGGCGCTCTCCCGAGCGATGCGCGCCGCCTCGTCCTTGTGCCGCTCGCGGCTGACGAGCGCGAACGCCGCGGCCCACAGGGCGATGGTGAGCGCCGCCGTGGCGCCGAGCGCCCGATTGCGCAGGAAGCGGAACCCCTCCAAGATCTCGTCCTCGCCAAGCCCGACGGCGACGACTAACGGCAGGTCCTCGACGCGCGCCAGACAGTTTAGGCGCGGGACCTCGTCGATCGGATCCTTTACGAGCCCACAGTTGGGAACGGCCGTCGCCGGAGGAGAAAGAAGGTCTTCCACCGTCCGCGGCAGCGTCAGGCCGACGGCGTTTTCCGACGAAGGCGCTCGCGCGCGCACCACGTGATCCTCGCCGACGAGCGCGATCGCCCCGGTCTCGCCGACGTCGACGCTGTCGTAGAAGCGCGACAGGTCCTGCGGGTTGATCGAGGCGACGACGACGCCGCGAAAGTCGTCGTCCGGTCCAAGGATCGGCCGCGAGAGCTGGATCGACGGGACGAGCGACACCCGGCCGACCACCGGCTTGCTGATGAATAGACGATCGACGCCGGGATGGTCGACGTGAACACGGAAATGCTCGCGGTCGCTGATCGAGACGTTCATCAGCTCATGCGGATTGACGCTGCTCTGCAGCACCAGACCGGCGGCGTCGGCGATAGAAAGATTGACGACGAGATTGCGGGCGACGCTGTATTCGCGCTGCGCCCATTGCTCGATCTGGAAATGTTCGGAATCCGCCATGTAGTCGGCGCGCATCGCTTGCAGCAGCTCGTCGAGCGCGAAGACGAGACCGTGGACCTGCGCCGCGTAGGCTTTGGCGAGATTAGCGGCCTCGGTGCTCGCTTGTTGGAGTTGCGCCTCGTATCGCCCGTTGAGATCGTAAGCGAGAGAAACCCAGTCGAGCCCGGTCGCGACGACCGTCACGGCCAAGGCGATCGAGCCAAATCGGGGTCGCGCGATCAAGCCACGGTCCTCATTGCTTGCGGCGTCGGCGAACCGCGGCGATCGGGCGCTCGGACGGCGAGAAGGCCGAGCGCGAAGGAGAGCGCGTATCGCGGCAAGCGCCGGCGGTCTCCGCGCGCCCGCCATGAAGCAGCCGCGCGAGGTTCAATCGCTTGACGCCGTCGAGGAGATCGCTCGTCCGGCCCGGCCACGGCGACAGGCTCGCCGCGCCGGCGACGGGCGGAGAATCGATAAGCTGAAGCCGATCGCAAAAGCGGGTCACGAGGTCTCGAATCCTGGACATCGGGCGTTCCTTTCGCCCGAGCGACAGCGGCGCCAAAGCTTGGCGCGGGCGCGCCTTCGCCTCGCCGGCCGACGCATGCGAGAGCTTGGCTATGCGAAGGAATAGCGGCTCAGAAGGCGCCGGCGTCTCTGGCGATCATCGCCGCATGGGTGCGGTTGCGCGCGCCCAGCTTGCGGCACAGCGTCTTGACGTGCAGCTTGATCGTCACCTCCTGCAATTCGAGATCGCGCGCGATCTCCTTGTTGGACTTGCCGGCGGCGAGGCCGCCGAGCACTTCGATCTCCCGCGCCGTGAGCTTGGCGGTGAGCGGGTTGGGCGGCGGCGGCGCCTCGCGCTCGGTCATGAAGCCGATCGGCGCATAGCGTTCGCCGGCGGCCATGAACCGCACGGCGTGGAGGAGCGACTTGGCGGCGATGGTCTTGGGTAGGAAGCCGGCCGCGCCGGCGGCAAGCGCGGCCTCGGCGACCGAGCGCGACGCGGTGCCGGAGAGAATCGCGACGGGATTGCCGAAATTGAGCTCTTTCGCCCTGGCGAGCCCTTCGAGCCCGTTCATCCCCGGCATGGAGTAGTCGAGCAGGACCAGGTCGTAAGGCCCTTCGCGGTGAAGCAACTCCGCGGCGCCGTCGAAGTCCGACGCAACGGAAACGCGAATGCCTTGCTCGCGTTCGAGGAAGGCGCGAAGGACGTCTCGAACCAACTCATGGTCGTCGACGATCAGAACATGCATGTTCGCGGGTCTCGAATCTGCGTGATCAGCCCCTACCGCCAATTCTCACTCCAGGTAAATGAAGTAAACATCGCCATCTTTACTTCGGTAAGTGTTCGTACAGAGAGCCATGTCGCAGATTATGACTCTCGCGAACGGATTTCTGGCGTCACTCTCTGGTCTTATATTGACCAGAGCGGCGCCGTGCGTCAAGGCCGGAACTGGTCAGAATGGTTAGCCGCTCTCGAAAGAATAGCGCGGCGTTGGCTTTTCCGCCGTCCGCCCGCCGCCGCGGCCGCCGCGCCATACCGGAGAGCGCCGCGACGCGCCTTTTGCGCACTCGGCGACCCGCCGGTCTGCGGCAACACCAGGGCGCAAAAGAGGGAGCCTCCATGCCCAGCCTGCCCACGATCTCTCTGTTCGGCCTCGAACTCGTCAACGCCCAGGCCGCGTCGGCGCTCGAAGCTCTGCTCTGCGGCGCGCGCGTCGCCGTTGCGTTCGTCAACGCCCACTGCGTCAACGTCCCCGCGAAGGACCCGACGTATCGTTGGGCGCTGAATCGCGCCGATTATCTCCTACCCGACGGTTCGGGCGTGCAGCTCGCGGCCAAGCTCAAAGGCGCGCGGTTCGTCGCCAACCTCAACGGCGCCGACGTCTTCGCGCCGCTCCGCCTCGCCGCCGCCCAGCGCGGCCTGTCGATCTATTTCTTCGGCAGCCGGGACGGCGTCGCCCGCAAGGCGGCGGAAGCGGCCGAACGGCTCGCCCCCGGCCTCAAGGTCGCCGGCGCGCGCGCCGGTTTCTCCGACGCCGAGGAGGAGGACGCGATCGTCGCCGAAATCAACGCCGCCGCCGCCGACATCGTCCTGGTCGCGCTCGGCGTGCCCAAGCAGGATCTATGGATCGCCCGCAACCGCCATCGGCTCGCCGCGCGCCTGGTCATGGGCGTCGGCGCGCAGTTCGACTTCTGGTCGGGACGGGTTCCGCGCGCGCCCCTCGTCATGCGCCGGCTGGGGATCGAATGGATGATGCGCCTCGCGGTGGAGCCCAGACGGATGGCGCGGCGCTACCTCGTCGCAATTTCGAATTTGTGCTGCGCGCGATGGCGGCGCAGAACCTCTCGGCGCACGCGGCGAACGCCGGCGAACTCACGATCGGCGGCGCCGATGGATTGATCTGGGCGATCGGACGCGATTTTCGCCCCCGGCGGGACGCGATCGAACGCGCTGCGATACCGCTTCGTCCTCGGCGCGGAACGTCTCCAGCTTGGCCGTCAGCAAACCAATCCCCCTGCCGCTTCGAAATCACCACGCCCATGCCATCGGGAAGCGCGGCGATCCGCTCGCGGGCGACTTGCCCGCTGAAGCGCAAGGCCAAGGACGAGACGATGCGGGTGGGGGCCGTAGCCGCCGACAATCCCGGGATCGAGTTCGGCGACGATGGTCTCGCCGTTCGGCGTTTTCGAGCGCTCGCGCCGATAGCGCGTCGCCCTCGGCTTCAGGCTCAAGTCCTGAACCACGATGTTTTCGTAGCCTTTGCGGCGCGAGCCCGCTGGAGCCTTCGCCGTCGCGCCGTTTCGTCAGCTTGTCGGGTTGGCCGCCGCGCCGCCGCGTCGAACGCCCGCCCTGGCTCCCCCGCCGCCCGGGAACTTGCCCGGGCGCCACTTGGTCTTGTAAGTTATTGATCTATTGTAGCTTTCGATGGTGGGCGCACAAGGGCTCGAACCTTGGACCCGCTGATTAAGAGTAAGTATTCCTTAGGCGACACGAACCGCCGCGCCACGCGCGGACCCGACAGAACATCTTGCAATAGCGCGTATTTCTGGTATACCAACTGACTTGAGGCGACACGACGCGTCTCAATAGGTCCGCTGGACGGGTCCGCTGTGGGTCCGCGGACCCGCTGCGAACCCAGGATGACAGGCGCGAGCGATGAAGCTTACGGAACGTAGGATCAGGGAGTTCGAATGCCCCGTCGGCAAGAAGGACGTCCTTCTCTTCGACGACGAGCAAAAAGGCCTCGGCGTCCGAGCGACAGCGAGCGGTCGCAAGAGCTTCCTGGCGCAATACACGTTCGCCGGGATGAAGCGGCGCATCCCCCTTGGCTCATGCTCCGCGATATCGCTCGCCGGCGCTCGCAACGCGGCGCAGGCGATCCTCGGCAAGGTGGCGAATGGTCGCGACCCAGCCGCAGATCGGAAACAAGCCGCAGCGGACGCGAAGCGCAAGGCCGCCCACGACGCCCTGACTCTGGGTGCGCTTTTGGAGCAGTGGCAGAGCTTGCGCCTCGCCAAGAAACGCAAGCGCTATGTTTCGGAAGCGCTGCGCGCCGTCCGCTACGCCTTCGCGAAGCATTTGAACGCGCCTGCCGCTGACCTCGACCGCACGGCGGATGTTGAGCCTGTGCTCGACGCGCTGACCAAGGCCGGAAGGACCGCGATGGCGAGTCGCACTGCGGCCTACGGTTGCGCCTGCTACCGGTGGGCCATCGGGAAAGGCAAGCTCACTGCGAACCCGTTTCAAAACCTTTCCGACGCGCCCGTTACGGAACGCAAGCGCGTGCTGACAGACGCCGAGTTGCTCGCTATCTGGCAGGCGACTGCCGGCCCCGGTCCGTTCAACGCTATCGTGCGAATGCTCGCTCTGACCGGCCAACGCCGCCAGGAAGTCGCCGGAATGACTTGGAATGAGATCGCCCCAGACCTGTCGACATGGACCCTTCCGGAGAACCGGACCAAGAACGGTGCCACCCACATCGTCCCCCTATCGGCCCAAGCCCAAGCGATCATCAAGGCCGCGCCGCGCCGCGAACGAAGCGGTACCGATCCCGAGCTTGTCTTCTGGGGACAGCGCGGCCCATTCAATGGGTTCGGCAAGGCGAAAGCTTCTCTCGACATTGCCAGCGGCGTGAAGGACTGGCGCCTGCACGATCTGCGTCGCACCCTAGCCTCCGGCCTGCAGGAGCTCGGCGTGAAGCTTGAGGTTACGGAAGCGGTCCTCAACCACAAGTCCGGCAGTCGCGCCGGCATCGTCGGCGTTTACCAAGTTTATGATTATGCGCCGGAAAAACGGGCTGCGCTGGCAGCATGGGGAGAACGTGTCGCCGCAATCGTCGAGGGCCGCGAGGCCGCCAGCAACGTAACCCCGTTCCGCGCCGCCTGAGACGCAGCACAGACCCGCGGGGATAGGCCGGCCAGCCGACAAGCGAGAGCAAGCCCACTCGCTTCCCCGCGGCCCTTACGGGCGATCGCTAGGGCTCGCGACGTGACAGACGACGAATGGATACCTCGCTTAACGGCAGAGGCGATATTGGTGCGAGCGGGCGTCCGTGCGGCGTCGAGCGAATTGCTAAGGGGTCTGCGGCTTGGTGAAGTCCCCAGCCAGGGCATCGATGCGATGGAGGGCGGCGACCCGAAATCGATACCTCCTGATCGCTGGGCGGAGTGGAAATTCAACCTCGATCGCCAATCGCTTGACCCGCCGAGTCGGCGTCGGATTGCGACCGGCTTCGAGAGCGTCAGGATCGCACGCGCCGACGTGGAGCGGCTTGCGCAGCGCTTGATCCCGGCGCCGAGCGACAAGCCCGCGGACCAGTCATCGGACGTCGTGGAAAGCTCACACGACAACCGGCCAGAGGTCGTCGCCGTGATGCTCATCGGGCGCTACCCGGATGGCCCGCCGCAGAAGCGAAACTCGGAAATCATTTCTGACCTTCACTCCCACTTCAGCGCGACGCTTGGCCACCTTTCCGAGCGAACTTTGAGCCGAGCCAAGGCGATTGCGTGGCCGCAACTTCGTCGCCGAGTGACGGCGAAAGACTGACGTTCGGCCAGCTACGCCAAATCACGCCAGCCTGCGCCGGGCGTTACTTGGCGCGGGCCATTCAGCCATGCTGTGATTACGCACGGTGCGACAACAACCGAAAGGGTCGCACTGTGAACGTCTTGAGCATCGACCAAGCTGCGGCGCGCGCCGGCATCGTCCGCCGGACGCTTGAGCGCCTGATTTCTGTTGGCGACGGCCCCTCGACTGTCCAACTCTCGAAGCGCCGCATAGGCATCTTGGAAGACGACCTCGAAGCGTGGTTGCTCTCTCGCCGCCGCCCGGCCCCCGGCTCGACGAAGGTCGCGTAATGGCCTGCCTCAAGGCGGAGGCCGGCGCGCTTGGCAGCGCCGCCGGCCCCCAGGTTGACCGGCTGTCCGAGCAGATCAACCTGGACCCTACTCCGCAGGACGCCGCCCCGCAGCGCACCGCGCCCGATGGCGAATTTGGCGACGAGACTTTAGCAGCGCTCCGCGCCGTTCGCGTCGAAATCGCTGGCATCGCGAGCAAAGCCGACAGTTGGCTCAGCCTAAGCGAAGCGCTCGCGCGCGCCGCTGAGACGTGGGGAGCGCCTCGATGACCTGCGATCTTCGCACGATCGCCGCCGCAGAACCGGCCGGCGAACCCCAACCCGACGCGCAGCGCACCGTCTCCCTCGCCCCGCAAGAGGTCGCCATCGAGTTCTTCAAGCGCTCGCGACCGCTCGACGATCGCCAGTGCGAGTGGCTGCGCCGACGCGGAGTCTCCGATGCAGCCATGGCCGCCGATCCTGGCTACGAAGGAGCCCCCATTCGCGCCGGCCGGGTCGTCTTCGCTGCTGGCGTCTTCGACTTCGCCGACGACGAGGACGAAGACGCGGTTGCGGCCTTCGTCGCCATCGCCCGCGACGAGCGCGGCATCACCTCGGACGCCGTGGCGTTCGACGCCGCCGGCCGGGTCGCGTGCTCGTTGAAGCGCGAGGCACTCTTGGGCGCGCAGCGCGTCATCACGCCGCGACTCGGAGAGCCGTTGCACATCTTCCCTACCGTTTTGGAATGGCTCGCCAGCGACCGCCGCGGTGTGGTCGTGCTCGACTGGCGACTTGCCGCCGGGCAACTCGCGGGGGTGTCGCTTAAGACGACCACCGTCGAATTCGGCCGATTGCTACGCGAACGGCTGGCGCGGCCTGCGCCGCCGATCTTCATCGAGCAGAGCGAGGCGGCGGCGTGATCATCATCCCGCTTGAGCGAGCAGAACGCGACCGGCCGAGCGCCGAGCGCGAGACGCCGACCTATCAAGACGCGCCGCCGCCCGCCGAACCGACGGACGCCGCGCCCCTGCCGACGCTGACCGTCGTCAACGCCACTTCGTTCGCGGACACGGAGCCGCCACCGCGCGAATGGCACGTCCGCGGCCTCATTCCCAAACACGAAATCACGATGCTGTCTGGCGACGGCGGGACCGGCAAATCGCTTCTGGCACTACAGCTCGCCGTCGCTACGGCAACGGGGACTGAATGGGTCGGGAGCTTTCCGAGCACCGGCCGCGTCCTGTTCGTTTCCGCCGAAGATGACATCGGCGAGCTGCATCGCCGGCTCGCGACCATCGCTCGCGTACAAGGTGTTCAGATCGCTGAACTCGACAAGCTCGAATTCCTGCCGCTCGCCGGCAAAGACGCGGTCCTCGCGACTCCCTTGAGGCGTGACGGGCCGTTGTCGCCGACGCGGTTGTTCGAAGCCCTCCGCGCCGAAATCAAGGCGAGGCGGCCGGATTTGCTCATTCTCGACACGCTCGCCGATCTGTTCGGCGGCGACGAGATCAAGCGCCCGCACGCTCGGCAGTTCATCGGCCTGCTGCGCAGGCTCGCGCTCGAATTCGGGCTCACGGTCCTGTTGCTCGCCCACCCGTCTCTGGACGGCATCAGAAGCGGCACCGGTACGTCCGGCAGCACCGCTTGGAGCAACAGCGTCCGTTCTCGGCTCTATTTTGCTCGGCCGCCCAGCGCCGATGATGACAGCAGCGACGACGACATGCGCATCCTGACGACGAAGAAAGCCAACTACGGCCGGGTAGGTGAGACGCGCGTTCTGCGCTGGCAGGATGGCGTGTTCACGCTCGACGGCGCGGCGCGCGCCGACAGGTTGGAAGCCGACGCCGCCGACGACCGGACCTTCCTCGACATCCTCGCCGACTTCGAACGCACCGGCCGTAGCGCGTCGCCGACGCTTTCCAGCACCTATGCGCCGACGCTTTTCGCCGCACATCCTCGCGCGAACCGCCTTAGCAAAGCGCGCCTCGCTTCCGCGATGGAACGGCTATTTGCCGCCGACCGCATCCACACCGAGGTCTCCGGGCCGCCGTCCAGACGCCGCTCGCGGATCGTCGCCGGGCCGGCGCTATCGAAACAACCAGAAGACGATAGTTGAGCGCCACGCAACCAAACCCTTCCAACCCCCTACCAACGCCCAAAATGCCCTTCCAACGGTATTTCAACCCCCCTGCCAACACCCTGTCGTCGGCCTTCCAACGCCCTACCAACGGGGTGTGTTCCACCCCCCCCATAACCCCCCGGGCGTTGGAAGCCGCCTTTTCGGGGCCTTGGCAGCCCCTCGGCGGCTCCCCCGCCGCCATCGAGGCGGCCGGCTCTTTCTCCCCCTCTCATCGAAAGGAACCTGACTTGACCCTGATTCTCGGCATCGACATCGGCGCGGCTGGCGCGCTGGCGCTGCTCACCGACAGCGGCGAGCTTGTCGCGATCGAAGACATGCCGATCTTGCACGATGGGCCGGCGGCACGGCGGGCCGTCAACGGACCATTGCTCGCGAGGATCGTCGGCCGCTGGCGACCCGATCGCGCCTACATCGAATTCGTCGGCGCGCGGCCTGAAGAAGGCGCTGTAGGGGCGTTCAGCTTCGGACGCTCGCGGGGAGTCGTAGAAGGCGTTCTGGCGGCCTGCGGCGTGCCGGCTGCACACATAGCGCCCGCCGCCTGGAAACGCGCTGTAGGGATTCCTCCGGGCCGGGAAAGGGCCAAGGACGCGGCGAGGTCGGAAGCGATCCGCCGATGGCCGACGAAGGCGACGCTGTTCGCCCGCAAGCGCGACGACGGCCGCGCCGAGTCGGCGCTGATCGCCGTCGCCGGGCTGTCGCGGGAGCACGCCCGTGCCGCGTGAAGCGCTCCCCAATCGCCCGGCCGCCGACGTCGCGACGTTCAGCTACCAGGGCCGCCGATGGGCCACGACATTCGGTCGGTTCCCTGATGGCCGGATCGGCGAAATCTTCATCGACGCGCCGAAGGACAGCGACCTCGCCCGCGCTGGCATTGGTCGGGGAGCTGTCAGTGTGAACTGGCACGGTGCCGAAATTTCTCGCGAGCCGCGCGGCGCGCGTGTGGAGCACGACGTTTCGACTATCGCGCCTTCGTTCGCTGCACTTCGAATTAGTCGACGAGCCGCGGTCTTCGCGCACGCGCGCGAGCGGTTGAGTCAATTCAAAGCCTTATCGGTCGTGTTCCTCGAACCGGTCCCCGTCGACCACACACCGAACAAAATAGGTTCCGCACCGAGGCTCAAAAGTCAGTGCGTTGAAGGTCGTTGCGCGGTCGCTTCAATAGGCTTCGCGATGGCCCATGATGTCGAAGCACGCGGCGCCGTCCGCGATCAAAGAGTTGAAAGACGGCGCGCTTCGCGCAAGCGCGCACCCGCTCACACCGATGATCCACTTGGCGCGCTCAAGGAAGCTGCCAGGAAGGCGCTGCGGTCTCGGGGCGCAACCTTGGCTTTCCTCGATGGCCGTGACGCGCCGTCGATCGTCCAGGCAGAAAGCAGCCATCAACTGCGCCAGCGACCGCCGGAGCTGACAGCGCGGGCGCGTCGCATGATCCGGCTTCTGGTTGAAGGCGACGAAGACGACTTGAACCACGAGCCGCTCGACTTCTACGCCGCCGCCGCCGCTGTCGGCTATCACCGCCGGTCCGCGCGGCAGTTTTCCGTCTCTCCCCACTTCGTCGCCGCCTATCAATCCGCGCGCGTCGGCAAGAACCTCGCGCCCCAAGGCCCGACGATCGAGGACGTCGCGCGCGAGTTGCGCCGCCGGGAACTCGACCGCGCCCTTCGCGAGCGCCACCGCGCCCTGATCTGCAAACTCGCACGCGCGCCGGAGCAAGCCACATGACAGACGCAAGCCTCGCGATTGTACGGGACTATGATGGGCTGCGCCTTGCGGTCCGCCGGCGCCGCAGACAGCTCGGCTTGACCTTACTCGACGTCGATTTCGCGGCTGGCCTGCAGGACGGGTACGCCGCAAAGCTTGAATGTGGCGTTCGCAATTTCGGCGACATGTCACTCGCCGCTGTCCTTGAAACGCTCGACCTCGAATTGGTCGTTCGAGCCCGCAATCCGCGACAGACGTCGACGGAAATCAAAGGCTGACACGATGGTCGACGTCGATCTGAGATCGCCTGAAGCGCAAGCGTCGCTCGACCAGGCCGCGCGCCTGCCCGACCCGGTCGCTCGGCCAACGGGTTTCGGCGACGCCTTCGCCGCCAAGCACGACTTCATCCAACAGTCGCTTGACGCCTATTACGACCGCTACGGCGAGTGGCGTCGCAATTCGCTCGGATTTCCTGAGATTTAAGGCGCTACGGCGTAAAGCAAAGACATGCTCGATTATGTCCGCCAGCGCTTCGCCGAGCGCGCCGCGCCGCAGGGCGACCACGGCGCAGCAGTTTCCTTCCGACGACGAGATCGCGGCGGGAGCGTAGCGTTGCGGAGCAGGGCGTGGCGTTCGATGCTTCGCAGGCTTGGCGATCCGAAGCGAACAGCCTAGAGTATTCGAAGCAAGTGACTGACACGCGCGGTGACAATGCCGCGTTCAATAACGTCGTCGCTTGCACGAACGCCCGGTCGTATCGCAAAGCGGCAAGAAGGTTCTGAGCCGCAGTCCGCCGCCTGCCGCGGTCCATCGTTATGTGAGTCGGGGACATTTTCGTGCCGCGCGAATTTCTATGCTTTTGGGGCAAAGCCCAACCGCGCGGCTTGGAGAGGCCGATGCATCCGTTGGCGTGGCACGGCCTTGATGTCGCGGCGTCATTCCTGACGCTTTGTGAAGCCTGGCCGGAGCAGGCGGGCCGCATACGCGCCGACTTTGAAGAAACGGGAGAAGACCCGGTTCGAGGGATTGCGGCGCTTGTCGCATTGCACGACATCGGCAAATTCGCGTGGACGTTTCAGGCGAAAGCTCCGGAGGTATTCCCGGCCTGCCTCGGACCATGGGAACAGCCGGTCGCCGTCAATCACGCGGCGGCTGGATACGGCTTGGCGGAATCGGACTTAGTTATTTCTGAGCGTGTCCAAACGATACTCGGCCCCGCGAATGATCTTCCACGCGCGGCGATTCTTCGGCCGATTTTTGCGCACCACGGACGCCCGCTTGAGCCAAGTAACGAGAACGCATTGATCTGCCACATGGCGCGCAACCTGCGCGGCAGGCGCGTGACGGCGCCGCGCGAAGCGGCGCGCGCTTTCGTCGACGCGATCGTAGAGCTCTTCGGCGAGCCGCGCTTGCCGCCGATGCGGCGAGGATGCGGCGCTGCGCTCTCCTGGCGTTTGGCGGGGCTAGTGGCGCTTGCTGATTGGCTCGGCTCGAACCAGACGTACTTCGCCTACGAGGGCTTAGAGCCCACGCCGGAATCGTACTTGCGCGACATCGCTGCTCCGCGCGCTCGTACAGCGCTGAGGGCGAGCGGGCTTGAACCGGCGCTCCCATCTATCGGGGATTCGGTTGCGATCATCGGCGGGGCCGACTTCGTTCCGACGCCGGCGCAGCGCTGGGCTGCGAACGCTCCGCTCGACGACGCCGGCCTCTTTATCCTCGAGGACGTGATGGGGAGCGGCAAGACCGAGGCCGCCCTCATTCTTGCGCATCGGCTCATGCAGGCGGGCCGCGCGGGAGGCGTTTACCTCGCGCTGCCGACTATGGCGACGGCGGACGCCTTGTATCAACGCGTCGCCAAAGCGTATCGCGGACTGTTCAAGCCCGAGACGCGGCCGAGCCTTGTGCTTGCGCACGGCGCGCGCAATCTCAATCCCGACTTTGTTCGTTCGATTGATTTCGCCGACGCGCCGGAAAATCAGTTCGCCGCCATAACCGAAGATAATGAGGACGAGACCGCGTCGGCCGCTTGCGCCTGTTGGCTCTCCGACGACCGACGAAAGACGTTTCTGGCCGAGGTAGGCGTCGGGACGATCGATCAGGCGCTTCTCGCGGTGCTGCCTGTGAAGCACGCATGCATGCGGCAGATCGGGTTGTCGCGACATGTGTTGATCGTCGACGAGGCCCACGCCTACGACGCCTATATGCAGCGGGAGATCGAGGCGTTGATCGAATTCCAAGGGCGGCTCGCGGCGCCGGTGGTCATACTGTCCGCGACGCTGCCAAGGTTCATACGGCGGCGATTGATCGCTGCTTACTGCAAAGGTCGCGGTGTCGCGCCGCCCGCAGCGACCGGCGCGGCCTATCCGCTCGCCACGGCCGTCGGCGCAACGAACGCCGAGACTCCGCTGGGCGTACGACAGGGTCTTGCGCGCGAGATCGCTGTCTCACGCTGCGCGCGGCCGGAGGAGGCGATCGCGCGCGTCGCCGCCGCCGCACGGGGCGGGGCGGCGGTGGCCTACATCCGCAACAGCGTCGACGAGGCGATCACAGCGTTTCGAGAGCTATCCGCCGCAGGCATAGAGGCGGAGCTATTCCATGCGCGCTTCGCGATGGGCGACCGTCTTGCGATCGAGCGACGCGCGGTGGCGCGATTCGGAAAGGACGGAACGCCCGACCAACGTCGGGGGCGCGCGCTCGTCGCGACGCAAGTCGCGGAACAGTCGCTCGATCTCGACTTCGATTTCATGGCGACGGACCTGGCGCCGATCGATCTCATTTTGCAACGCGCCGGCCGGCTGTGGCGGCACAACCGCGAAGGACGCGGCTGGCCGCGGCCCGAGCTGCTCATCGTCTCGCCCTCGCCGACGCTGGACGCGTCAAGGAGTTGGTACGGCGAGACGTTCCCGAAGGCCCAGTGGGTGTATCGCGATCACGGTTTGCTGTGGCTTAGCGCGCGGGAGCTTTTCGCAAGGGACGTCATCCGGACGCCGGACGATCTGCGGCTGCTGGTAGAGGCGGTCTATGCGGAGCGCGACCGCGATTGCGCGCCGTCCGCGTTGCGAACCTCGGGGAACGAGGCCGAGGGGAGAGCAAAGGCAGCGCGGGGCGCCGCCGGCTTGAATGTGCTCGACCTCGACAAAGGCTACAGCCTCGCGAGCGGCCCGTGGGGGCCAGACACCGTGACGCCGACGCGGCTCGGCGAAGAACGCGTCATCTTTCGCCTTGCGCGCTTCGTCGACGGCGCGCTCACTCCCTGGATCGCCGACGCCGATCGACGGCGGGCATGGGCGCTATCCGAGGTCTCGGTGCGAAAGACGCGATTTTCAGCGCGCCTTGACTTGCCTCATGCGATCGAGGAGCAGGCCGAGCGCTTCGACGCGGAATGGGCGAGAAACGGGACGCCGGCCATTTGTGCGCCGTTGATGTTGGAGGGTGGGCGCTGGAAGCTCGACCACGAAAGTGGTGGAAAAGCGACCGTGCAAGCTTTCTATTGCCGAGACCTAGGCTTGCGATGGGAGTAGCCTATTACCATGTAATTGTTCGCATCTAAATTTGTCGTGCTTTGTGACTAGCTCGACCTTCAACCTCCTCTCCGAGCGTTGGCTCCCCTTCCGCACCGTTGGGGAAACGCGGCGCTGGTTAGCGCCCCACGAGATTGTCAGCGTGGACGGCGCGGATGCGCCAGTTGCGCCCGATTGGGGTCGGGCCGACTTCGATGCGGCGACGCTCGAATTCCTGATCGGCTTGCTCGCGACGGCCTTCGCGCCGCGCGATCTCGCTCAATGGCGCGACCGCTTTGAAGCGCCGCCTTCGCCGGAGGCGCTCGCCGACGCCTTTTCGCCCCTCGCGCGCGCGTTCGATTTCGACGGCGACGGACCGCGATTCTTGCAGGACTTCGAGGATTTCGAGGGCGAGCCTTGGCCTGTCGCGGGCCTGCTTATAGACGCCCCAGGGGCCAATGCGGAAAAGAACAACACCGACCTCTTCCAGAAGCGGGGGCAAGTTGAGCGGTTAGCGCCGCCCGCCGCCGCGATGGCGTTGTTCACGCTGCAAACCTACGCGCCGACGGGCGGCGCCGGCCACCGGACGTCCTTGCGCGGCGGCGGGCCGCTGACGACGCTGGCGCTGCCGCCTCCCTCGCGCGACGCGCTGTGGGCGCGTCTCTTGCTCAACGTTCCCGTGGTCGGCGAGCCGCGGCCGTCGGACCTTGCGAAGACGTTCGTTTGGCTCGCGCCGACGCGAACTTCGGAAGGCAAGGCGGCGCCGACGACGCTGGAGGACTTGCACCCGCTGGCGGCCTTTTGGGGCACGCCGCGCCGCATCCGCCTCGATTTCGTCAGCGGCGAAGGGCGCTGCGACCTGACCGGCGAAGCGAGCGACCGCGGCGTCGTCGCTTATCGCACGAAGCCGTGGGGCGTGAGCTATCGCGCTTTTCCCCATCCGCTTTCGCCGATGCGGCGCGACAAGCCGGTCGCCGGCAAGCCGCCCGGCGAATGGCTGTTCGTCCATCCTCAGCCCGGCGGCCTCAGCTACCGCGATTGGATCGACCTGACCTTCGCCAGCCCTGACAATCAGCAAACGACTCGTCGCCCGGCGGCGACGGTCGTGGCGGCGCGCGAGCGACTCGCGGCGCTGCGCCTCGGCCGCGACGCGCGGCTGCTCGCCGCAGGCTACGACATGGACAACATGAAGGCGCGCGGCTTCGTCGAGGCGACCTTCCCGCTGTTCGCATTGACCGACGAAAGAGCGAACCGCGTTCTCGACGAAGCGGCGCGGTCGTTGGTGGCGGGCGCAAGCGAGGTCGCTTCGGCGCTCGCCGGGGCGGTGAAGGACGCGCTGGCGTTGGACAAGTCCGACGCGAGCCGCCTCGGAGCGCTGCGCGAGGCGTTGTTCGCGTCGACGCGCGAGGGTTTCTTCGCCGCCGTCGAACGGCTGGCGACGGTGATTGAGGCCGACTTGGAGAACCCCGGCGCGCTGAAGGAGGCGGCCGAGCCGTTCCTGACCGGCGCGCTCCGGCCCGTCGCTCTGGCTCTGTTCGACGCCGAAGCGCCGGTCGATCCGCTCGTCGGGCGGGAGGCGGATGTCCGGCGCGTCGTCAAGGCGCGCTTCTTCCTTTGGATGGCGCTCAACGGCCGCGGCAAACGCGGCGAAGCGATCTACGGGCCGCTGGGCCTCGCCGCGCCGCCGCCGAAGATGTCAAAGCCGAAAGGAAAGTCCCGTGGCGGAAAGCCCTGAATCCGCGCCCTGGTGGACGCGGGCGCGCGCCTGGTGGGAGGAATTGCAGCCAGCGAACGAGCGCGGAGGCCACGGCGACCGCGGCGCGCTGGCGAGGCTTCGGCGCGCTGACGTCGTCGGCGCGATCGCCGAAGAAGCGACGCTCGCCCTGTTCCGCCGATTGGGCTATCGCGACCCGCAGCGCCTTCCGCGTGTGGCGACGCTCGCGCATGTCCTCGCGCACGTGCGCGAAGACGACGGACGGCCCTTCGGCCGCGCGATCGGGCGCGCGAGCTTCGAGGACGCCAAGTCGGCGGCGATGTCCGATTTGAGATTCCGTCGCCTTGTCGCCGCGACGGGCGAAGAAGAGATCGCGCGTGAATTCCGGCGCGCCGTCGAGCTCGCCGGCGCCAAGGTCGACGTCGCCGATCTCGCTCGGGTCCTGCTCTGCTTCGACGACGAGGACGGCCGAACGCGCCGCCGTCTCACGTTCGACTATTTCAACGCCGGCGCCGCCGCGCCGCGCGAAACCGCATCCGAAAACGCCGCGACCCTTTGAGAGGCTCCGCCATGGACCGCTTTCTCCAACTTCATTTTCTTACCTTCTATCCGCCCGCCAATCTGAACCGCGACGACACCGGCCGGCCGAAGAGCGCCATCATGGGCGGGATCCCGCGCTTGCGCGTGTCCTCGCAGGCGCTTAAGCGCGCCTGGCGCACCTCTGAGGCGTTCGCGCGCAAGCTCGACGGCCACCTCGCCTCGCGGACGCAAAGGATTGGCGATCTCGTCGAGAAGCATCTCATCCAGCGCGGCGGCAAGGCCGACGACGCGCGACGCGTCGCGCGCGACGTCGCCGGCGTCTTCGGCAAGGTGAAGAAGGAAGGCGACAAGAACCCCACCTACACCGAACAGCTCGCATTTATCTCGCCGGAAGAGCAGGCGAGCGCGCTGAGGCTCGCGGAAGCGCGGATTTCCGGCGCCGACACGCAGGAGGCCGACAAGCTCGCCGCGGGAATTCTGCGCAAGAAAGATACGGCGGCGGATATGGCGATGTTCGGACGCATGCTCGCAGACAACGCCGACTTCAACCGCGAGGCGGCCGTCTCGGTGGCTCATGCGATAACCACCCATCGCGTCGTGGCCGAGGACGACTACTACACCGCCGTCGACGATCTCAAGACCCGCGCGGAAGACGCCGGCGCTGGATTCATCGGCGAGGCCGGTTTCGGCTCTGGCGTCTTCTACCTCTATCTCTCCGTCGACCGCGCCTTGCTGGTCGACAATCTCGGCGGCGACGCCCCATTGGCGCGCGTCGCGCTCGGGGCGCTGGTCGAGGCGGCGGCGACCGTCGGGCCGCGCGGGAAATCGGCGAGCTTCGCCAGCTTCGCCCGCGCTTCCTATGCGCTCGCCGAGCGGGGCGACGGCGCGCCGCGCACTTTGGCCGCGGCGTTCGTCGACCCGGTCGGGCGGAAAGGCGAAAACGACCTGCTCGCCGCTTCAATCGAGGCGCTGCGGGAGACGCGCGCCCAGTTCGCGCGCGCCTATCCCGACGACGTCCCCGCCTACACGGAATTCTCCGCGCCCGGCAACCAGGGCGCGATCGGCGACATCGTCGCCTTCGCCGTGGATGGCTTATGATGGCGCGCTTTCTCGTGTTCTGCTACGTCGCGCCGCTGATGGCTTTCGGCGACGTCGCGCCCGGCGAGCGGCGCGTCGGCGTCGATCGTCCGACTCGGTCGGGCCTCGTAGGCCTTCTCGCCGCCGCTCTGGGGCTGAGGCGGGAGGACCCGCGCCAGGACGCGCTCGCTCGAAGCGTCGCCTTCGCCGCGCGCACGGACGCGCCAGGCCGCGCGACGGTCGACTACCACACGACGCAGACGGCGCCGGCCAAGCGCAATCGCCGTTTCGCCACACGGCGGGACGAGCTTGCGGTTGACGACCTCGGAACGATCCTGTCGCAGCGCGCCTATGTGGAGGACGCGGCGTTCACCGTAGTCGCGCTGGTCGACGACGGCGGACCGTTCTCGGTCGACGAGATCGGCGCCGCGCTGGCGAAGCCGAGGTTTGCGCTGCACGCCGGCAGGCGCGCCTGTCCGCTCGGTCTGCCCCCGGCCGCGCGCGTGGTCGAGGCTGGGTCGCTCGGCGCGGCTTTTGCGGCCTACGACGCCGAGCAGGCGAGTCAGAGCGATCGCGCGGCGCTCCTCGAAGCCTTCCGACGACGCGGTCAAAGCCGAAACGAATGCGCGGTTGACTCGCGCTTCGAGACGCTCGCGCTGCTCGATGGATTCAAGGCGCTGCGTCGCGAGGTCCGCCGCGACGATCCCGCCAGCCGAGTCCGTTGGCAGTTCGCGCCACGCGAACGCATCGTCGGCCGGCTCGAAACGCAAGCGCGAGCCTCCCCATGAGCGCGCTGTTTCTCTCTCGCGCGGAACTGAAACCGAACGCCGCGGTCGACGTCCTGGCGCAGGTTCTGCTGCCCGGCGAAGGCGGCGCGAGGGCCTATGCGGCGCATCGACTCGTCTGGTCGCTATTCGCGGGCGACGCCGACGCGCGGCGCGATTTCCTGTTCCGCGTGGATTCCCCCGATCCT
>Ga0326727_10012237_pt1 | contig 19602 bp, 14 predicted proteins | sample MB2enrmetagenome_FD_207643 | JGI IMG/M metagenome (GOLD analysis project Ga0326727, IMG submission 207643) | Lab enriched peat soil microbial communities from McLean, Ithaca, NY, United States - MB29MY | ecosystem: Environmental > Terrestrial > Soil > Wetlands > Peat | place: USA: New York...
ATCCCCGTCGTGAGTCGGCGTCAGCGCAGGTTGGTATTATACGCGCGTTCACCGAGATTGGGTAATTTTGTCAGGCCCAATCCGCTCGAATCTAGATTCGTGAACGGCATACCGGCGGCTGCAAATATGAATTTACGGTACGACCGCTTTTCGGCATGACTAAAGCCCGCCAGAGCGACTGCCATGGGCGCAATCCGGCCGATCGAGGCGAACGGCGGCAATGGACCATACTTGTTAGACTCGCCGCCGCCGCGTCGCGATCTTATTTTCTGAGGGTAGATCGGCCGCTCACTATTTGGCAACCAGTGTGCCTTCGCAATTGGACCTACTTGAGTTCGTGAATGGCGATGCCGTCACTGCCCATCGTGCACGGCGCCATCGTTCCGTCCTTCGGCTCTCATCGTCGGATGGCGTCGCTGCCTTCACCGCGGCAAATCTTTTCTTCCTCCTCGTCCCAAGTTATCCTTCCCTTGGCTGGCCTGCATACGAGCCGCAAGGTTCACCAGCCTCCGCCAGGGCGAAACGCAGGATGGGCTGCCGCTGCGGGGTTGCCGGTTTCCCGACACAACAAAACCGGCGCATCCTCAAATCGCGGCCAGAGTTGCGGTGGCCACGCCGACCAAAACGGGACTGCGACCCGCTGTGGCGCCACCGATCAAGAGCAAATTCAACGGCTTACCCGACACCCTGGCGCCGCCGCCCGCGTCATGGCGCTATCCCAGAGGCCGAAAAACGATGTGCAGACAAGCACTTACGCGCCGCCGTCCACGCACTGGCGCCACTGCTTCATCTTGCCTTACACACTCTTCGGGATCGCCTGAAGGAACCTCGCCATCCCACCTACGCCCATCTACGCTCTTTTTCCGAGCGTAATTCCGTGGCTACCGAGTGGCTACCGGCCCGAATCGAACCGGGCTCCCGCGTCCCCTAAATCTTTGAAAAGAATGGTGCACCCGGCGAGATTCGAACTCACGACCTCTGCCTTCGGAGGGCAGCGCTCTATCCAGCTGAGCTACGGGTGCACATCGCTGGCCCGCATCGGAAAGGACGCGGCGGAAGGCACCGTATAGCGCATCTCGGCAGCCGATGCAAAGGGGGAAGTGGAATTTGCGCGCCACGCCGGCGGCAGCGGTCATGTGTTCGAAACCTGCCGATTGCGCCGCGCCGGTGCCGGGAGTGTGGCACAATGCGCGGCAGCGGGCACCGCATTGAGGCCGCGCTACGCCAACGGTTGGGACGACCAATCCGGTGGACCCGGGTGAGCCGTCAAGGATACGCTACCTTGACGAGCAAGACCCTGAGAGAACCAACCGAGTGTCGATCTCCATGAAATGCCTGATCTTGGTAGTGGCCGGCCTTTGGACCTGCGCATTGGTAGCGGGCGTCTCGATCGGCGTTTCGGCTGTCTGGGACTGGGGCCTGGTCGTGGCGCAAACGAGAGAAGGGCGCATTCTGATCCACATGGCTCCCTTCCTTTTGACCATGATTCTGCCGGTCATCATTCTGGTCGCGCGTCGTCCTTCTGGAAGGACGCCAGAGCCAGGATGGCGCTGCCGACAGAGCCCCCGTTCGAAGGATGAGAGAACGAGATCGCGCCGACGCCACCTTGAAGGTCCATGCTGACCGCCCTCAACGGAACGATGCTTTCGGCTGTTCGCCGATTGGCGGACACGATGATGACGGGAAACGCGACGGCAAGACGATTGCCCCCGCCGGCCAGGATCGACCATTGCGGACAAAGCGTCAGGCTGGAGCCGCTCTGCCTCGATCAGGTCGCAGAGCTTCGGCGGGTCGCACATGGCGCCGAGAACGCATTCAAATATCTTCGCTACCGGCTGGTTGCTTGACGCGCTTCGTGTTGTTGACAAAAGCCCGCAGCTCACTCCTGGCGAATGCGCCCCATCACGAACGCATCGATATACCGGCCGTTGCGAAAGATGAAGGCGCGGCTGGTCCCTTCAATCACGAAGTCGAACGCCTTGTAGAGCCGCAACGCCGGCTCGTTGTCGGTATCGACTGTCAACTCAAGCCGTTTGAGACTGAGCCAGTTGTCCGCGAGATCGACCAATGCCGCCATCAATCTCTTACCGATGCCCTGCCCCTGAAAGTCGTTATGAACACCAATGCCAAGGTCGGCGGCATGGGCGCGCTGTCCCTTTCCCCGGGCAAGAACCGCAAAAGCAACGACGCGGCCGTCTTTCTCCGCGACGATGGGCGTAAATCCCTCCCGATCGACCCACGACTCTTCCAGCCGTTTCCGCGATTGGGTCCGGCTCGTAAAGGGCAGCCTGATCGTGCCGGCCAGCGCATTGGGCGGCGACCAAATGTCGATGATGGCGTCAAGGTCGCTGGGCTCGACCGCCCGGATGGCAATGTTGTCGGACGTCTCATTTGGACTGGGCAAGATCAACTTCATCCCTATACCAGTAACCTCACAGGGAACGCCGAGGTGTCGCAGTCACCTTATACCAAGTCTCGATGAGAAGGACTCATCGTGACTTGGTTGGGCCATTGAGACACCCCGCGCGCTCATGCGAGCGAAAGCCGTGCAACCCGCAGGGCAGCCGACGCCGCAGGCGGGCCGAAGGCCGAGCGAAGCGAGCAACGGTTTCGGAGAAACCCGCCCGCCGATTACGCCATGTATTGCGTCCCGGAGAAAGGAGAGACGACCAACCCCTGCCCACTTCGCCCAATCGTTTCTCGTCGGAATGAAAGGATATGGTCATCGGTGATGGCCAAACCGGTCATGGCGCCGGAGGCTCCATGCCTGGGCCGCCAGGATGGAGGCCATCGCCCCATCCGACAGGGCGGCCAACAGCGCCTTCGCCGCTTCCGGGTGGCTGGCGGTCATGCCGACGCCGGCGGCATAAACCGTATAGTTCTGGATATCCGGCGGCCGCGGGCCGGCCAAGCGGATGCCTGGCACGGCCAGCAGTTCGCTCATCTGTTGGAGCCCGACAAAGGCCTGACCGTTGGCGACCGGCAGGCCCACCAGGCCGCCCGGCACCAGCACGGTCTTCGCCCTCAGCGCCGGGGCAATCCCCAGGGTCTCCATCAAGCGTGCCAGATCGATGCCGCGCAAGACACAAGACGGTCGAAACACGGCCCATGGCCGGTCCCCCAAGGGCGTTCCGGATCGGCACCGGACCCGAGGCAATCGGTCCCGTCAGCTTCCCCTTCAAGAAAACCTGTGGTACCCATCTCGCGGTCCTTCGAGACGGACCTGTTGATTGTGGGGCACGTCGCTGCCGGCACGCCATAGGGGATAGAGGGGGCAAGGAGATGTGGCGGGCGCTGATCGCGGCGGCTGCGGCGGCGATGCTGTCGGCCTGTGGCACCCTTTCCACCTGGGATACCAGCGACATCCCTCCCCTGTCCGACACATCCGGTTCACTGGAGGCGGTGGTGGACGATCTGGCCGCGCCGCTGGTGACGCAAGGGCGGACGCCGGGGTTGATCGTGGGGCTGCGGCTTCCCGACGGCTCGACCCGTTTCTTCGGCTATGGCACCACGGTGCAGGGGACAGAGCAGCCCCCCGGCCCCGACACCCTGTTTGCCATCGGCTCTCTGAGCAAGGGGTTCCTTGGTGCCATCACCGCGTCGGTCGTCGAGGAGGGACAGCTTTCCTGGACCGACCAACTTGGCAGCCTGCTTCCGTCACAGTACTCCCTCAGCCCCGATGGCGCGGCGATCACGGTGGAGCAACTGGCGACCCACACCTCGGGCCTTCCGCGCCAACAGGCCTCCGTCCGCACCCTGGGCTATTTTGTTGGCTATCTGTTCACCGGCGAGAATTTCTACCGTCATCTGGACCAGGATGCGGTGCTGGGCGCCCTGGCGGACTTCACCGCCCCCGCCACCCGCGAGCCGCGCTACTCCAATATCGGCTACGGCATCCTGGGCTATGTGGTGGAACGACGCACCGGGCAGAGTTTGGATCACCTGTTCGACCAGCGCATCGGTGGCCCCTTGGGGCTGGACCATACGGGATACACCCCCGAAGCCTTGCCCGGCTATGACCGGCGCGCGCGGGGTTACGCCGGCGATCAGCCGAAGTTCATTGCCCGTGGACAACCGACGCCGGATTGGAGAATGACCGACATTCTTCGGGGATCGGCCTCCATGTATTCCTCCGCGCGCGATCTGTTGACGTTCGCCGATGCCTGTCTGCGGCCGACGACCACGCCCCTGGGCATGGCTCTGGCCGATACCCTTCGGATCCGATCGCCGCGTCCGCGCCAAGGGGCGGCCGTGGCCTGGATCGTTGATGAGGTGAACGGCGTTCAGATCATCTATCAGGTCGGGCTGATCGCGGGGTACACCAGCTACCTGGCGGTGGACCCCGTTCATGGCACCGCCGTCGTCGTGCTGCAGAATGCCTTCAACTGGGATTACAGCCTTGGCCACAAGCTGATGCTTCTGCTGGCACGGCGCGGCGGGAAGGGTGAGGGCGGCGAACCGACTATCCCCGCGCCTCCCCATCCCTGACGGGCTGGTACGGCTCTCCCGAAGGGAGCCTCAAAGCGCCGACAGGCGGGGACGCCGGCGCTGCTGCAGTGATGCGGCCATTCCATTTGACGGACGCCACCGACCCGGGCCCGGTCACCTCTCCGCCGCCTCGACCATGCCGGCCACGTCCAGGCCTTGATAGTAGGAGGCGGGTTTCAAGTTCCGGCTCTTGGCATTCATGAAGCCGAGCATGCTGGCCGCCAAATTCTCCTTCGAATAGGGTTTGGTCAGAAAGGCATCGGCGTCAAGGGCCAGCGCCACCGCCTGCAGCCGGAAGCTTTCGGAGGTGGTCGAGATGACGACATAGGTGTCGTGAGCGACCGCCAAGGCGCCCTGCCGGATCTTTCCCAGCAGGTGCGCGCCACGCCCATCGGGCATGAAGTGATCCGTGATTACCAGTCGAAAGCTGGCGTCCTTTGAGAGAAGATCGATCGCTTCGGTAAAGGATTCCGCCACCGTCACCTCCTCGGCCCCAAGGCGCTGAAGCAGCATGATCAGGACCTTGCGTGACAACGCTTCATCGTCGACAACCAGTACGCGCAGTTTCATGGACTATCCTTGCTGTTCCGAGGTCCTGCCAGGTAACGCCGGCGGGTGCTCACCACCGCAGCTGACCGCCCATCGGCTTGGCGTCTTTGGCTTTCCGTTGCGACATGAGCGTCCATTCCCGCACCACCATGTAGCGCGGCGCCAGAAACCGGTAGAGGTCATGAACGGCGGCCACCGTTTCCGGCGACTTGCTGGTGTAGACGCTCTTCCATCGCCCGCACACGGCTTCCCAGGGATGGAGACGCCGGTAGAGATCATCGCGGGCCTTGCGGATGTACTCGATCTGATTGGAGATGTTCTTCAGCATCGACACGATTTCACCGGTCTGCGCATCCACCTGCAGGAACAGAGAGGTGAAATGATCCACGCAGCGCTTGGACAGCTTGGCCACCTGCAAGGTGGTGTCGCCCAAAACCTGGTCGGCGCTGAAAAGGTTGCGGAGTTCCTGGACCTTGGTATCCACCTGCCGGACCTTGGCGAACATGTCCCGGAGTGCTTCGATATGCGCCAGTTCGCGCGCCACCAGTTCGATCTGCGCGATCACCGCGTCATGGTTGCTGCGCTCAAGCCCCAATTGCACCGCGGCGTCACCGAAAGCGATGGTGATGGTCTTCTTGGTCTTGGGGTCCTCGACCAACATCAACAATTCCTCGGAGGAGGTGAAAATATGCTCCTCGCCGGTCACCCAGGTGACCAGCTGCAAGGTCAGCCGATGCCGCGCCAGAGTGACGTGCCGCTCCGACGCCGTCCAGGTGGATTGGCCCGTGGTCAGTTCGGTCGGCAGGGACTGGCCCATCTGGAGCCCAACGACAAAATTCAGACTTTCCGCGACCTGGTCCAGCATGCGGCCATCCGGCGAGGATTCGGCGATGCCGAACTGCTTACGGATGCTGCCCAGGGACACGACGGCCTCATTGGTTGGCGACAGCGCCAGGACGGCAACCGGCTCGCCGTCATCGGAAAGTCGAAAATGGATGCCGGCAAAAGACTTGAAGAATTCGTGGTCGAATTGGACCGAAGAGTTGGACGCCGCTTCTGTCATGATCGTCTCCAATCCGGATCCGGCAAGGACGTTGCGCTCGACGTCAGCCTTGCGCACCGCCGGAAACGACTTCGCAAAGCCGTCGTCGCGGGCGTCCGGAACCAAACGTACCATGACAACACTGTAGCAGGCAGTCAGGATTAGACTCTAGCGCAATGACGCGGTCCACTGCGTCAGACCAAGCTGCGAGCCGCTCTTTCCAAGCGCAGCCGCCTATTGCCCGCGTTGTCCGAGCTCCGGCCGCGGATCGCCGCCTTGCGGCCCCTTCGACACCACCGGAGATCTTCCGGCCTCGAACGCTGCGCCGGGCGGTCCCAACCGCAGATGGTCCTCCTGCAGGAAATTGGCCCGGGCGGTTCGCGACACCTCCCGCGCCGCCGCACGACCGACCCCTTGGGCGAGGACATACCCGGCAATGCCGCCCAGCAACGTGCCCAGCGTGTTTTCATGCAATATTCCCGATAACCCCAAGGCCATGACAACGCTCAGCAGGATCATCACCGTGACAAACTGAATCACCTGCCCACTGGTCACCCATTCCATTTGAAGTTCGGAACTGAAGAGCTTGACGGTCAAGATGGTGGCGATGGAGAACACACCGATCACGATCATGATGATCCAAAGGCTATTGCTGATCTGCTGCGCCGGTGTCTTGGCGTTGATCCGTTCCTGCAGGGCGGTTCGGCGTTGCTTCAACAAATCCAGCCATTTCTTGGCCTGATCGCGATAGGCCGTCAGCTTCTGCTGGCTGTCGTTCAGTTTGTTTTTCCAATCTTCGAAAACGGCGAGAACCGCTTTCACCGTTCCCGGATTCGCCAGTTCCGTCTGCAGTGTCTTGCACCTGTCCTCCTGTCGGCGCGGGACCGCTTCCACGCTGGGGTCACGGCCAAAGGCGTCAAAGAAGATGTGAAAAATGGAGGTGTCCGGCAGAGGGGCGTCAAAATCCCACAATATGTCCCTCTTGAAATACAATATTGGCTGTATTGTTGACAAAAGTCGAAGAAACTCATCCGGAGATGCCCCGCAATTAATTGATTTCATGTTCGCCATTGCAGCGGATATATCCGACATGTTCTTCTCGTTCTTGGCAAGTTCGTCCTTGTAATCGGTCATCGTCGCAACGCGCGTGGCCCGCACCATTTCATCATCAATCCGATCCATCTCCCGGACCATCAGCGCTTCGTTCTCGGGCATGGCCGCGTCCGGCGGTGTCAGCTGGGAAATCCGCAAGGAAATTTCCTCGGTTGATGGGTTGGAGCTCTGCGCAAGCAAAAGTTGTGACGCAAGGCACGCCATCACGCCTATGATCACGGGTAGCTTCATCCCATCCTCCTGATGCCAACCTGCCTTGAGCGGACCCGATCGACCCCCCGATGGTAGGCGGATCCGGGCAAGAAATCAAAACCGGGACCAAGGTTTCAAGCGGGCTCGCGCCGGGGCAGACCCGGCGAAACGGTTGACATCGGCCAGGTCCTTCCGTTACCCAAGACCCCCTTGAGACGCGAAACCAATCCGACGACAGACGTGATGAACACCACCGGCCATCGCATAGCGATCCTTTTGCTGGGACTGGGTCCCCTTTTGCCCGACCTGGCGGGCGTCCCGCACGCGGATACCGACCGCATCTGGGTGACCAGGAGCGGCCGGCATCTTCGCTTCGGCGAGATGACGACGGACCACCTCCGCAGTACGGCCGCCATGCTGCAACAGCAGGCCATCCAATGGCGGACGGCCGGCGCCAAGACCCGCACCACCGGCATCCCCGAGGGGCCGACGACCGGCGCCGACGGGACCGACCCGCACTGGGCCGTGCGCCGCGAAGAGATCGCCGCCGCCATGAAGCGGGTCATCGCCGCACGGGGCGGACGATCGATCAAGACGGGCTGGCGGGACCGCCTGCGGGCCGCCTGACGTCCGCGGCGGCGGTCGCAGCCCCGCGGCCGGGTCCCATCCGACGATCATTGTGCGCTTTGGCGAATCCACTCCCCTGCACCACAGTCGTTCCATTGGGCGATCCAGAGCACCAGGTCGTCCGCCGCCATGGGTTTGGCAATGCCAAAACCTTGTGCCAGGTCACAGCCAAGAGACAGCAGGACGCGTCCGTGTTCGACCGTCTCGACGCCTTCGGCGATGACGCTGCGCTGGAAGGCTTTGGCCAGCCCGACGACGCCCGAGACGATGGCCAGATCGCCCTGGTCCTCGAGCATGTCGCGAATGAAGGACTGGTCGATCTTCAGAAGTTGGGCGGGAAGGCGCCGCAGATAGGTGAGCGAGGAATACCCGGTCCCGAAGTCGTCGAGGGCAAAGCGCAGTCCCAGGTCCTGACATTGCCGCATCAGCTTGACGACCATGTTGACGTCATCAAGAGCGCTGGTTTCGAGAATCTCCAACTCCAGCCAGTGCGGAGGAACCTCCGGGTGCTCTTCAAGGTGCCTGGCCAGTGCCGCAACGAAGCCGGCCTCCTGCAAATGCCGAGCACTGACGTTCACGCTGACCGGAATGACAAGCCCCTGCCGACGCCATCGCGTCATCTGGGCCAGCGCCTCCTGGATCACCCAGTCGCCCAGTCAGGCGGCAATCGGATGGTCCTCGATTTCGGGAAGGAAGGCGCCGGGCGAAACCAGCCCTCGTTCGGGGTGAAACCAACGGATCAGCGCTTCGGCACCGGTCACCTCGCCGGTTCGCATATTGACCTTCGGCTGGTAGAACAGGGTGAACTCCGCCGCCTCAAGTCCCTTGCCGATCTGCCGGATCAGGGCGCTTTGCGCCTTGAGCAGGTCCGCTTCGTCGCGGTTGAACAGGTGGTAGCAGTTGCGCCCCGCCTGTTTGGCCAGGTACATGGCCTGGTCGGCGTGGCGGATCAGCAGGTCGGCATCGCTCCCGTCGATGGGAAACAGGGTCGCTCCGATACTGGCGGACACTTGCAGGACCAGGTCCTTGACGACGATCGGCGCGCTGACCGCCTTTTGCAGGCGCTCCAGCAGGTGTTCGCAGTCCTTCGGGCGGTCCAGGTCGGTCAGTATCGCGACGAACTCGTCACCGCCGATGCGGGCCAGCGTATCGCCCTTGCGCAACACCTGTTTCATCTGCGCGGCCAGGCCGACCAGCAATAAGTCCCCGATCGTGTGACCATAATTGTCGTTGACCTCCTTGAATCCGTCGAGGTCGAGATAGGCAACGGCAATCGGGGTGCCCCGCCTTTGGCTGTGATCGATCGCCTGCTGCAGGCGGTCGGCCAACAGGATCCGGTTGGGCAGGTTCGTCAGAACATCATGGTGGGCAATGTGCTCCAACTGTTGTTGGTGCCGCTTGATCTCGGTCACGTCGCGACCGACGTGAAAGGCACCGATGATCCGCCCTGCAAGATCGCGGATTGGTCCGTAATGGGAACTGTAGGATGCCTCGCCCGATGTCGAAGGAATATCCCAGTCCAGGGAAACTTGTTGACCGGCCAAGGCGCCACGCCAACCGGCGAGATGCCTGGCCAAGCGGTCCTGTTCCGGGGCGACGGCGTCGGAGACACGCTGCCCCTTCCGAGGAGGGTGGTCGACCAGGGTTTCAAATACCGCCTGATAGGGCGGGTTCCAGCCGGTGAAGCGCATGTCGGCGTCGACCGTCGCGATAGGATCGAGGGAGCCCCGGAAAATACCGTCAAGCCGGGCATTGGTCTCGGCCAGGCCGTCCGCCAGCAGATGGCGCGCACGCTCGTCCTCCATACGATCCAAGGCATAGGAGATGTCAAGCGCCATCTCGCGCAGCAGATCGAGCAGGTCGGCCTCGAAAAATCCGACTTCGGCCGAATAGAAGGTCACGGTACCGATCATGATGCCGCGAACGCGCAGCGGAAAGGCGGCGCCGGACCGGATCCCCGCCTCGACCAATCGGCGCGGCTTGGAGGTATCGAGCCCTGTCGCGACGATATCGTTGATGACGGCCATCTGGTTGGTCACGGCGGCTTGCCCGGTCGGGCCGGTGCTGTAAGGCGATCCAGGATCCGTCGAGACCCGGAGATCGTCGCGCAATCCCCCATCTTCGCCGGCCCAGTGAACCGGCACGACCCTTTTGGTGGCCTCATCGATGAGGCCGACCCAGGTCGCCTGAAAATGCCCGTACCGGATCGCGATCCGGCAGATCTCGTGGAACAATTCGTCGCGGTCCGAGACGCGAACGATGCATTGGTTGGTCTGGCTCAGCGCCGCATAAAGATTGGACAGCCGCATGATTCTGGCGTCCCGGGCCAGGCGTCGGGAAATGTCGCGCACCACCGCGACATGGAAGGAGACGCCCTGGTCCTGGAAGACACTGACCCGCAACTCCACCGGAAGGGACGATCCGTCCTTGCGCCGCAGTGTCGGCGTCCGCCGCGAGCCATCCGCCGCGACGTCATCGTCGGCGTCACCGCCCAAAATATCGGACATCTGCATGGACAGGAGTTCACCGGCGCTATAGCCGGTGCTGTCGCAGGCAAGGTGATTCACTTCCACCAGACGTCCCTGATCATCATGAATGAACAGGGCGTCCGGCAATGCGGTTTCCGCCAGGGACTGAAATTTGCGGGCGGCGATGGCCCGCTCCGCCTTGCTCATCCGCCCATAGACAAAGCTCATGAACAATCCGGCCAACAGGAACAGGGCAAAGGCGATCACATCGTTGGGGCTGTCGACACGAAAGGAGTACCGGGGTGGCAGAAAGGCATACCAGACGACGGCAGCGGACAGAATGGTGGCCGCGACCCCCGCCGTGACGCCGCCCAACCGCAGCGCCAGGATGATGGCCGGAAGAAACGGCAGGAACAGGTGGGGCTGGATGAACCGCCAGTTAAGCTCGCCCAGGCCATAGAAGGCCGCCACGATCACCACCGCGACCAGGATGCGGCCGGCCCCCTTGAGCCGCGCGTTGAATGCGGGACCCGCCCGATCGGTCACTTGGGCGGCCATCCGACGGGACGTTTCGCTGTTCGCATAGAGCCGCTCCCACGATGACGGATGACCGCAAGAATAGCGGGATCAGTTTGCAACCTATAGATTAAACTCCTTCCTGGATGATTTCATTTGTTTCGATCGCCCGCCCGCCTCAGGCCAGCCATGGCGGCAGGGGAAGCCCCTTTTGCCGCAAGAATTCCGGGTTGAACGGTTTGCTCTGGTAGCGTGCCCCACCGTCGGTAAGAACGGTGACGACGGTGTGGCCCAATCGGCGATATGGCCCGGAAGAAGCCGGAAAGGGCGCAGACACGCAAGGCCGCATCCACGCCCCTGGCGCGGGGGTCAGTCCTTGACCGGCATGACGTGGACGGCCTTGATGATCACCTGGATCTCATCGCCGGGCTTCAGGTCCAAGTCCTCGGCCGATTCGGTCGTGATGACCGATGCCATTGCGGCCGGTCCGACCACATCGAACTTCACCAAGGCCATGATGTCGCCCTTCTTGACGCTGGTGACCTTGGCAGTGAGCTTGTTTCTGGCTCCGTATTTCATCGCATTCTCCCGGTGATCGAAGACGGTCGTGACGAGGTCGCAGGGCCACCCGTCGACAGGCACGCCCCACCGACTCTTGAACGAAGATATCCTTCGTATTTTTCTACCGGAAGTCGAAATGTCGGTTGCACCGATCTGCGGCCGGCGCGGCGAGCGGTTGTCGCGCTGTCGCCGGCACCCCATGTCCGCGGCACTGCCGCGGACTGCCCGGCGCCGCCTCGCCCGGACTGGGCGCCTTCTCCCTGATCCCGGCAGGATCGACGCGGGGCGGGCGAGCCGCAGGACAGTCTCACTCCTCCCGCGAGCGGTGGCTTATGCCCAGCACGCCGATCACGGTCAGGACGCAGCAGACCATCACATAGACCGCCACCAGGGTGGGCCGGCCGCCGGCCATGCCGACCAGCGCCGAAGCGATCAAGGGGGTCGGCCCCGCCACCAGCATGCCATTCAGTTCCCGCGACACCGCGATGCCGGAAAAGCGGTACCGGGTCGGGAACAGCCGGGCCAGAAACGCGCCCTGCGCTCCGGCGGTGGCGCCGAAGCCGAAGAAATAGCAAAGGCTCATGGCCAGGGCGGCCCAGCCGATCTGGCGGGTATCCAGCGCCCAGAACAGCGGAAAGGCCATGGCGCCGATGAACAGGCCACCGAACACGTAGATCCTGGCCGCCCCCCATCGATCGGCCGCCGCCCCCATGACCGGGGCGCCCATGCTGCCGCAGAACGCGGCGATGATGACGGCGGTCAGGCCGGCGGCCGGCGTCATGCCCAGCGTCTTGGTCATATAGCTGACGGAAAAGGTGCTGAGGATATAGGCGTTGGCATTATGGCCGCACAGGGACAGAAAGCCGAAGGCCACCTCACGCGGGCTGTCGCGCAGCAGCTCGCCCAGCGGAACCTTGCGGTCGTGGTCCTGCCGGCGGGCCTTTTCCATCGCCGCGACATACTCCGGTGTCTCGTCCAGATGCCGGCGGATATAGACAGCCACCAGGAACAGCACCGCCGACAGGATGAAGGGCACCCGCCAACCCCACCCCAACAGGTCGCTCTCGGGAAGAGAGGAAATCACCAGGAAGGACAGCGTGGCCAGCATGATGCCGACCACCGTCGCTCCGTTGGGAATGGCGGTGTAGAAGGCGCGGCGATGTGGCGGGGTATATTCCACCAGCAGGGTGATGGCACCGGCCAACTCGGCCCCGGCGCCGAATCCCTGGACCAGGCGCAGCGCCACCAGCAGTACCGGCGCCAGCAGCCCGACCTGGCCGAAGGTGGGCAGAAAGCCCATCGCCATGGTCGCTCCTCCCATCAGGCAGATGGTCAGGATCAGCGCCGGCTTGCGTCCGAACCGGTCCCCGATGTGCGACAGGACGATACCGCCCAAGGGGCGGATGAAATAGCCGACGGCAAAAGTGGCAAAGGCCGCCAGGGTGGCGTTCAGCGGTTCCAGGCTGGGAAAAAACAATTTGCTGATGATGAGGCCGGAAGCCGCCCCGTAAAGGGCATAGTCGTACCATTCGATGACGGTGCCGACCGTGGCGGCGAACACTGCCCGAAAGATGGTCGCCCGGTCCACCGAACCGGCGGAGGTTGCTGCTCCGTTGTTTGGCACCATTCCCTGTTCTCCGATATATCAAATATATTATGCCGCCGAGGGTACTCTGTTCCGCCACCGCCGATGACTCTTTTCCTGCCGTCGATGCCCATCCCGGGCAGCGATAAAAAGGAGATGCGGCCCCCTTTGCCATCTGATTAGATCGCCCTTTTCAGGGGACGGCAGAGGCCGCGCCCGGTACAGAGGATCAGGATGGAAAGCACGGCCATCGGCGAATTGCCGGATCCGGCACCCAAGGCGGCGGACGGAGCTCAGTTGCGTGACGGGTTGGGGCCTCGTGTCCGGACCTTGCGCGAACGGGTCGGTCTGAATTTGCGCAGCCTGAGCGAACGATCCGGAATCTCGCAATCGGCCCTGTCGAAGCTGGAAAACGGCCAATTGTCGCCGACCTACGAGACCATCATCAAGCTGGCCGCCGGCCTGGGGGTGGACATCCCGGCCCTGTTCTCCGACGTGCCGCCGCCCAGCGCCGCCGCCCGGCGCACCATCACCCGGCGCGACCAGGGGGTCATGGTCGCCGCCAGCGGCTACCAGTACCAGTTCATCTGCGGCGACCTGCTGGGTGCCAAGATGAAGGGAATCATCTCGAAGCTGACGCCCGATGACGGTGCCACTCCGCCCCGGTTGAACCACCACCAGGGCGAAGAGCTGATGTATGTGCTGGACGGTATGGTGATGCTGCACACCGAATTCTACGCCCCGGCGCTGCTGGAAACCGGGGATTCGGTCTACCTGGACAGCCGCATGGGGCATGCCGTCGTCGCCCATGGCGGGGCGCCGGCCCAGGTCTTGTGGGTGGTGACCGGCGATACCGCCGTCGTCGTTGCCGACGCCGGCCAATAGGGAGACCGACGCCGGCCGGCAGAACGCGGATCCTCAGCCGATGCCAACCAGGCTGGTATTGCCGCTGGCTGCGGTGTTGATGCTGATCGAACGTTCGGTCACCAGGTCCAACAGAGCATAGCCGGTCGCCGCGGGCAGGATGATCGGCACGATGGCACCCGGACGGGCCGCCAGGTCGGCCGCCAGACGACAGAGGGTGCCGCCGCCGGCATCGCAAAGAACCGCCTGGATGTCGGGATCGGCGATGCCGTCCGGCACCGCCTCGATCTTCGCCCGGACGCCCCCCGGCAGATCCCGCAACAGCGCGGCGATCGCCGGCGTCTCGGGAACGACCGCCCGGTTGCCGGCGGCCAAGGCAGCGCCCAGCTGACCCAGCAGGCTGTCCTCGCTTCCAGCCAGGCACAGCACCCGGCCGCGGGCGATGATCTCGTAATGATTGGTCTCCCCCACCGGACCGGGAAACTCTGCCCGGTATCCGACCGGACTGGCGGCGATCATCGCCCGCAGCGGATCGGCCAGATCCGACCGCCCGCGACCCTCCAGCCAGGCGGCCAACGCAACGGCCGCCGGTTCGCCCGTCGCCGCCCTTTCGCCGGCCGGCAACGGCCAGAGGCTTGGCGAAACGGCCAGCAGCCGGCGCAGGTACAAGGGACCGCCGGCCTTCGGGCCGGTTCCCGACAGACCATGGCCGCCAAACGGCTGCAGGCCGACCACGGCCCCGATCATGTTGCGGTTGACGTAGATGTTGCCGGCCCGGATGCGTCGCGACAGTCGCCCGATGGTGGTCTCGACGCGGCTGTGGATGCCAAAGGTCAGGCCGTAGCCGGTGGCGTTCAGGGCATCGATCAGGCCGTCCAGATCCTGGCGGCGGAAGCGCAGAACATGCAGCACCGGCCCAAACACTTCCGTCCGCAGGGCCGACACCGTCGGGATCTCGACCACCGTGGGGGCGACGAAGGTGCCGCCCTGGCAGTGGGCCGGCAGGGACAGGGCCAGAACCCGATGGCCGGCCGCGCTCATGGCGGCCACATGGTCGCGGATCCGCTGGGCCGCCGGCTCGGAGATCACCGGGCCGACGTCCGTGGACAACCGGTCGGGCGACCCGATGGACAGCTCGGCCATGGCCCCGGTCAGGATGGCGAGAACCTTGTCGGCGATCTCGTCTTGCAGGCACAGCAGCCGAAGGGCGGAACAACGCTGGCCGGCGGAATCGAACGCCGACTGCAGCACGTCAGCCACCACCTGCTCCGGCAGGGCCGAGGAATCCACCACCATGGCATTCTGCCCGCCGGTCTCGGCGATCAGGGGCACCGGACGTCCGCCGGCCCCCAACCGCCCGGCCAGATGCCCCTGGATCAGGCGGGCGACTTCGATGGACCCGGTGAACATGACCCCCTGGACCCGCGGATCGGCCACCGCACGCGCCCCCACCGCCCCATCTCCGGTCAGCAGTTGCAGGGCATCGGCGGGAACCCCGGCGCGGTGGAACAGCGATACCGCCAGGGCGGCCACCAGGGGCGTCTCCTCCGCCGGCTTGGCCAGGACGGGATTTCCGGCGGCCAAGGCGGCGGCAATCTGCCCGGAAAAAATGGCCAGGGGAAAATTCCACGGGCTGATGCAAACCACCGGGCCCAACGGCACGGTCGCCTGCGTCGCGCCATCGGTCACCTGCCGCCCGTAATAGCGCAGGAAGTCGACGGCTTCGCGCAGTTCGGCGATGGCATTGGGCAGGGTCTTGCCGGCCTCGCGCACCAGCAGCGCCAGCAGGGCGGCGGTTTCGCCCTCCATCAAGTCGGCCGCAGTGGCCAGGCAGGCCGCCCGCCGTTCGGCCGGACAGGCCCCCCAGGCCGAAGCCGCGGCAAAAGCGATCGCCGCATCGACGTCGGCGGCGGTGGCCTCGACCACCGTGCCGACGGTCTGGCTGCGGTCGGCGGGATTATCGACGATGCGGGCCGTCCCGCTGACCGGACCGCCGGCCAACAGCGGGACCGCGGCCGCCGGTGCCGCCGACGCCCGGCGCAAGGCCTCGCCCAGGCGTTCCAGGACCGTCTCGTCGGACCAGTCGATGCCGGCCGAGTTGAGCCGGGCCGGGCCGAACAGCCGGAGTGGTGGCGTCACCTGCTCATGGGGTGAGCCGACCGGCTGTACCCGGGCAGCCAGCGTTGCGGGTGGCACCAGCAGGTCTTCCAACGGGACGTCGGGATCGCCGATGCGATTGACGAAGGAGGAATTGGCGCCGTTTTCCAGCAGGCGGCGAACCAGATAGGCCAACAGGGTCTCCGGTGTTCCCACCGGCGCATACAATCGACAGGGACGATCCAGATGGTCGGGTCCGACCACCTGCGAATACAGGGCCTCGCCCATGCCATGCAGTCCCTGGAATTCGTAGCGGCCGACCGCAAAGGGCTCGCCGGCCAGGGCATGGATGGCCGCCATGGTCAGGGCATTATGGGTGGCGAACTGGGGGAAGATGGCATCCGGGGCGGACAGCAACCGCCTGGCGCAAGCCAGATAGGACACGTCCGTGTGGACCTTGCGCGTATAGACCGGAAAGTCGATCAGGCCGTCCAACTGGGCGCGCTTGATCTCGCTGTCCCAGTAGGCGCCCTTGCACAGGCGGATCATCAGGCGGTGGCCGCTGTCGCGCCCCAAGGCGATCAGATGGTCGATGACATGAGGCGCCCGCTTCTGGTAGGCCTGGACCACCATGCCCAGGCCGTCCCACCCCTTGAGACGGGGATCGCGGGCCAGCCGCCCCATCAGGTCCAGCGACAGATCCAGACGATCGGCTTCCTCGGCGTCGATGGTAATGCCGATGTCCTGGCCCCGCGCCAAAATCGCCAGATCGCGCAGGCGAGGGTACAGCTCGGCCATCACCCGGTCCCGTTGGGCCCGGCAATAGCGCGGGTGCAGGGCGGACAGCTTGATGGAAATGCCCGGACCGTCGTAGAGACCGCGACCGGCGGCGGCCTGCCCGATGGCGGCGATGGCATCTTCATAGCCCCGCATGTAGCGGTCGGTGTCCCGGGCGGTCATCGCCGTCTCGCCCAGCAGGTCGTACGAATAGCGGAACCCCTTGGCTTCCGTCTTGCGGGCATGGGCCAGGGCATGATGGATGGTGCGGCCGGCGACAAACTGATGTCCCATCAGCTGCATGCCGAGCGCCATCGCCTTGCGCAGCAAGGGCCGCGACAGGATCCCAAGCGCCCCGGCCAGCCCATCCCGCCCCGACAACCGGGCCAGCGCACCGCCAAGGACCAACCCGGCGGCGGCGGTCCGCACGAACAGGGCGCGCCCACCCCCCAGATGGCGTCTCCAATCCTGGCCCGACAACTTTTCGGCGATCAGAAGGTCCCGAGTCGCGGGATCGGGAATGCGCAGCAGAGCCTCGGCCAGGCGCATCAGGGCCACCCCTCCCGGACTGGACAGATCGAATTCCCCGATCAGGCCCTGAACCCCGCCCACTGGTCCCTGGTCCCGCAGGGTCCGACAGAGGGTCGCGCCCAGCTGCCGAGCCTTGGTATCGATCTCGGACGGCAGGACGGCCTCGGCCAGCAGCGGCGCCAGACAATCGGGTTCCGGGCTGCGATAGGCGGCGCCGAGTGGCCGACGGCTAGGGTCCCTGGGCATCGGCGCCCCGGACATTTCGGCAAAGGGCGCCAGCGTCCTTTGACGGTGCGTCTCTTCGACCATTCCCAACCCTGGCATCGGCATGACTCCCCGGATGAACGAGTGGTACGTCGCAGCGGTTCTGACGGGTTGACTTTGCTACGCTGGCGCGTGGGGTGGGCGGCGGAGGATGTGAAGACTTGGTGCCGTGGAACAGGCGTCCCTGCCCGTTTTCCGCTGAAAGCGGCGAAAATCGGACATTTCGGCTTTACCCAACGACAGGCACCGAAGCCTGTCACGCTCTTCTTTCACACTCTCGTCCGCCCACCCCTCGCGGAAAAGGAGCTGCCAATCCCTCAAAACCTCATGTCACTGGGATCCTTCGAAAAAGGAAACCATGATTACTATGCGAAATATTTTTCTTATCGTAAACAGGCAAACCGGGTCCCTCGCTGAACATATTTGTCCGCGTCGAGCGCGGCGCCAGCCCGTTTCTCGGTCGCCGGGGGCAAACGACCTCGAGACGGCTGACGGTGTTTCCACCTTGCAACCGGAAGGAGTCGTGGCCCGCTTCCCCCTGTCTTCGGGGTAGGCTATGATTGTGACCGTTGCAACGCGTCGACCACCTTTGGAGCAGCTTCGCCCACGCCATGACCAAGGACGATCTCGACGCCGCCCCACCCCGTTCCAGGGCCTTAAGCCCGCTGGCCAAATATGGCATCCTGACATTGGTCATTGCCCTGCTGTTCATCGCCCTGATGACCCAGCAGGTCTTGGGTACCCGCCGGATTGCCCGTGAAGCCGCCCTGATCAATCAGGAGAATTTGGCGCTGGTCCTGGAATCCACCCTGAGCGCCGAATTCGATCTGGCCCAGCATGCGGTGACCGCCACCGCCGCCGATGTACCGCCGGACGCCATGACCGCCGCCGCGGTCGACCGTTTCTGGCCCACCGTCACCTTCGCCCTGAAATCCAGGCTGCAGGACCTGTCCTCGGCATCCGCCCTGCGCCTGTTCGATGCCGAGGGCCGGCGGCTTTACTCCTCGCGGTCGGGCGATCCCGTCACCGACATCGGCGACCAACCCTTTTTCCGCAGGCTGGAGGCCGCTCCCATCGGCGCCTTCTCCTTTTCGCCGGCCAAGCAGGGACCGGTGCCGGGCCAACCGACGGTGATGCTGGCACGCGCCGTCCGCGACCTGCACGGTACTTTTCTCGGCGCGGCGGTGTTAAGCCTGGACCTGTCCGTTCTGGGCGACCGGCTGCGCCAGATCGATCTGGGACCGAGCGGCGTGGTGGAGCTGTTGCGCCTGGAGGACGGCGCACCCGTGGTGCGCATCCCCGAATGGACGGAAACCGGCACCGCGGCGCTCGACGATCCGATCCTTGAGGCCATCCAGTCCAAGGGGCCCGACGGTCATCTGGACATGACGTCGCAGCGGGACGGTATCGAACGGATGTATGCCTATCGTACCGTCGGCATTTATCCGTTCTGCCTGGCCATCGGGGTGGCCCATGCCGACTATCTGGCCGAATGGCGGCAGACCGCCCTGCGCTCGCTTGGCGCCTCGCTGCTGTTCCTGCTGGCCATGGGTCTGATCTTCTATCGCCTGGCCCAGGCCGAAAGCCGGCGCGACAACACCCTGGCCCTGCTGTCGGCCAGTCGGGAATCCCTGGCGGAGTCCTGGAACCTGCTGCGCTCCATCATCGATACCGCGCCCATCCGGGTGTTCTGGAAGGATCGCGCGTCCCGATATCTGGGATGCAATCCGGCCTTCGCCGCCGACGCCGGCATGCCCACGCCCGACGCCGTGATCGGATGTTCCGACGAACAGCTGGCGTGGCGGGCCGAGGCCCAGCGTTACCGGACCGACGATCTGGCGGTGATGGACAGCGGAACGCCGAAGTTGTTCTACGAAGAGCCGCAAATCACCGCCAACGGCCAAGGCGCCTGGATGCGGGCCTCGAAA
>Ga0326727_10012238_pt1 | contig 19601 bp, 17 predicted proteins | sample MB2enrmetagenome_FD_207643 | JGI IMG/M metagenome (GOLD analysis project Ga0326727, IMG submission 207643) | Lab enriched peat soil microbial communities from McLean, Ithaca, NY, United States - MB29MY | ecosystem: Environmental > Terrestrial > Soil > Wetlands > Peat | place: USA: New York...
TGTCAAACATTTGCGCAAAGCCCGGTTCGTAAACCGAAGCGTCCACGGTCGGGTTCTGCCAGGGCATGGCGGTGACCAAATCAAGCCAGCAGACCAGCGGCAGCAGCCAAACACTCCAACGGCGTTGCGCCGGCCGCGTGGCAAAAAAATAAACCGCCCACAAAAACACTCCCAAAAAACCCAGGCGCGACACCGCGTTGCCCAACGTGGCCGGCCAGGAGCTGTCTTCCATCGGACGATGCCGGGCGAACCACAAAATCGTCCCCACCAGAATGACCATCCCGCCGCCGCACAGCATTTCCAGCCGCCAAAAGCGCGCCGCGCGGCGCGGCCAATTCTCGTAATAACCCACGGCGAACGCCGCCAACAACGGCAGGAGCGCCGATGGGATAATGACAAACTTGATTGGAAAACGAAACAGTCCCAGGAAAGGCAACCATCGCCTCAACCAGGGATAAACGGGCGCATGATCGCCCAGCGCCAGGACCAGGCTGGCCGCCACAAACCCGCCGATCAGCCAAACCCGCCACACCCTCCGCCGCCACAAAGCCGCCACCGCCAGAAACACAACCCCGATTCCCGCGTAATAAGACTCCGTCCAGTACTGGGTCAGTTGCACTGCCATTCCCTGCCACTCCGAAGTCTGGAACATCGGCACCAAAAAATTTGCCCATCCCCACGCCGGCATGGCCCACTCCGACCTGGCATAATGGGAATTCCGGTTGCAATGAAGCGCGAAATCGGCGGAGGGCAGCAATTGCGCCGACGCCAGGCAGACCGCCAGGATTCCAATCAAAAAAAAGCGCCGCGCCAATACCCGGGCCGGCACTTCTCCCCTGCCGCACTCCGTCAGGCCGATGGCCGGCAAAATCAGCCACGTAAAAAAAATCGATTCCGGTCCACCGGCCAGGACCTGCATGGCCGCCGCCAACGCCGCCAGGACCATTTTTCGCCCTCCCTCCCTCCATCCCGCTTCAGTCAACAAGATGACCCAGGGCATCCAGGCGAAGGTGGCAATATGGCCCGGCCACATCAGGAAATTCAGCGTCAGGCCGTTGAAGGCAAAAACCACCCCGGCCAGCGCCGCGCCCGCCCGCGAACCCGTCCAGCGCGCCGCCAGGAAATACATCCCCATTCCGCCCAGGAAAAGATGCAACAGACAAAAAAACGGCAGCGACCACGTCAGCGGCAGCACCAGGTAAATGAGCGAAAGCGGATAAAGCGCCAGCGTGTTAAACTGGGCCAGAAACGGCAGACCGCAGCAATTGAACGGATTCCACCACGGCATTTCCCCGTTCCAAAAACACTGCCGCTGGAAAAACGCGACCGGATAGCTGAATATGCCAAAATCCCGCACCACGAAAGTGCCCAGCCCAAGCAACACATTCCAAAAAGGGATAAAAATCAACGCCGCCAGGACCAGGGCAAAGCGGCGCGGGGCGCACCAATCGTCACAAGCTCCCGCCGCGCGAGGCACGTCCGCCGATTCCATGGCCGAGGGGTCATTCATCGCAACGGCATCTTACCCAATCATAATCCTAATCCTAATCTTAATCTTAATCTTGATCTGAATCCCGGGACAGGGACGGGCGGCGTTTTTCGCGGTTGCTCCGGAACCCGTTGTCCGGCTAGGTTCTCTTATGGCGCAGGAGTTCGATACGATTGGCATCATCGCGGGCAACCGCTCGCTGCCCCTGGTCTTTGCCCGGCAGGCGAGGGCTTCGGGCGTCAAACGGCTGGTGGCCGTGGCCTTCGAAAATGAAACCAACCCCGAACTGGCGGCGTTGGTGGATGACATTGTCTGGCTCAAGGTGGGCCAGCTTTCCAAGATGATCTCGGCCTTGAAGGAGCGGCGGGTCGGCTGCTGCGTGATGCTGGGACAAATCGCGCCGAAGAATTTGTTCGATGTCCGCCCGGATTTTCGCGCCGTGGCCCTGCTCATGAAGTTGAAGGAAAAAAACGCGCATTCGATCTTCGGCGCTGTGGCCGAGGAGTTGAAGAAGGAAAGCATTGAATTGATCGAACCGGTGCGCTGGCTGCGGCCACTGATGCCGGAAACCGGTTTTTGTTTGGGACCGGAATTGAGCGGCGGGCAAAAGGCGGATGTGGCCCTGGGTTTGCGCATCGCCAAGGAGGTTTCCCGGCTGGAAATCGGGCAGACGGTGGTGGTCAAGGAGGGCGCGGTGCTGGCGGTGGAAGGGTTTGAAGGGACGGATAACTGTTTGCGGCGGGGCGGGTCGCTGGCCGGGAGCGGCGGGGGCGCGGTGGCTGTCAAAGTGGCCAGGGACAAGCATGATTTGCGGTTTGACATTCCATGCATTGGAGCCGGCACGCTGGAAACCTGCCGGGAGGCAAAAATCGCGGTGCTGGCCTTCGAATCAGGCAAGACATTGCTGATGGACCGGGAATTGGTGGAGCCGCTGGCCAAAAAACACAAAATCAGCGTGGCGGCTTGCTAAAAGTGACGGCGTGATTTAGCGTAGCAACGTGACGTCAGCCGCGATCATCGAGGAAATCAAGCAGTTGCCGCCTGCGGAACAAGCCGAAGTGATTCAATTCACTGTCGGGTTGGCTCAAAATCGTCAACTCACCGGCAAGGAATTGAGTGAATTGGCCGATAGACTGGCTGCATCGAACGATCCCGCCGAAATTATACGGTTGAAGTCCGCCATGACCCGGGGATTTTACGGCGGGTAATTCATGCCAAAAATTCTCCGCCGCAATCTGCCCCGACAGTTGTAGGCACATTTGCTGGAATGTGTCCAGCAACGGCACATATCGGGAAACCAACTTGCCTTGATGATTGATTGGCTGGACACGCAGCCTGAAGTCCCAAACGGGAAATGGTTCAAAAAGTTTCCAGGCATGGTTGTGTGTGGGGAAGATGAACTGGTGAAAACTTTTCTCGTGCCGGGACAGATTCCAACAGGCGAAGAGATTCCTTAAACACCGTTTGAAAAAAATGATCCTGGCTCGCCTGCTTCTCCGCCAAACACGGCAAGTTCACTCACGGCTTTGGAAATTTCCAAGCGAGCGGGAGTCACTTTTCCACCGCCCTTTCCCATTTGGCGAGGACGCGGTCAATCTCGGCGCTGACTTCAGCGCGGGCGAGGGAACGGTCACCGGTCTGCCCAAGCAGACGGTCGTACGGGGTGTGCTGGTGGCGGATATGGGCGGTGACCGCCAGATGCAGGGCCGCCGGGTCGAATTCCTTGGCCGCCGCCGAGCGGCCCACCCGCCCGGAGTGTTTCGCGCAGGCATGCTCCGCAATCGCCTCGGCCTCGCCGGGGGGACATCCGGGGAATAGCTCCTTCAATTTCCCGGCAACCGCCGCCACGTACTGTTCGTCCTCCGCCTCGCGGCGCAAGCTCTCCCGCTCCCGCCGCCGCGCCCGCAATTCCGCGTCGCCCAGCGATTGCTCCTCCGCGCGGCGAATGGCTTCGGGTTGCGCCAGGATGCCCTGCCGTTCGTACCGCTTCCGCGTGTTGGACCAGCGGACGGCCACCGCGCGCAAGGCCGAGTATTTGGCCGCCCGGCGGGTCACCGCTGCGTCGCCGCGAGGCAAGTATTCCAAGTGCCCCAAGTCAGCGCAGTCGAGGCACAACGGACGTTCCTTTTCCATCCGCAGAAAGCTGCCCTTGGAGAGATCCTTCCCACACTCCTCGCACTTGGTATCTTTCCGCACAATGAATACAACGATTTCCGTTGGCGCCGGGCCCACTGGCGGATTCGGCTGGTCTGGCATTGGCATGGTCGAATCTGCTTTTTCTATAGGGCAGTCAAACGGCGGTGGCAAGCAGATACACGGAAATGGCGGGCGGCGGCAGCGTCGCAGGGGACGGTTCGCGGTTGAAGGTTCGAGAATTGAAGGGTTGTGCTCAAACGGGAATTGGTGTTAAATCAATGGGCCTATGAATACAACACATCCATTCACAACGACGGCTTTTGCAGTGGCCGGTTACCGCACAGTCAAGAATTTTGGGGTGGTCCGGGGAATCGTGGTCCGGTCGCGGTCGGTGGTGGGCAATTTCGGCGCGAGCATCCAGAGCTTCTTCGGCGGGAATATCACCATCTACACCGAGTTGTGCGAACAGACGCGGGATGACGCGTTTCGGGAAATGATCGCACACGCCAACGAGTTGAATGCCAACGCGGTGATCGGGGTGCGCTACGACGCCACGGAGTTGTCCCCCGGCATAACGGAAGTGTTGTGCTACGGCACGGCGGTGCAGGTGGAGCCGGAAGCGCCCGGTTCCGGGCCGCCAAGCCGGACGCCTCCGTAAGGAGCACGATTTTTTATGTCAGGACACAGCCGATGGGCAAAGGTAAAACATTTCAAAGGAGGGATTGACGCCAAGCGCGCGAAGATCTTCGCGAAATTAAGCAAGGAAATCACCATCGCGGCCCGGCTGGCCGGCGGGGATGCGGCGATGAATCCGCGCTTGCGGATGGTGCTGTTGAAATGCCGCGCGGCCAACATGCCCAATGACAACATCGAGCGCGCGGTCAAACGCGGCGCCGGCGGGGGCGAAGCCATTGAGTACACCGACCTTCATTACGAAGTGTTCGGCCCGCATGGCGTGGCCATCCTGGTCGAATTGAGCACGGACAATAAAAATCGCACGGCCGCGGAAATCCGCAGCCTGCTGGCCAAAAACGGCGGGACGATTGCCACGGCCGGCTCGGTCACCCGGCTTTTTCAGCGCAAGGGGCAGATCATGGTGTTGCGCGAAGCGGCCGGCGAAGATCAATTGATGGAGCTGGCGCTGGAGGCGGGCGCGGAGGATTTCAGGAGCCACGAGGAGGGTTTCGAGATATTGACCGATCCCGCGCACTTGGAAGCGGTGCATAAGGCGGTTGAAGCCAAAGGAATCAAGGCCGCCAGCGCCGAGGTGACGTGGCTGCCGATCAGCACGGTGCCGTTGAGCGACCCAAAGGCGGCCGGGGAAATGAGCCGCCTGATGGAACTGTTGGAGGAGCATGACGATGTCAAAGATGTTTACTCCAACGCGGAATTTCCGGCATGACGTGGGTGGGTGACACTCTGTTTGCGCGGCTGCTGCGCGTCCTGGTGCGGCTGGTGTGCCGGTATCCGCAGTGGTTTGTTTATCCGCAGATTTTCCTGTTTGTCCTGAGCGTTTTCTACACGGCCACCCATTGGGCGGTGGACATGGACAAAGACGACCTTGTCGGAGGGGCCACGCACAGGGTCTATATGAAATTCCGCAGGGAATTTCCCGGGGAGGACGAATTGGCGGTGGTGGTGCAAAGCGGCGACATGGAACGCAACCGCCAGTTCGTGGAGAGGCTGGCGGCCCGATTGGAGCCGGAAACCAATTTGTTCACCGACGTGTTTTACAAGGGGGACCTGGCGTCGCTGGGGCGCAAGGCGCTGTTGTTCATGCCGGAGGAGGATTTGGAGAAGTTGCGGCAAACCCTCAAGGATTACCGGCCCTTCGTCCAGGAATTCACTGAAGCGACCAATCTGGATTCGTTTTTCGGGCTGGTCAACAAACAATTTCGGACCGCCAAACAGGAGGAAAACGCGCAGAACAACGCGCTGATCAACGCCCTCCCCGCTCTGCAACGCATCGTCGATCAGGCCTCGGACAGTTTGTCCCGGCCGGGAACGCCGGTGTCGCCCGGCGTCACCGCGCTCTTTGGCAAGGGGGAGGAGGCGGAGAGGCGGATGTACATCACCTTTGCCCACGGCCAGATTTACCTCGTGACCGCCCGGCCCCGCGCCCCGGCAGTGGTGGCGCAAGGGGTCAAACGGATGCGGGAACTGATGCGGCAAACGGAAATCGAAGTGCCCGGCGTGAACGCGGGCCTGACCGGCGAGCCGGTGCTGGATTACGACGAAATGCAGCAGGCAACGCGGGATTCGATCCTGGCCAGTGTTGTGACGCTGGCCGTTTGCTCGCTTATTTTTATTTATGCCTACCGGGAAACCAACCGGCCGCTGAAAGCGGTGGCGTGCCTCCTCATTGGCATGGGCTACACCATGGCTTTTACGTTCCTGGTGGTCGGCCATTTGAATATTTTGACCGTGACCTTCGCGCCGATGTTGATCGGGCTGGCCATTGATTTTGGCATCCACCTGATCACGCGCTACGAGGAGGAAATGCGCCATGGCCGCACGCCCGTTCAAGCTGTGGACCGGGCCATGGTTTTCACCGGGCAGGGAATCATCACGGGCGCGCTGACCACGGCGATGGCGTTTCTGGCCATGGGGTTGACCGACTTCAAGGGCATCCGGGAGATGGGCATTATTTCAGGGGGCGGCTTGGTGCTTTGCCTCATTCCGATGATGACGTTGTTGCCGGTGCTGCTGATGAAAGGCGCGCAAAATGAGATCGGCCATGGACAGGGCATGGAAGTGGAAAAAAGAGCGCGGATCGAAAACCTTTGGCTGCAACGGCCGGTGTTGGTGACCGCCATGACGCTGCTCTCCTGCGCGGCCGCGGCCCTGCAATTTAACAAGGTCTATTTCGATTACAACCTGCTGCACATGCAGAGCCGGGGACTGGCGGCGGTCGTGTATGAGAAAAAACTCCTGTTTTCCGGGCAGTCGGTTCTTTCCGCGGCGGTGGTGGCTGATAGTTTGCAGGAGGCGCGGCAGATCGAGGAGAAAGTCAAGACGCTGCCGACGGCGGCCAGCGTGGATGGCAACGACAGGGGCGAAGCGGTCTTTGCTTTGTTGACCGGAGACCAGACGGGCAAGCTGCGGTTGGTGGATGCGATCAAAAAGGAAGTCGGCGATTTGCATTTTGCCGACGAGGATGAGGACCCGCTGCGTCTCCAGGAACCCAACTCGGCGGACACGGTCCAGAGGGCCGCCAAACTGGAAGCCGATGAGAATCAAGTCCGCCTTCATGACCTCAGCGCGACACTGTACGGCACCATGGGCTACCTGGGCCAGGCGGCCGACGCGGTGGGAAAGGACCGGCCGGATCTGGCCAAACAGTTGCTCTCCTTGCGGCTGGCCGTCAGCGATTTCCGCGTCAAAATGTTGAGTGACGGGCAGTTGATTCCGCAACGGCTGGGCAAGTTCCAGCAGGCTTTGTTTGACGATATACACCACACTTTCGAGACGATCAAAAACCAGGACACCAGCAGCGGCTTGAAGCCGGCGGACTTGCCCCCCGCCTTGCACAATCATTTCATTGGCCGCACCGGCCAGTACAAGGTGGAGGTCTTTCCAAAATATGACATCTGGCAGCACGACAATCAGAGCAATTTCCTCGGGGAATTGCGGCGGGCCATGGCCCCCAACGGGGAGAAAAAAGTCACCGGAACGCCCGTCCAGCTTTACGAATACACGACACTGCTCAAAAACAGTTATCAGCAAGCCGCCCTGTACGCCCTGGCCGCGATCGCGCTCATGGTGTTTCTTCACTTCCGGTCCATAACGTGCGTCATCCTTTCGCTCCTGCCGGTGGCCATCGGCAGCACTTGGACGGCTGGATTGATGGGGCTGTTCGGGATTCCGTTTAACCCCGCCAATGTTATGACGTTGCCCCTGGTCATCGGCATCGGCGTGACCAACGGAATCCAAATCCTCAATCGTGTGGCCGAGGAACAGCATCCGCGCATTCTGGCCAAAAGCACCGGCAAAGCCGTTTTGGTGTCGGGCCTGACGGCCCTGACCGGGTTCGGCAGTCTGACGCTGGCCAAGCACCAGGGAATCCAAAGCCTGGGACTGGTGATGGCCGTTGGCATCGCCGCTTGCATGATCGCGGCCCTGACATTTTTGCCGGCACTGCTCAATATCCTTGCGCGATACGGCTGGAGCGTCACGAAAAAAAGACCCAGTAGCGACAATGCAAGGTCGCCACTGGGTCTGGAGGAACCGAGGTAAAAACCTCAATTGATAGACAAATGATACAATCTAATTTGACGAAGTCAACGCAAATTTTGTTAACGATGCGGCTGGAAAATGGCCGGAAATGAGCTATAACGATAACGTGATCGATAACGCTTGGATTTGTGATCTTTGGCGTCAGTGAGATGTATGGCAATTGGAGTACTTGACGCTTTCAACCAAGCTTCTACCATCCCGCTGCGAGTGAACACGAAACTGATGATTCAAAAATGCGCCGTCATTTTTTGCTGTGCCCTGGCTCTTCCGGCACTCGGTCAAGAAGAGGACGACGTGGCGGCGGGACCGCTTTTTTCGGAATTCCCGTTGACACTGTCGTCGGGATATCGACGTGAGGCGGCCGGTCCATTTTTTTATTGCCAGCAAACCGAATCGCAGCGGCAGTGGGCCTTGCCTCCGATGTATGCTTACACGCGGACGCCGGAAGTGGATTGGACTGAGATGGAAATCTTCTATCCAATCATCAGTTACCGCCGGTTCGGAGGGGAGTATCGGCTGGAAATAGTGGAATTTGTCAGTTTTTCCGGGGGCCGGGCGTCCCTGGAAACCGGGGTGAGGCGATTCACGATATTTCCGTTTTATTTCCAGCAGCGCGCGCCGGAAACCGGCCTGAATTACACGGCCGTTGTGCCGTTTTACGGCGATCTGAAGAACCGGTTGTTTCGTGATGAAATAAAATTTGTCATGTTTCCGCTCTATTCGGAAACGCGCAAAAAGGACGTGGTCACGGACAATTACCTCTACCCGTTTTTTGACGTGCGCCGCGGCGATCACTTGACAGGCTGGCAATTCTGGCCTTTTGCCGGCGTCGAGCACAAAACGTCCACGCTGCGGACCAACTCGCTGGATGGAGTGGAAACCGTGGGCGGCCACGACAAGTATTTTGCCGCCTGGCCGTTTTATCTCAAGAGCCGGACCGGCTTGGGCACCACCAACGAGCAATCGAGCCTGACTGTGGCGCCGTTTTACAGCCGGACGAAGTCTGCGGCGCGCGACGAAACGTCCTACGGCTGGCCGCTGGGTTACAACGTGATCGAAGACAGGCAAAAGGAGTTCATGGAACACGATTTCTTCTGGCCGTTCTTCGTGTTCGCGCGCGGGGAAAAGAAGGTGACGCGCGTCTTCCCGTTTTACAGCCGGGCGAGCAATCCCGATCTGGAGAGCGATTTTTATCTCTGGCCGGTTTACAAATTCAACCGGCTGAAATCCGGCCCGCTGGAGCGGCGGCGGACCCGCCTGTTCTTCTTCCTCTACTCCGATACGATTGAAACCAACACCGAATCGGGCGCCCGGTTTCATCGGACGGATTTTTGGCCGTTCTACACCTATCACCGGGATCGGGAGGGCAACCGGCGGTGGCAGGCATTGGCCGTTTTGGAGCCGTTTTTCCCCAACAACCGCAGCATGACGCGCGAGTATTCGCAAGCCTGGTCGGTGTGGCGCTGTGAAAAAGACCACAAGAGCGGCGCGGCCAGCCAGTCGTTGCTCTGGAATCTTTACCGCCGGGAGGAGACGCCGCGGTCGAAAAAATACTCGCTCTTGTTTGGTGTTTTCCAGTATCAATCAGGGGCGGAAGGCCGGCGCTGGCGCGTCTGTCATGTCACCGTGGGAAAAAAGACGGCGCGCGCCGCCGCGCCTGAATCGTGATGTTTCAACATATCGGAGAAATCATAGAACTGTTTTGGCGGACGCTCCAGGCGCTGCCGCTGTGCTGGCGCCAGCGCCGGAAGATTTTTGATCAACTCTTCGAGATTGGCAATGTGAGCCTTCTGATGGTGTGCATTCTCTCCCTTTTTATCGCGGGCGTGATTGCGTTGGAAACCGGGGAGGTCATGGTCTCACACGGCTTGGGCAGCGTGGTCGGCGGGATGGTTGGCCTTGCCATGTGCAAAGAATTTGCCCCGGTCATGATGTCCATCCTGATTGCCGGGCGCATCGGTTCGGCCATGGCCGCGGAAATCGGCGCCATGCGGGTCTATCAGGAGATTGACGCATTGCGCACGATGAACATCGATCCGGTCCATTATCTGGTCCTGCCGCGGATGGTCGCCATTGCGTTGGCCCTGCCGGCCCTGGTCACGTTTTCCATTCCCGTCGGCTGGTTCGGCGGGGCGCTCGTCTCGGCTTTTAACCAGCGGATTGGCATCAGCTTTGACGCTTTTTTCCACAGCCTGCGCGACGAAGTCGATTCGGGGGACATCTTTAAGGGGATATTCAAGTCATTCATTTTCGCCCTGGCCATCGGCATCATCTCCTGCCATCAGGGCTTGGTGACCCGCGGCGGCCCGCGCGCCATTGGCCGGAGCGTGACCAAGGCGGTGGTGAACTCCATCGTGGTGATCTTGATCCTGGATTACTTCCTGACCCGCATTTTGCTCTACATCCAAAAATGAGCGCCGCCGCCCCCAGCCAGCCGGAAAATGTGAGCGTCGAGGTGCGCGGCCTGCGCAAGAGCTTCGGCCGTTTGGACGTGTTGAAGGGCATCAGTTTCAAAGTCAATCCGGGCGAAATTTTTGTCATCATGGGCCCGAGCGGCAGCGGCAAGAGCGTTTTGCTCAGGCACATTATCGGTTTGGAAACGCCGGACGCCGGGGAAATCCTCATCCAGGGCGAGCCGGTGAACGCGAGTGACGTGCGCGACAAATACCGCATGGCCATGGTGTTCCAGTCCGCCGCGTTGCTGACCTCGCTGAGCGTGGGTGAAAACGTCGGGCTTTATCTGACCGAACACTCCCTGAAAACGCCCGGGGAAATCGCCGCCATCGTGGCCGGCAAGCTCGAGGCGGTCGGCTTGCCGGGGCTGGAGGACCGGGCGCCCGGGGAGCTTTCCGGCGGCATGCAGAAACGGGTGGCCATTGCCCGCGCGCTGGTCATGGAGCCGCAATTATTTTTGTTTGACGAACCGACGGCCGAGCTGGACCCGCCCATGGCCGTGACCATTGACGAGGAGATTTTGAAGTTGAAGAACCGCACCCACGCCACCTCGATCATCGTGACCCACGACCGCACGCTGGCCTTCAGCCTGGCGGACCGGGTGGCGATGATTTTTGAAGGCCAAATAGTGTTTATCGGCGCGCCGGAAGAAGTGAAGCGGCAGGCCGATCCCCGCATCCATGAATTCATCTACGCCAAACCGCCAACCTCCAAATCACCCTGAATGCCATGAAAGACTCAGTTGAAAGCAAATTGGGAATGTTTTTCGCCTTTGCCATAATCGCCTTGCTGGTCATTATGGAATTCGCCGGCGGATACGACTACTTCAAACGCGGCTACCGTCTGCACGCCCTCTTCAAAAACGTCCAGGAACTCAAAACGGGCGACTTTGTCAAGATGGCCGGCGTTCAAGTCGGAAAGGTCGAGAGCATCCTCCTGACCAATGGCCTGGCCGACGTGACCATGAATTTGCACAGGGACGCCGAGGTGAAAACCGACAGCAAGGCGAGCCTCAAGTTCACGGGTTTCATGGCCCAAAGCTTCGTTGCCATCGACTTCGGCACACCCGGCGGCATCAGAGCGGAGGATGGGGCGTATTTGCAGACCGTCGAGCAGCCTGACTTGAGTGTGCTCATGGGCAAATTGGACAACGTGGCCACGGGGGTGGAGAACCTGACCCGGAGTTTCAGCGGCGAAAGAATCGACAACCTCCTCGGTCCGATCACGGATTTCCTCAAAAACAACCAGACCAACCTCAGCGCCACCATCGCCAACATCAAAACAGTCTCGCAACGCATCGCCAGCGGCCAGGGAACAGTCGGCAAATTGATCAACGAAGACACGCTTTACGTTTCGGCCCTGCACACGGTGAGCAATTTGCAAAACAGCGCCACGAACATACAGGGTCTGGCCGGCCAGGCGCGCGAGCTGGTGACCAACATCAACCACACCGTCACCCGCATCAATTCGGGCCAGGGAACCATTGGCAAACTGCTCAAGGACGACACTCTCTACGTCGAAACGACCGGTTCGATGACCAACCTGCACCAGATTTTGCTGAAGATCAATCACGGCCAGGGCACCGTCGGCCAACTCATCAACGACGACAGCACCTTGAAGAACCTCAAGGTGTCCATGCAAAAACTGGACAAGGCGACCGAGAGCCTGGAAGACACAGGCCCCTTAAGCGTGATGGGCACGATGGTCAGCAGCCTTTTCTAACCCGTCCGAAATGGATGCTCATGGCCCCGCCCAGCAAATGGCGCACTTGAACATCACGGCAATGGAGCGCCTCCATTTTGGCGGCGACACCGCGCTGGGCCGGGTAATCGCGCAAGGATTCGAAAATGTAGGCGTGCGTCGCCGCATCCTTGCAGAAGACTTTTCCGAAAAGCGGCACAAGGAATTTCAGCCAGGCAAAATAAATGATCCGCCATGCCTTGTTCTCCGGCTTGCCGAAATCCAGCACCAGCACGCGGCCGCCCGGACGGGCCACCCGCGCCATTTCCTCCAGCCCGCGTTCCCAACTGGCCAGATTGCGCAGCCCGTAGCCAACGGTCACCACGTCGAATGAACCATCGGCAAAGGGGATTTTGAGGGCGTCGGCGCAAAGAAATTGCAGCCGTGGCAGGCCGGCGGCGCCGCCGGCATTCTTGGCGCGCTCTTGCGCCATGGCCAGCATGGCCGGGCTGAAATCGATTCCGACCACGTCGGCCCCGGCTGCCTGCAAGGCAAAGGCAATGTCGCCGGTGCCGCAACAAAGGTCCAGCGCGCGGTCGCCGGGCTTGATCTCAGCCATTTTGAGCAGAGCGCGCTTCCAACGCCTGTGCAAACCCAGGCTCTGCAGATCATTGATCAGATCGTAGCGCGGGGCGATGGAGGCAAAGAGGTCTCCCACCTTGGCGGCCCGTTGCTCTCCCGGCTGATAAAATTTATTGCTCATGCGGCAAAGCCCGACCCGGTGATGATGCGCCCGCCGCGCCGGCGGGAGAAGTTTATCATTGGGAAAAAAACAGGCAATTGCGCCGCCGTCCACCCAAACTGCTGAAGGAAGTTCCCCTGATCGCAAGAGAAGGACCGGTTGCGGATAAGAGCTTGACTCCGGGCGGGGTTGGGCGCAGAAGGTTCGCCGGACACAAGCGATATGACCTCCATAACCACCAGCAAAAGGACCGATATGAAATCTCTGATGATGCTCGCAACAACCCTGGCGGCTTCCACCACCCTCCTGGCGGCGGATTCCACCGGCAAAGACGATGTGAAAAGCGCCGCGCAAAAACTCGCGGCGGCGGATAATTACAGTTGGACCACAACGACGGAAAGCCCGCAGTTCCGCCCCGGCCCCAGTCACGGCAAGACGGAGAAGGGAGGCTATACTTATGTCGATTTCTCGATGCAGGACAATACCATCGAGGCGGTCGTCAAGGGCGGCAAGGGGGCGATTCAAACCGAGGACGGCTGGCAATCGTTGGCGGATGCCGCCAAGGACAACGGAGAGGGCGGGTTCAATCCGCGCATGTTTCTGGCACGGCGCATGCAGAACTATAAAGCGCCCGCTGCCGAAGCGGACGATCTTGCCGGCAAGGTGAAGGACCTGGCCAAATCCGGGAATGCCTATTCAGGCGACCTGACAGAGGAGGGCGCCAGGAGTCTGATGGCCTTCGGCAGACGCGGCGGCGGCCAGGCTCCCGCGATCAGTAACCCCAAAGGCTCGGTCAAGTTTTGGATCAAGGACGGCGTCCTGATCAAATACCAATTCAAGGTGCAGGGCACCGTGAACCGCAACGGTGAGGACGTGGACATCGGCCGCACGACCACGGTGGAGATCAAGGACGTGGGCGCGACCAAAATCACCGTGCCGGAAGAGGCGAAGAAGAAGATGTCCTAGCGGGCCCCTCATGCTGAATATCAAGCGAGGCGGCCACCGGTCCGGTTTCCGGTTTTTTCGGGCTTGCAATTCAATGGGATTGCCTTAATCTTGCGGGGTTTAGAGGAAGCGAGCGTAGCTCAGCCTGGTAGAGCGTCACCTTGCCAAGGTGAATGTCGAGGGTTCGAATCCCTTCGCTCGCTCCATTTCCATCTCCATCAACGACCCCGTCTTTCGACGGGAACTCGTTTCAATTTTCATGCAAGAGGCCGGCCGCTGACGGGAACCACAAAATAATTTGAAATATTTCTTGCATGTACCCGATGGCTTGTGCTACCGTCTTACAAGTTCGATGAAAACTTGCTTAAACATATCAGCCACGAGTTGGCCGACGATGACAGTCCCGATGACTATCGGGACACGTCATAGCCGGTATAACCAGGGCTGTGTGTTTAGCCTTGGACTATCCCTGGCGCCGATCGGGCAACGGCCCGAAGGCAAATTGGATAGACTCGGTGTAAGCAGGTAACGAATCGAAAGAGAATTTATTCACCCTGCTTACCCCGTGTAAGCAGGGTTTTTTGTTTTCTCTGAAGAACTGACGACGTGAATGGCAAATAACGAAAGACGAATAATCTGTGAACAAGAATAGCGCGACATCCAAGTGATGTCTTCTGGCGACAAACTGAATTTGGCGGGGATGAGTGGAGAATCCTCACCGGTGGAGTGTGCCCACAGCCTGAAGATACCATCACCAGGACGAGTGAGACGAATTTTGCATTTACATTTTAAGGGCTTTACAGGAGGTGTGCCCCCAAACACCGAAACAGCCGCCGTGAAACCGCGGGTTGGGATCGAATAGATCGCCAAGAGGTGTTTGTTCTTTGTTGAAATGGCATGGGCCGGGAGCAATTCAAGTGCAGAATGCACAATGCAGAATGCAGAGTTGCCTCCCGGCCCCAATTTTTAGCCCGGTGCAAAGCGGGAAATGCAGAATCATTTGCCAGGTTCTGAATTGCGCCGGGCTGTATTAATCGACGAGATGGCAATGGCAACGAGTTCGTTGGCCTCGTGCAGCAGCGGGTCGTCACAACCTTTTTGAACCTTGCCAGCATTTTGCAACAACTCGGTCCAGTACGCGGATTCATCAGCCTCCTCGAGCACTGTGCCCATTTTGGAGATGAAGTCTGCTTTGGACTTCGCGCGACAGCAGGCGCGGTAGTTGGCCCCAACGGAGCACCCGGATCGAAGTAGTTGTCTTCCGAGAGTCTTGCTGGTTTCATCCTTCGGCAGAGCTTCACAGAATTTTATCACTTTGAGCGCAAACTGTTGCGTTCGGAGCTTAAGGTTCTCGTGTTTCATGATTTCTGAACTTTGCACTCTGCACTCCAAATTTTCCACTTTAAAAAGTCGCGCACCAGCTTGTGCAGCAGAGTCTCCAAAACTCAGCCTGCCTGGGGCGGCACCAGGGCGGCTTGCCATCTTTTAACTTATGGGGGCGTGGCAGAAAAGTGATGCACCTGCCCTGCAAGCAGGCACAAACGGGAGCGTTACCCGTCGTCCTCCACCAGCCATTTCACTGCGGGGAACTCGACTAAAGCACAGAGGACGGTCTCATAAACCGTTGAGGCAGGTGTGATTCCTGCCCCCGCTACCAATCCAGGGAAGTGATCCGGCTGCCGGTCTGTAAAACCGGTGTCTTCAAACAAGCTGGAAGCGACGACTGGAGCGTTACCAGCACTTCCCACCAGCCTTCGCCCGCTGTTGAGCAGCGGGCGAAGGCTGTCGCGTCGAAGCGCGGAGCGCGAAGACGGACTTCCCCGATTCGTCGAGTGGGCTGCGGCTCGGCAAGCCATTACAGATTCGCATCTCAATCAGTCCCGATAAATCGGGATTCGGGTCCGCCATCAGCGCGTAGTGTAGCAGCCAACACACCCGGCCTGGGACCGGGCGATCGCAGGTGCAAGTCCTGCCGCGCTGACCATTTCCATGCTGCCGTGGCCGAAAGAGATGAGGCATTCGTCTTCTAAACGAACCGATGCAGGCGCAACTCCTGCCGGCAGCGCCATTGCCAGGTGGTGTCAAAGTAGCACGGCGGCCTGTTAAGCCGCGAGGTGTTGGTGCAAGTCCAACTCTGGCAGCCAATTTGCACGGATGGTTGGCAGAGAAGTAATGCCCCGGTCCCGAAAACCGAGTGAGCCTGCGGGCTGCGTGGGTGCGATCCCTACACCATCCGCCAATTTTAACCCTCAACGAAAGGAAATCCCATGAAGCCCATACTTCGCCATCAAAGCCAGTTGCTCTTTCGCAGGAGCTACAAGCCAAAGCGTGTCATTCGCATCCGGCCGGTGCCGAGGCTGAATATTGTGTTCCGCCCGGTGAGCCGGTTTGGCGTGAAGCCGCAATTAACAATCGTCCCGTAGCTCAAGAGCAGAGCGCCCGGCTGATAACCGGAAGACCGCGGAGCGTTACCGCGCGGGACGACCAGCCTTCGCTCTCAGGGCTTCGGCTCGGCGAGCCAAATTCCCCGGGTAGCTGAGGCAGATTAGCGCCTCCCTGAAGAGGAGGAGACGTTGGCGCGATACCAACCCCGGGGGCGCCACTGTTGAGTGCAGAGTGCTGAATGCAAAATGCAAAATGGCCCCAGGAACGCCATAACTCTGCATTCTGAATTCTTCACTCTGCATTTTCCACGCGGATGCCAATGTGCTCTCAAAGTGTAATCAGATTCTGCACGCCGCCCTGCGAAGGCGGAGGTTCGTGGTGCAAATCCACGTGAGGGCGCCACTGTTGAGTGCGGAGTGCTGAATGCAAAGTGCAGAATGGCCCCAGGAACGCCATAACTCTGCATTCTGAATTCTTCACTCTGCATTTTCCACGCCCCTGTGCCTCAGCAGCAACAGGGCGAGTTTTGTAAACTCGTATTCGTCGGTGCGAGTCCGACCAGGGGCCCCATTTGAGTGAAAAAGGCAGAATGCAGAGTGAAGAATAGAAGGCTGTGAACATGCTGCTTTCCACTCTGCACTTTGCATTCACAGCTTTGCACTGTTGCAATGGTGATCATGATGTAACAGCAGCATCACACCCCGTGACGGCGTTTGTACCGGTGCGAATCCGGTTGGTCACCCCAATTCCGCATGGAATCCCGTTGGCCGAGCAGCCCAGGCGGCGGTTTGCAGAACCGCAAAGGCTGGTGCAACTCCAGCACGGGATTCCAACCTTCGCCGCGCAAAGCGAAGGTGGGCTCATGGCTAAGTCAATCGTGCCACGGTTGGCAGGCCAATTTCCCCGAACCAGCCGGCGGGTCACGAGTCGCCCATCACCGTGATCGCAATCGTGCGCCGGCGCGGTTTGATGTCGCACTCAAGATGAAAGATTTGCTGCCATGTGCCCAGGATCAGTCTGCGGTCTTTGACTGGCACCGTGAGCGAAGGGCCCAGCATCGTCGCCTGCAAATGGGAATGGCCGTTGCCATCGTGCCAGGCGTGTTCGTGGCCGTAGTTTCGACTCGGCGGAAGCAGCTTGTCCAACATGGTTGGCAGGTCTTCCTGAAGACCCGGCTCGAATTCAATGGCGCCAACCGCGGCGGTGCTGCCGACGTTGAAAATATGCGCAATGCCGGACCGCACGCCTGATTCGTCCACGATCCGGGCCACCTCGTCGGTGAGGTCGTGCATCTCTTTATGTCCGGTGGTTTGAACTTGGATTTCTCGTTGATAGGTCATGCCGTTGTTTACATCGAAGCCGCCGTCCAGGCGAGTTTTTCCCTCAGCCTTCGCCCGCTGCGCAGCGGCGGGCGAAGGCTGTCGCGTCGAAGCGCAAAGCGCGAAGACGGACCTCGGCAAGCCATTTTGCGCGACGCGAACACCGGTGTCGGCCAGGACTTCACAGGCCTGGCTGCGGCGGTTCAACTCCGCCTTCGTGTCGCGTTCGGGTTTTTTAAGTGAAGAGTGCAGAATGCAGAGTGAAGAGGCTGGGAATTACGCGCCGCGAGTTCTGTCATTTTGCACTCTGCATTCCGAACTCTGCACTTTCCCGGCTCCCGTAGCTCAATCACCAGAGCGCGACGCTTCGAACGTCGAAGATGAGGGTGAGAGTCCTTCCGGGAGTGCCAATTCACGGGCATGTGGTTCAACCCGAACAGCAGAGGGTCCAGACTCAGAATCTGGCAGCCTTGGGGGTGCAAGTCCCTTCATGCCCACCATTTCGCGGCGACTGGCTTCAGCGGGAACAGCAGACCCCGGCGACTTAAAACCGCCGAGCCTTCCGGGTGCAAGTCCCGGGTCGCCGACCGGCGTGTGGTTCACCGGGAACAGCAGACCGCTTCGACTCAAAATCGAACAGCCTTGGGAGTGCAATTCTCCCCACGCCGACCCATTTTGGAATGTCAACCGGACGAGCGGGCCGGGCCTGTTTGCTAAACAGCGCGCTCCTGGAAACGGGAGTGTGGCGCACATCCACGGCATTCCGCCAGCCTTCGCCACCTCCGTCGGGGGTGGCGAAGGCTGCCCACCGTAGCTTTAGCGAAGGCGGGCTTTATTGTTGTGCCTGCGCGGCTGCGGCTGGCGGGCCATTTCCGGCCTGCAAGCATTAAAGTGATGCAACGGTCTTTTAAGCCGTTGAACGGGGAGCGTTACCCTGGCGGGCCAATTCAATGAAGAGTGGAGAGTGCAGAGTGCAGAGTGCTGAAGGCTGGTCGCCGCGCATCTCTCATTCTCCACTCTGCACTCCAAACTTTTCACTAAAAAATTGCCGGGTCGTCTAAATCGCAGGACAGCGCCCTTTGAAGGCGCTGATGTTGGTGCAATTCCAGCCCCGGCAGCCACTTTAAAATGCAGAGTGCAAAGTGCAGAGTGCAAAAGGGAGAGAGGGTCTCGTCTTCATTCTACAGTCTGCATTCTCAATTCTTAACTGAAAAACGCCCGGTGGTGAAATAGAATCACGTCTGGCCTACACCCGGAAATCGGAGGGGCAGAACCTCCCCGCGCGACCAATCTTCGCCCGCCGGGCTTGGCTCGGTGGGCCATTGCCTCGTGGCGTAATCAGGAGCGCGCCGATCTCTGACGCCGGAGGACTTGGAGCAAAACCAGGCGAGGCAGCCAATTTCGTTTGCAATTCGAAACAACAATGAACAAACACCGGAAGAAAGTGTGGAATGCGGAGTGCAGAGTGGAAAGCGCGCAATGGAACGTGGCGCTGGTCTTCATTCTGCACTCTGCATTCCAAACTCTTAACTGATTTTATGAACGACATACTGAACAAGTCGATGGTGCTGGTGCTCAACCGCAACTGGCAGGCCGTCAACGTCCGCACGCCGCAAGAGGCCTTCTGCATGATGGCGGCGAACGTGGCGACCGGCCTGGAGTTCGAAGCCGAAAACCGCATCCGTCCCGTGACTTGGGACGAGTGGATAACGCTTCCGATCCGCCTGCAGGACAATGCGGTGCGGACCGTCCGCGGTCCGATTCGTGTGCCCACGGTGATCGTGGCGGTGAATTACGCCAGGGTGCCAAAGAAACGTCCGAAGCTGTGCGCCCGCGCCATTCGCGAGCGCGACGGCAACCGCTGCCAATACACCGGCCGCGTGCTGCGCCTGGACGAGGGCAGCCTCGACCACGTTGTGCCCCGCTCGCGCGGCGGCAGGAATGCCTGGGAGAATCTGGTGTGGGCCGGCAAAGACATCAACGCCCGCAAAGGCAACCGCCTGCCACACGAGGCCGGGCTGAAGCTGCTCAGTATGCCGCGCGCGCCGAAGGAATTGCCGGTGACGGCACTCCTCCGCAACGCCCACGACATTCCAGAATGGAAGCTGTTCGTGAAGGAATGAAACAACGGGAGGGCGGGCATAAAAGCTCGCTCTCCCACAATCAATGAAATAGAATAAATCCATGATGTTGCCTTGCTACGAAACTTACAAAC
>Ga0326727_10012239_pt1 | contig 19601 bp, 17 predicted proteins | sample MB2enrmetagenome_FD_207643 | JGI IMG/M metagenome (GOLD analysis project Ga0326727, IMG submission 207643) | Lab enriched peat soil microbial communities from McLean, Ithaca, NY, United States - MB29MY | ecosystem: Environmental > Terrestrial > Soil > Wetlands > Peat | place: USA: New York...
CGGTCTTAACTCAGCCCAAGCAGTCAAGGATGCGTATAAGGTGATTATCGATAGAGCACACAAAACGAAACCTGAAGCTAGAATCGACGGCATCTACGTGCAAAAGATGACCGCTGAGATTGACTACGAACTAATCCTAGGCGCGAAAAAAGACAGGGACTTTGGATCGGTTATTCTATTTGGAATGGGCGGGACCGAAGTTGAACTCATTAACGATGTGTCGATCGGACTTGCGCCGCTGAATCAGATTCTCGCACATCGCGTTATCGAAGAGACGAAAATATACAAAGCACTTTCGAAAGGCCTTCGGAACAAGAAACCTGTCGACTTACGACCGCTCGAAGAGATCATGGTACGATTCTCCAACCTAATCGTAGACTTCCCTGAAATCGGCGAAATGGATATCAACCCACTAATAGCCTCCAACGGTGAGTTCACCGTACTCGACGCAAGGATGATAATCGATCCCAGTGCTATCGACCATGCCGGAGCTTACCCACACCTAGTAATCGTGCCTTACCCGACAAAGTATGTCAACCCGTGGAAATTGAAAGACGGCACCGAGGTAACCTTGAGGCCCATAAAACCGGAAGACGAACCTATAGAGCTGGAATTCATAAGAGGCTTGTCGACGGAAACCAGTCGATTCAGATTCTTCCAAATAATCAAGGACCTCCCCCACGAGGCCCTCGTCCGCTTCTGCAACATCGATTATGACAGGGAGATGGCGATCATCGCCGAAACCCGAGAGGGAGATAGAAACTTGGAGATTGGAGTAAGCCGCCTCATTCTTGAGGCGAACAAGAAACGGGGCGAATTCGCAGTTGTGGTTGCAGACAAATATCAGGGAAAGGGTCTGGGGGTTAAGCTAGTAGACATGTTAATTGAATTCGCCAAAGAGAAAGGAATTGAAACCATCTATGGGACGGTGATGGCTGAAAACCTCAAGATGATCCGCCTCTGCGAAAAACTTGGCTTCTCTACTCGGAGAGAACAGGAGAGCACTATTGCAGAGCTAAAGCTAAGCTGAACCGCAAAGATGCCGGAGTAGGCGGTTACTTCTTCTTAACCTTCGATACAACGAAGAGGATAACCCAGACTATAACCGTCCAGACAACGATATCGAGGATTAATCGCAAAGGACGGACGACCCATGGGAAATACTGAGGAGCCACAACCATCATCTCCAACCATCGGAAAGGATACCCGTAGTAAACCGCCCCACCAACATCTCGGGGGTGTTACCGATTAGGCCAGTTAACAGAGTTATTACGATGCCAGCGACAACCGCGTAGACCACCATCTTCACGCCAGACTTCCTCTACCTCAGGTTATTGCACATCCAAACCTAGCGCTCATATTTAGAGGCTAATGTTATCCTACCCCTCGAAGTAGCGGAACACCGAGTGTCTACCTTGAACTCCTCATCCTGGTGAAACCAATCGCCGAAGGATAACCATAGGTGGATCTCTCGTTTTTGCGGCCCGAGGGTCGCAAAATACGAGCGAAGACCCATCACGCTCTCCCCATAATGCTAAGGAAAATAGCCGTGAGAGAGCGCACTGCAGATGGTGGGCCCGCCCGGATTTGAACCGGGGATCTCCGCCGATCTCACTTAGGAGATGTGAGGGCGGCGTCTTAACCAGGCTAGACCACGAGCCCGAGGCAACGAGTTCGGCAACCTGCCCCTCTAACCCTTGAAGCTTGCGGAATTCTACGAACTCCGTGGACTGTGCGCCTCGGTGGCAGTAACCGTTAATCTTCGAGCCTCTGAAATATGTCGTTACTTCATAAGACTCAGCTCTAGAATCTTGAACATATTTGGCTGGGTTGAACGTTGAAAGCTGTACTCATCAAAGAGAAAGGATCGGTTCAGATACAGGATGTCTCTACGCCTAAGATTGGGCCGGAGGAGATACTTGTGGGGATGCGGGCGTGCGGAATCTGCGGGACTGATCTGGAGAAAGTCCACGGGGAGCACATTACGCCGCCGATTCTCGGACACGAGGTGGCTGGAGTCATCCAGGACGCCGGAACGGAAATTAAAGACTTTTCTGTTGGCGACCGAGTCGTCGTACACCATCATATTTCGTGCCGCCACTGCTACTTTTGTAAGAACGGCCTCGAAACGCTTTGTGAAGAATATCCGAAAAGCAATCTTGATCCCTGTGGGTTCGCTGAATATTTCAGAGTTCCAGAGGCGCTCGTGAAAGGCGGAACCGTGTACAAATTGCCCGACTCAGTAAGTTTTGAGGACGGCTCACAGACAGAGCCTACCGCATGCTGCATCAGGGCACTCCGTAAGGCAGGGGTTTCGGTTGGCAACAGTGTCGCGATTTATGGTGTGGGCCCTGTTGGTCTGACGCATGTGCGGCTCCTGAAATATTTCGGGGCTGGGCCCGTGTATGCAATAGATGTGATCAAGAAACGTAGACATTTCGCTACTAAGCTGGGCGCGGATTTAGCATTTGATCCAACAACCGACGATGTCCCCAATGCGATTTCCCTGTTGACACAAGGCCTCGGGGTTGATTATGCGATTGTTGCAACTGCCAACTTGAAAGCGCTAGAATCGGCGTTTGCCACAGTTCGTAAAGGAGGCAGCGTCGTTCTGTTTGGCGCACCAACACGAGGCGCATTGATGTCATTGGATATGAGTAAGATGTTTCTCCGAGAGGCGCGGTTTCAGTCGAGCTACTCCACGTCCGAAACTGAAATGCGAATGGCAATTCAACTGATCGAGAGCAAACGGATTAGACCCTTGGAGATCATTACGGATAGGTTCCCGCTCTCTCAAGCAATAGAAGCGCTTGGACTCGCGGACAAAGCTGGAGACGCAGTTAAGATACTGGTTGAGAATGAATAACTGCTCAGTCGAGTGCAGCGGAGCTTAATATCGACTAACAGGTTTGGGGTTGGGGGGCAATTCATGGCAAACACCATGCTCGCAGTTAGGTTCTACGAACCCGGCAATCTCAAAGCTGAACAAGTCTCGGTTCCAGAACCTGAACCGGGAGAGTTGATCGTGAAAAGCTCCGTGACCTTGACATGCGGGACGGACGTTAAGATGTACAAACGTGGACATCCACTCGCGAAACCACCCCAAATAATGGGGCATGAGTTCGCCGGAACCGTGTCCGCCGTCGGCAAAGGCGTCACAAAATTTAGCGTTGGGATGAAAGTGGTCGCTGCGAACTCAGCTCCTTGTAATCAATGCTTCTACTGCCTCCTGCACCAGCCGAATCTATGCGAACGTTTGGATGAAAGCCTGATTGGGTTTACGTGGCCTGGGACATACGCTGAGTATGTTCGAGTTCCAGAAAGAATAGTTTGGCAGAATACGTTTCAGGTTCCCGACGGAGTGCCACTTCAGAGTGTAGCGTGCCTAGAGCCGTTGGCGTGTGTTGTACACGGATGGGAGCTGACCAGGAGGTTCCCCACCGGAGGTACAGCCGTAGTCATCGGTGGTGGCCCAATCGGTCTGCTACATGCCCAACTCGCGCGCCTTAACGGTGCACGTCAGGTGGCATTGTGTGATGTCGTGTCAGATCGGTTGAAGGAGGCTGAGCGGGTTGGAGTGGACGTAACGATAAACTCGTCAAATGAGAACATTGCATCAAGGGTCCGCGAGCTTACAGATGGGAGGGGGGCTGACATGGTCGTGGAAGCGGTCGGCAGACGTGAAACTTGGGACGCAGCTCCGACCCTAGCTAGAAAGGGCGGGACAGTCCTCCTCTTCGGGGGATGCCCATCAGGGACGATAACTTCGTTCGAAGCGGAGAAGATACACTACGGCGAATTGCACGTTCAGGGAGCTTTCCACCATACACCTTCCTCAGTAGAACGCGCCTTCCGCCTGATCGTGTCGGGGCGCGTGTCCATAAAACCACTAATCTCCCACGAGATGCCACTTGAACGGGCTGAGGAAGCTCTTCAGCTGATGGGAAGCGGAAAAGCGTTGAAGATTGCCCTGCTTCCGCCCACAAAGTAGTTTGCTAGATTCTCGATAATCCGTCCAACTATGGTTGGCGTTAGAGTAGCTCTTCTGGCTCCTCGAGGTTACGTTTCACGTCCCTGAGAAATTTCGCGGCTGGAACGCCGTCGATAATTCGATGGTCGAAAACTAGGGTCAGCAGTGTCGATGGTCTCGCGGAGACCTGATTTCCATGGGCGAATGGTTTGTAGGCGATTCGACCGAGGCCGAGAATTGCGCACTGGGGTGGGTTTATGACGGGTGCGAATGATTCGACGTCGAATGCGCCGAGGTTAGTTACCGTGAATGTGCCCCCAGTTAAGTTCTCAATTGTTAGCCGGTTTTCAGTGGCTTTTCTGGCGAGTTCATCAATCGTTAAGCTGATCTCCTTCAGGGATAGTTTGTTCGCATTTCTGACGACAGGAGCGACTAGGCCTTGTTCGGTGTTTATGGCTACGGCGACGTTGACATCGGAGTAAAATGTAACTTCGTCGCCTTCGATTGTTGAGTTAACACTACTGTGATCACCCAACGCCTTTGCAGCTGCTTTTACCCCGAAAGCTGTGAACCCAACGTGGCGCTGCTTCTCTTTCATCGCCATTAGTTTCGTGACATCCGCTTCCATGGTGATTGTAACGGGAACGGCGGTTCGTGCACTGAACGAGAGCCTCTCAGCCACGACCTTTCTAACCCCGGCAAGTCTCGTCTTCTTCAGTACGGTTGGTTGGGGAATCTGTGAGATGGTTTGCGCGCTCTGCGATGGTGGTGCGCTCTGTTTTACGGCGAGGACATCTTCTCGGGTTATTCGACCACCCGGGCCAGTTCCCTTCAGGGAGGCTAGGTCGAGGCCGTATTCTTGGGCTAAATGCCGTGCTGCGGGAGAAGCAATTACCCGGTCTGAGGGCGTTCCGTATGCTGGTGTGGTCGAAGGTGGCTGTGGTCTCTCTTGCTCAGTTTTCTCGATTGACACTGGCGGGGATGTTGAGGGTCCAAGCTCTCCGATGATTGCAATTGGCTCGGCTACTTGAACGTCGGTCCCAACGCTTGCTAGAATCTTGGTCAAAGGGCCGCTATCTGGAGCCTCAACTTCGAAGGTGGTCTTTTCCCCTTCTACGACGAGGATAGGCTCCCCTTTTCTAACTAACTCTCCCTCCTTCTTCAGCCATTCAACGATCTTGCCCGATTGCATCCCAGGATCGAGACGCGGCATTACAACTTGTGTCAAAACAAATCACTTGCCCAATATCGATTGGACGGCTTGGATGACGGTTTCAGCGTTTGGCATATAATGCTGCTCGAGGGGTGGGGAGAACGGAATTGGCATGTCTGGGCACGCGACACGTGTAATTGGTGCGTCTAAATAGTCGAAGGCGGTCTCTGTGATCGAAGCCGAGATTTCGGCACCCACGCCACCTCTCTTTACATCATCGGATGCAATAACAAGCCTAGAAGTTCGCTTAACTGACTCAACGATTGTTTCGAGGTCGAGCGGCTGAAGTGTTCTCACATCTATGACCTCAGCTGAGACGCCCCTATCTTCCAGTTTTTTCGCAGCCGCTAGTGATTCACCAACCATTCTTGAAACACCCACAATTGTAACATCGTCACCCTTCTTCTTCACGGCTGCTTTTCCCAGAGGGGTTAGGTATTCCTCTTCGGGGACTGGTCCTTTGGTTCTGTAGAGTAAGCCGCTCTCTACGAAGAGGACTGGGTTGGGGTCTCGGATTGATGACTTTAGCAGGCCTTTAGCATCGCTTGGATCCGCGGGCAAAACTACTTTCAACCCAGGAGCCTGCAGAAACCAGGCAGGGGTGAATTGCGAGTGCTGCGATCCATGTTGTCGGCCGAGGCTGTATTGGGTTCTCAGTACCATTGGTACCTGGAGTTGTCCCCCGCTCATGAAACGCATCTTTGCGGCTTGGGTAGACAACTGATCCATGCAGATGGGGAGGAAGTCCATGTACATGATCTCGGCCACGGGTCTCATACCTGCCAGGGCTAAACCGACTGCCGCTCCAGCGATAGCTGCTTCCGAGATTGGGGTGTCCCTAACACGTTCAGGCCCGAATTCGTCGAGCAAACCTCTAGTGACCTTGTAGACGCCGTTGAATACGCCGATTTCTTCTCCAAGAAGTATCACGTTTGGATCACGGATCATTTCCTCGCGCAGAGCTTCACGGAGTGCGTCAGCGTAAGTGAGTTCTTTCATCAGCATCACTTGACGTAAACGTAGTTCCAGATTTCGTCGAAGGGCAGCGGTGAGCTCTGCATGGCGAACTTTACGGCATCTTCGATTTCCTGTTGGGTTGCGGTGTCGACTTCGTCAATTTCTTCCTTTGTCATGATTTTCTGGTCTAGAAGGCGCTTCTTGAAGGTGGCAACAGGATCTCGTTCAAGCCATTTGGCGACCTCTTCCTTTGGGCGATACTCACCTTTGTCATAGACGCCGTGGCCTTTCATCTTGTATGTTATGCATTCAAGAAATGTTGGCTCGGAGTCTTCGCGTGCTCTTTCAGCGGCAGCCTTCGTCGCCGCATATACCGCTACGACGTCGTTTCCGTTGACAATCGTGGTTTCCATTCCATACGAGCGGGCTCTCTCTGCAATGCTCGGGCTTGATACTGCCATCCCCACGTGGGTGGACATTCCGTACTGGTTGTTTTCACAGAATAGTAGAACCGGTAGCTTCCAAAGGGCGATGAGGTTTACGCCTTCGTGGAAGGCGCCAGTGTTGCAGGCGCCGTCGCCGAAGAACGTAGCGGCTATTTGCTTGCTCTTCTTCTGTTTAAGGCCGAGGGCCACGCCTGCTGTTATTGGTATTCCGCTACCAACTATAGCCGTAGCGTAAATGGAGCCCGTTTTAGGGTAGATGGGGACGTGCATCGAGCCGCCTAGCCCTTTGCAGGTACCCGTTGATTTTCCAAAAAGTTCTGCCATGCAGAGGTTAGACGGAACGTCCTTGGCCAAAGCGTGTCCGTGGCCACGATAGGTGGTTACCGTCAAATCGTTGGGTTGAAGAGCCATGATCGCGCCTGTCGCAATCGATTCTTGGCCTAGGTACAGGTGAGATGGGCCTATCAATAATCCCTTGACAAGGAATAGTTCCTCGACTTTCTCCTCGAACTTTCTAATAATGAGCATCTTCCTGAGCATTTCACGTAAAAGGTCCCTCGTCAGCCCATACTTCGCGTAATCGGTCTGCGGCACCTCACGTATTTCGGTTATAGTAGCCAATTCCATCTCAACAGGTTAGTATTTGCAGGCTCGTTCTTTAGCAATTCTCTGCTCGGTGTTGTGAGATATCCCTGCTTAAATTGCCCCGGTAAATCCACTTCGTAAGGAATAACTCTGGGAAGTGATACGCAAGGGATGGGCGAGCAGCGGATTCTATACGCTATAGCTGAGAGTTGCCCATTCGACGCGTTACTCGTACGAGATATGAAGAAAGCAGTCAACTCACTACTTCAACTAAACCTTAAGCGATTCAGGATTGCTCAGAAGAGCTTAGCCAAGTATTCTGCGCTGGACATCGTAAAACAGGCGTTGGAACTTCTCTACGAGTTCTCGCCCTCCGAGAAAAATTATCGGGAAGCCATGCGCACACTCCAAGTCTATTCTGAAGGCGACGCAGAAATGTTGAGCGTACTGCAATCGAGTTTCCGTTTGATTGCCAATGCCGTGTATAACGCTTACAGCGGGCAACGACACGCTGAATCCTTAGCCCCACAAATCTTGTTTCTTCAAGGGATGCCATTCGAGCCGAGCGAACTCCAACAGTCCTTCAGGTTCGTTGGTGTCAGACCGCCCGACATCAGCCCGCCAAGCGTCAAGAAAACAATTTTTCTTGACGAGGAGTTCGACCCGTACAGGTTAGCATTGGAGAATACGATCACGGAAAAGGGAGCCGAGAAAGGAAGGGAGGAACATTGGGTGAAAGTGATTCGCACGAATATGGCTACGGGGGATGAAACGGCTCTCATTCGAGCTGGGACGAAGTACGTCGATCCACCAAGAACGCCGATCGGTGGCATCGCAAGTAGGTTGAACTTAATGAGGGTAGGGAGGTTACCTGAGCTTCTTAGGGAAAACGGAATAGAAATTCGGGTTATTCATAGGGTTGCAGACGTGAACCAGGTCTTCGGAAAATAGTGGCTCTCTATCTCTTTCTCTTCCTTGGTGTCAGGAGGTACTTGTAGGTGAACCCGCCTAGGAGGGCACCAGCGATCGGACCGATCCAATAGACCCAGAAGCCATCAAAATCCATGGAAGCAACGGCAGGACCAAGCCACCTCGCGGGGTTTGCCGCGCCACCAGTCAACGGGCCAGCGATAAGTATGTCAGCAGCCAAAGTCATCCCAATCAACAACCCGGACGCAGCCGGATGCACCTTGTCCGTGTAAAGAACTGCATAAACAGAAAGCATTAGGAAGAATGTGATAATGAGTTCCACAAAAACCGCCACAAGTTCACTTCCCCCAATTGCTTGTTGAGGGACGGGAAGTCCGAACTTTATGAGAGATCCATTCCCCGGCTGGATTAACCCGTCAACCGCCCCTGCTAGAATAGCCCCAAAGATTTGAGCCAATAAATATGCAACACCATCGCTGGCCTCCATCTTCCGTAGGGCTACGGCCGTGATCGTTACTGCGGGGTTAATGTGACAACCTGAAATGTACCCGATCGTGTAAAACATGACCATCAGGATCAGTCCGGCTGCCAATGCGATTCCGATGAATGACGATTGTGGCGAAGAGAAACCGAGAGCCGGAAAGAACATGATCACCGCCGTTGAACCGAAGAAGACCAGCGCGAATGTCCCGATGAATTCAGCCACGTAGGCTTGTCGTCCCATCTTCATTCTGAACACTAACGCAGCGCTACCCTCGCCGCATCCTATAAAAACGCTTCAGCTTTCTGCGACGGCGCGGATAGAGACGAGTACTTGTGCTGAGGGGCTAGACCTGTTGCCCGATTCGATAAGTGTAGATTGTGTGGCCGAGAAGTTCGTCGTAGACTGCGCTTGGTTTCCAGCCGGGAACTTTAAAATCGTGAGATACGACCCTGGCTCCTTGTTTCAGTTCCGACTCCAGCTTCGGTCTGAGTCGCTCATTGGCGCTTGAAGTGAGGTAAAGCGTGACTACGTCGGCGTCGGATATGTTGACGTCGAAAAAGTTGCCTTGAATGACCTTCACTTTGTCTTCGACATTAAGGCGCTTGATCTCTGTTCTTGCCCGCTCCACGAGATCTTCCCTTAACTCGACCCCTGTCGCCTTAGCGCCAACATCCTTCCCTGCGAGTATGATTAATCGACCATCTCCGCAGCCTAGATCGTACAGGTTTTCTCCTGCTTTGACTTGCGAAAGTTCAAGCATCTTCTTAGCTACTTCAAGCGGCGTCTGAACGAAAGGTGCAATGCTCATTCCTTGAGGCTCCCAAAACTGCGGTCCAAGACTGCACGATTTATGCGTATCGTCTCTCGGCTTCGGCGCGTTCACCCTTGGGGGTCTTAGATCCCATGGGGAGACTCTTCTCTTTTTTGCCCGTCCACCTAACGTCCTCCTCTAGAAAACGAACGCAGACATCCTTGAATTGCTTGAAAATTTCCTTCAACTCATCCTGAGTGAAAGTATCGATAAATGAGGGATTCCTGAGCCAGCTGTCCCAACCGCGCACGCTCTCGAATAGCGCAGAATTCATACGAATCAAAGACGCATAGAGGCTGAGCCGATCCGCGGGTTCAAGCTTCTTAATCTCGTCTAAAGCCTTGTTTCGTTCCTCAATCCAAGACAAACTCTGAAGTGCACCTTTCTAATCTCGCCCACTGGGACCGCCTTAATTTAGCCTTATTCCCACCATCTGAACGCATTCATGCAATATCGCGTATTCGTTGCGTTCGCAAAATCCGGGAGAAACGACGCCACAGCTAACGCTTAGATAGCTTACCTCAGAGACCATTTGGGGGAACAAAATGGTCAAGATAGAACCTGTCGTAATAAAACTCGCCGAAACCAAACTGGACTTAGCTGGCGTCCAAAAGTTCATGGAAATGTACAACGCAACTGACTGGTTCGAAAGAGTTAGGCCAACGCAAACTAATGATAGCGAATTTCTAATCGAACTCGCGGGCAGAGCGTGCTACAAATCCTACGGTGTTGGACTCAACCCCAATGTGACTAAGATTCGCGAGGACTCTCGCGCCTACTTGAACAACGTGCTCGAGAAGGGGGACGGAAGCATATTGGAACATGCGACAATAACCTTCGCGTTTCTCAACGTAAGCCGGGTCTTTACCCATGAAGTGGTCCGACACAGAGCAGGAACAGCGATGAGCCAAGAAAGCTTGCGGTATGTTCGTCCCCGTGAGATTTCTCTCTGGTTACCCCCAGACTTAGAATCAGTCTCCGGAGAGTTCCAAGATGTCGTTAAAGAGATTGAAAGGCAATATCATGAACTCGAATCAAAATTCGACTGGGACAAGATGCCCTTCGAGCAAAAGAAGCGTGTTACCTCTGCGTTGCGCAGGATTCTTCCTGACGGGATAGCCACGAATTTGATTTGGACCGCCAACCATCGAACATTGCGTTGGGTTATCGAGATGCGAACCGACCCAAGTGCGGAGGTCGAGATTCGAAAGGTATTCGACCAAGTTGCAGAAATTTGCATGCGAGACTATCCAATCCTCTATTCCGACTTTGCAAAAACGCAGCTTTCGGATGGAACGTTCCAATACACACCGAAGTTTTCCAAGGCGTAAATAACTAACCAAGAATCAACAGCACTGACCCGACCGCATAATAGAAGACCAGTACCAGACTGAATCCTACTCTTACAATACTCCGTGTTGCAGGAAGGTTTCTTCCGAAGAAGTCAAAGGTTCCTCCGCCTCTCGCTATGGCATACCAGTATACGTTTGTGTCGTACACGCCGAAGATCAGTAGGCAGATCCCAACGAACTTCAGGAATAGAGAAGGCAACATGCGACATACATCAAGCTTCTAACCTGGAACAAGAGAGGCTATAACCTCAGCCATTCATCTTTCCTGAACCGTAAATCATTCGGCGCGAATTTACGACGACATCGGAAGGGAGTCTGTTGTCTGAACCACTTTGGAAAACGACCATTTCGAAAGTTGAACCGAATAAGATTGTTGTTCGTGGTTACAATCTGATGGATTCCGACACGGTCTAGACCAGAACCTTGTTGCGCAAGTTTCTTGTAGTACGTAATGGCCCGACGGTAATCGGCTTTAGGCTCGGCTTCGATTGCGGAGTTCAGAAGACCGGTGCGCTGGACATTTCAAACTAAGGATTTAATTTTCCCTTTCGAGAATCTTGACTTCGCATTTTACGAGCTTCTGTAGAGCTTCCGCGTCCTTTCGATCGCCAACAATTGCGCCGTAGTGCATCGGAATTACGACCTTCGGGTTGATTACTTTAGTAGCCTCAGCTGCCTCCTGAACGGTCATCACGTAAGTGCCAGACACAGGAAGAAGAGCAATCTCCGCCCGTGTTCCTTTCATTTCTGGAATTTGATCGGTATCACCCGCATGGTAGACGCGGATGCCGTTCACGGTCAACACGAAACCTAACTTTCCATCTTCCTTCGGATGGAATACCTTACCTGGCTCTCTGAATTTGTTCAGGTTGTAGGCTGGCACAGCCTCGACTTCTAGCGCGCCGATTTTGATCTTGTCTCCAGGTTTCACTATCTTGATCTCCTTAGGTTTCAGTTTTGAAAGTTCATCCTTCGACTGGTGATGAGCAACAACGGTCGTGTTAGCTCCTATGATTTTCTTCAAATCGTCAGGGCTACAATGGTCAAAATGCTCATGGGTTATGAGAATAATATCGGCCTTCGGGCCACCGCCTTCGGTCTTGAATGGGTCAATATAGATTGTTTGGCCGTTTTGAATTCGGAACCCATCATGCCCCAGCCAGGTGATCTTAACCCCTTTGTACTGATACATACTCAATCAAATGGATACTAGCAGTGATTTTCGTTTAAAAACGATACCATTGCCACGCAACCGCGACCAATTGAGTACGGAAACTTCTCTGTCAAACAGCAACTCCTCCAATCCTTTTGAATGCGACCAATCCATCCTATCTTGCAGGGTACGTTCGAGAGGCTACAGAATGTCTCAACAGGTCTTCCAAAACCTTTCAGAGCCGATTCGGCTTGCACTCGCCGAGTCCGGAATCCGAACGCCAACCCCGCCTCAGACGATCGCCATTCCGAAGATAATGGCAGGGGGCAACATCTTGCTCATAGCGCCGACGGGATCTGGCAAGACGGAAGCCGTTCTGTTACCGATTCTCGACCAACTTACGAAATTGGAAAACCGTCAGGGGATCTCGATCATTTACATAACGCCTTTACGTGCGCTAAATCGCGACTTACTCAAGAGACTCGATTATTGGCATTCAAAGCTTGGGTTCACAGTCGAAATTCGTCATGGAGATACACCTCAGAAAGACAGACGAAGACAGTCACTCAAACCGCCCGACTTCCTAGTTACTACGCCCGAAACCCTACAGGCCATTTTGCCTGGGAAACGGATGCGAGCACACCTACGCCACGTGCGTTGGGTGATTATCGATGAAGTTCATGAATTGGCGGGAGAAAGACGCGGCGCACAGTTAACGATCGGGCTTGAGAGGCTTAGAAGGGTCACGAGTAAAGATTTTCAGAGAATTGGGCTTTCAGCTACAATTGGAAACCCCGAACAAGTTGCTGGGTTTATCTCTGGCGGAAGGCCGAGTGAAGTTATTCAAGTTCTGCCGCCGAAGGAAGCGAAGTATTTCGTTGAGTTTCCTCATCCCACTGATGAGGACAATATCGTTGCACAGAGCCTGTACACAGCACCGGAAGCTGCAGCCCGCCTGAACAGGATCTGGGAACTGGCTGAGAATCACGACTCGACACTGATCTTTGTTAATAGCCGCACTAACGCTGAAACCCTCGGTTCGAAATTTCATCAGTTGAAGCGCAACGTTGGTGTACATCACGGCTCGCTTCCAAGAGATGAACGAGTACGGGTGGAGAATGAGTTCAAGGACGGAAAAATCAAGGCATTAGTGTGTACCTCCACCCTGGAACTCGGTATCGACATCGGAAACGTAGATTTGACCATACAGTACATGTCGCCCAGGCAAGTCTCTGCACTCATTCAACGCGTGGGCCGGTCAGGCCACACACTCGACCGCGTCTCCGAAGGCGCGATCATGGCTGTATCAACCGAAGACATTCTCGAATCAGTCGCGGCCGTTCAGAAAGCATTGGAAAAATCCGTTGAGCCCGTTATGATTCATGAAAAGGCGTTAGACGTGCTCGCCCATCAGATTGCAGGAATAATCCTAGAATCGGACGAGGAAATCACGGTAGACGAAGCGCTTGGGTTGGTTCGACGTGCCTACCCATACCGAGAACTGGCTAAGGAGGAGTTCGATAGGGTAGTTGCGTTCATGGAGAAGATGCGTTACCTACACAACGATGACGGCATGCTGCGGCGAGGTAGTAGGATTCGCCAGTATTACTTCGAGAACCTCTCAATGATTCCGGACGAACGACGGTATCAGGTCATTGATGTTTCGACCCAGCAATCAGTAGGAATCCTCGGAGAAGAATTCATGATGACCAAGGCAAGGCTAGGGTTACATTTTATCGTGAAAGGCAAGGTTTGGCAAATCGAACAGATATCTGACGACGCGAAGGTCTACGTTACTCCGGTGGAGGATCCAACAGCAGCCGTTCCAGGATGGGACGGGGAGATGCTTCCAATCCCAATCGAGTTAGCACAAAGAGTTGGCCAGCTCAGATCAGAGATTTCAGGAATAATCGAAAAAAATGGGGTTAGTGGTGCAGTGGAATATGTCGCGAGGAGTTGGCCTACTGAACGTTTCGCAGCACGCAAGGTCGTCGAGGAACTGCATGCCCACCGAGAGACCGGCTCACCTGTCCCAACCGACAAGCGGATGGTGCTCGAAGCATTCGACCGTTTCTTGATAGTTCACGCGGCTTTTGGGGAGACCGTGAATAACACCCTTGGTGAGTTGTATGAAGAGCTCCTCTCAAGGGAAGGGCTGGTTAGACAATGGTGGGCTGACGGATACCGCATCCTTCTAGAACTAACCACAACAACCCAAGACCTCTCGCTGGAAGAGATGTGGACGAAACTATTCGACGTCGATCCCGGTGTGCTTGAAGGGATATTCAAAGGCGTGCTGCACAGGCATTTCCCATTCGGATACTACATGAAATTTATCGCGGAGCGGTTTGGCGCGCTTCGGCGCGGCCTAATGTTCTCCGGGGACAACTTGAGGGAACTTGGCCTTCGGTTCAGGATGACACCAATCTACGACGAGACGATTCGCGAAGCGCTAATGCTCCATGTTGATTTTCCACGAGTCCGGGAAATTTACAGGCAGATCCAACTCGGGGATATGGAGGTTGCAGTTTTCAGGTCCCAAGATCGGCCGACACCCATCGCCTTCCACCTTCTCAACAAGCACATCGACGTCCCAGAATTAATAGCGCCCGAGACGGTTGAGAGAGATACCATCGAAAGGTTACGGTTCAGCCTCGACAATATGACTGTGGACCTGCTGTGCTTTGATTGCGGAGAACTTAACCAGGCAGAAACCGTCAAGAAGCTTCCAGCAAACCCCAAGTGTAAGTCATGCAGTTCCGCGCTACTGGCCGTATCAACGTGGTCTTCAGACTACCTCTCAAGAATCCTCCAGAAGAAACACAAAGCCAAACCCCTCGAAGAAGGTGAGCGAGAGTCGCTTTCGAGGGCACGACGATCAGCCGACCTCGTACTATCCTACGGGCGACGAGCAATCACCGCACAGTGCGTCTATGGAATCGGCCCACAAACAGCTAGCCGAATCCTAGCCAGAATGCACGACGATGAAAAATCCTTCTACAAGGACCTCCTCCAGGCGAAGCTGAAGTTCATTACGACTCGCCAGTTCTGGGACAAGCGTTAGGTGGAAAAGTAGAACAGCGTCTTTTCTCTACCCAACCTAAGCGTTCCAAGCCAATTTAATTACCAAACAAGTCGAGGGCACGCATTGCGGATACGCAAAATTAGCCATGCAACACTAAACTGATACGTTATCCCGTGAAGCGCTCCGTTTTTAAAGCCTAGCAGGCTCAGCGTCGACAAAACCGAGGCGTCACACGAGTGGTAGATGACCTTCAACGGAGGCTGGTCGAACTAAGGTTCGTTGAGGGCATCGAAAAGGTCGAACACGTGCCCTACCCGACGGGCGATCAGTTTTGGGTTAGATTCAACATCAAGCTGGACTTCGGAAAATTCCAGGATATTGCGAAGAAGCACGGGTGCGTCATGGTGAACTTTGCAAGCTTGCCTTCCAAGTTGCCGAGGCCGATTGCAGAGATCGTGTGGAACGGCGTCAGCCACGTTATAACCAAGAGTATTAGTGGCTGGACGAAGTTCACGGCATCTTTCGGGATTGAACCAGACGGAATCGCAAAGATCGCAACCGACCTACATGGCCCTTACCAGATATACATCTCAATGCAAGAAGAGGGGGTTCAAATCCTCTACGAATATCTTGGGCTGAAATACACACCACCCGCCCCACCACCAAAACCAGTCACCGCATCCAAGCTGGCTGTACCGACGGCCGTAAGACCAAGCCCTACTCCGCCACGGCCAGTGGCCCCTCCGACTCCGGTCACAGCCAAGCCGACTCCTCCAACGCAGCCTTCACAAGCTAACCCCCCACAAGAGGCGAAAGCGTAGGAACCACCAAACCCAACCGCGCCGGTTGTGCAGCAGAATAAGAAAGACGATGAGGCTCAATCAACCGGTTGAGGTGTCACGCAGACTCTGCCGGTAACGAGTCTACTTTCTCGGGTGAGAATGTAAACAGTACTCCCTCGTCTGCGTCGAGGGAACCGAGTATAGCACTTCACCCAGGATTCTCAGTCCTTCTTCGACTTGCGCGTCTTCATGTTTAGGAGTAGAAGAATTGTGAAGATCAGCGCGGATAGAATGAACCATGGGCTTTGAAATGCAGCGTTAAGTTCAGGTGGACTCCCTGTGCCGTTCCACACCGCTTCAACCATGGTTGGTGAGTTTACTGAGAGTAAGGTTCTCACTTCCGACTCGTTCATGCCCGTCGTCCAATGCGAGAAGAAGACAGAAGGCTCATTGAACATGGGCGGTTGAACTAGCACTGTGGCCAAGGAGTCTGCATCGTACCATCCTGAACCGACCGTTTGCCCGTAGGGTGAACTGACTTGTACGAAATATTGCTGCGTATAAAACGCGTTGAGAGTGGTGTTGTCGTTGAGGTTTAGTTGCCTCAAAGTGGCGTTAGTTGAGTCATCCCACGCGGTGAACCGCAACCTTGAGGCATTGCCAAAATAAACGAAAGGTTGAATCTGTATTGTGTGCTGTCCACGAACCGTTAGAATTTGGACCATTCCGCTCGAATTGGTAGTAAATTGGGTGTTGTCGAATGAGAGAACCATGCCTGGAGCAGAAGCGTCTACGGTCAACGTCACAAGGTTGTTAACGACCACTCTTGCCTGGAATGTGTTGGACACCTGCACCCACCTTCCCGTAGAGTTCTGGAGGACAATAAAGGAGAGAGATAGTTCGGTGCTGTTCGAGATTGCCGGAATAACCAGCCGGGCGACTGTGCGGTTGGTCACTATTGAGGTTTCGCTTAGAATCTTTTCTTGACCTGTTTCATAGGCCGCCAGGATTGTTGGTTGGAGTATGAGGGAGTTGAAACTCAGCTTACACTGGACAACAAAGGATTCACCTTCTGCAACTTTCTCAGGTGATTGAGCCGAAGCTATCCGTGCCGTCATGATTCCAGTCGAATTACTAACACCGGACCCTAAGCTGTTTTCTATTTGCAACACTTTCGATTTTTCGATGAAGGCTACAATCAAGTTGAGGGCCCGAGTATCATAATCGCCCGTGGCACGGATGGTCCAAACCTCATGTCCAACATCCGCAATCACATGGAATTCCTTGTGAAAGTACTGCCCCCCCAGTAAACCCTCAGGTTGCGTGCTGTTGAAGTATTGCAGACCGGTGGCCTCATAATCAGGTAGGTTTCCGCCATAGATCACGAACAGATTCGTTCGTAATTCATTCGCGTTCTCGATTACGTCCTGGCCGAAGGGAACTGTGATTAGAACGAGCCCATCTTGAGTTGACCAGTCTTCGGGATGAGTCAGTGTAAGTTCCGCGGTGGCCGCTTCTCCTCCCACCGAGTAACCCACCACGAAAGTATGCTGATAGCCCTGCTCGCTAACCCATTTGTGCACCGCCTCAATCACACTCGTCTGCGGAGTGAAGAGCTCTTGGTAGATGGTCCGGTTCGCCGCGGGATTGAAGCCTTCAGTCGACCCTTGTTGCAAAGCTAGGACACAATAGTAACTCGCCAGGCCTTGGATGAAGCGGATTGTTCCGAATGACTCGTAATCGAACGGATTAATCAGGTACCCATAGGAACCCGGTTCTGTTTCCTCAGGAATACCACCGCCAAGCCAAAGAAGACAGGTATCGCTACCAGGTCGATTCCAGTAGTACCATTCGGCATCACCAATCTTTACGATGGAAGCCATAGGCGAGGGCAATTGGGCGAGGGCTATGGGAAACGTCGTAGAGACGACAAGGATGCAAAACACGAGGCAGATTAACCCGGTTTTATGTCCAGCACCTCCAATTGGATAACGCGCCCTTCTACCTCCCCGCCGATAGCGAACGAAGACTAGTCGGGCGCCCAATAGCACACAACCGAGGAGGAGAAGATCGAGTGGAACCCCCTGGTCAATCGTCGCGCCGTTCTTGATCCAGGTGGTGTCGATTTGCTTTGGGCCATCCATTGTCAAGGTCAGAACGTAACTTGTTGAACTGCTGTCCCCGGACCAACCATTGAATCGATATTCATCCATCAGGCCAGGAAAAGATGGGACCGTGATGGTTGGGGTGACGACTACTGTGGCTTGTGCGCCTTTTTCGTACCATCCTTCGCCGACCGCTTGTCCCTTATCCGATTGGGCAGACAAGTAATACTCTGTCCTATACAGGGCAGTTAGCGTGGTTGGCCGCGTGAGGAATATTTGACGTGTGTCCGAGTTGACACCGTCGCTCCAACCAACGAAGACATAGCGTTCTCCAAGGCTTCCCTGCACGATAAGTGGTGCCCGCAGCGAATGTGCTCCCGGTTGCAGAGCGAGCGTGGTAGATGATTGGTTTTGAATCTGGTAAGAAGCGTTGTCGACTACAATCTGTGTGCTGGTTCCGACGGAACCCAATGTGAGTGTGACATTGTTTGACAGGCCCTCCACTGTCACCGTGAAGGGCATAGCTCCTCCGTTGGGGTCCTCATACCAAGAATCCTGCCACCAAACCCGGTTAATGGCTATGAGATGCCACTGGCGAACGGTCGTTGGGGCTGTTAAGGAAAGATTGAAGGTTACGTTGCCTGGCCCTGTGAACTGGCTGATTAGCGTAAAGCTCTGAACCATCAGCCCCTCGTCCGCGTCCCATATCCCAATGTCCGCCAAGAATTTGTCAGAATATTCTGCTCTAATGTTCACCTGGAAAGGCGCACCTGGAGAAACGAGTGGCGGATAGTCAACGGCGGTTACTTTCGCGGTTGGGTAAGTCGTTGCTTCCGCGATTGGGATTTGACGGTTAGCGTAGCATAGCACGGCCGCAAATGCCACAATTAGTAACAATGTTCTGAAGGTACGGCGCATGCAGAGTTCATTTGATACGTACAGAGGGGTTTATTCAAAGCCACCGCCTCAGACCACGCCTAAACCGTGTTCCACTCAATTCGTCACACTGAACAGAACTCTATTTTATGAGAGAGGAGTGATTCTAGCGGTCGGTATGCCGGGGTAGCCAAGAGATCTTAGCCCTGATCTGGCAACCTGGTATGGCGTCGGATTGCTAATCCGATGATCGCAAGGTCTCGTGGGTTCGAATCCCACCCCCGGCGCTTACAGCTCCTCCTCCCACATCTAGCCTTGAACATCTCAATAGGAGGTTAGGTCACAAGACTTTAGATTGGCGCAATATTCTGGGCGAATGCCTCTTCGATTTATAGGGATGCCCGAAACGAAATTCAGCGACAAATATAATGCCGTACGGTCGCCGGGACTACCGAACTACGTGTAGGTTGGAAATTCGTTCATATACTGCCAGCGTACTTCTGGCGCAGCTATTACAGGAGAATCGAGTATGGCAACGTTCATCCTCGTGCCAGGAGCTTGGTTGGGAGGGTGGGCCTGGAAGAAGGTCGTTCCATTACTCGAGCAGAAGGGACACGAAGCCCATGCCGTCACTTTGACAGGGATGGGAGAAAGAGTCCACCTCGCATCCAAGGACGTCGGCATTGAAACTGCAATTGAAGATGTTCTCAACGTAATCAAGTACAATGACCTCGACGATTTCGTGTTGGTAGGGCACAGCTTCGCCGGCAAGGTCGTGGCAGCTGTGGCAGATCGTGTGCCAGAGAGGGTGAAGATGATTCTCTACTTGGACGCGTTCCGTCCGGAGAAGAACGTCAGAACACCGCAGGGGAGCTTCGATCCCAACGAGTTTGGGAGTCTCAAGCCAGGTGA